>MDTB01103785.1_pt1 | contig 15530 bp, 15 predicted proteins | sample 811161 | NCBI WGS metagenome assembly MDTB01 (sample SAMN05326650, study PRJNA326480) | marine metagenome | isolation source: seawater | place: Mediterranean Sea | collected 2009 | reverse complement strand
TGATGAAACAATATGTTGAGCCATATGAAGACGGAGATAGTTTTCATTCATTTTCAGGGCCTGTAGTTGACTATAATGACTATCTCTGAAACGCTGGATATGCAGCAACCACGTTTTTTGTAGCTCCTTTAGTTAAGTGAGAAAATGAGTTTTTACGAAAGATATCAAAAAGCTTGGGATGATAAGGATGTGGGCGCCATGATGGAATTATATCATTCTGAATATAAGAGAATATTTCTTGCCTCTGGCAAAGAGCGCACCTTCGATGATTTATAAGATATAATGACGCGCTGTTTACTTGGTACAAAGCGAAGTAAACTCAGGTGTATATACGAAAATAATAAGATCGTGGTCGAACATTTTGTTGCTGATTTTCAAGATGGTAGTAGGGAAGCCTTATTGACCGTACATCTTTTGAAAAGTGGCCTACTGTGGCGTACAGAAACCGGGGCAACTCCTCTTGATCGGTATATCTGACGTTTGCATGACCTAATGCTACAATCGGGATTAAACATAACTAGTTACAGAATTAATTTAAAAATATAGGCGGATCACGCTATCCATCTAAACGATGAATGAATTCATTGTTAGAATAGGTTAAATTCAAATCCACCTTTGTGAAAATCGATTTCTTCAAAAAGCAATTTGTATATTGCAAAAACCGTTCTTCTAAATCTTATCGTTACTAAGAGCGTTACACTTGCTGCTTTATTTGCTAATCTTTACGGAATGGATCAATCATAGAGGTTTCTACCGTGAAAATCTTTTATCAGTCTTTCCTTAATGAAGAAGTAGCCTTGGGATATTGGCGGTATTTAATGGATTTTTTGAAAAATTACGCTCAACCCAAAACAGAAATAAAATTTAAAGGTATTAAACCGCACGATTCATACGCGCATGCACTTGTAGAATATCGGTGTGGGCGCGAAGCAATTGCTGCCGCTATAGAAGCAGGTCGTTCCGGGTTTGATGGCTATCTGATGGGTCACTTTCAAGATTCCGGTCTGTATGAGGCTAGAGCTGCATCATCTATTCCAGTGATTGGCCTAGGTGAAGCATCAATGCTATATTCCTGCCAATACGGTCAAAATATTGGAATTATTACTATTAATTCTAGGTTCATTCCCGGACATACTTACCAAATTCGCAAATATGGTTTAGGAGAGCGGGTTTCTGGAATTCATGCACTTGACTTCGAGCCCGGTGAAATCCTTGCAGCCTTCGATAATAAAGACCGCCTCAACGAGGTGGCGAGACAATTTGAACAACAAGCTGCGCCTTTAGTGCGTTCTGGTGTTGACGTTCTTATTCCTGCAGGTGGTATACCTATGTTACTATTTTCGCAGATTGAAGGATTTCGTGTTGAAGGAGCGCCCGTACTAAACGGGCTGCCCGTTGCATTGAGAATGACAGAAATGGCTATAGAGTTCAAAAGAAATTTCGGTTTAGAAGTTAGTCGAACACGGGACTTTACTCTTCCTCCCGAGCATGTTCTTGAAGAATTTTTGCACAATCCAAAACTGTAGATAAAGTCAGTAAATCCTAGGCTGAAACTACGGCCATATCATTCCATACCATTTGGCTCGTAATTTTATCACCAACAATCGTGAATACATCAATAAATCTGATATCTTGGAAATCATTTCCGTCTGGCCAAACCCCGTATAACATGCCATGGCAGGTAACAAGCGTATCACTTTCTCGGTACGCTTCGGAGAAACTTAAATAAGTTTTTTTAATTTTCTTGTATCTTGGTTTGGACCAGGTGATGAGCTCATCCAGAGTATTCATCCGCACAGACCCAGGAAATTCCATCCAGAAGTTATCAGCCAAAAATTTAGATGCTTTTTCGAGATCACGCAACTCCAGAGCAGTTAAATACTCTTTAACAATTGTGCTGGCTGAGGGATTTGGAGGAAACGGGATTTTATTTCCCCGCCCACGCATATAGCTTGCTTGATCAACTTCCTCGACAACAACAGTTGTTCCTTCCGGTAAGGCTCCAGTCAGTTGTACAATTAGGTCTGTTATTTTTTGGGATAAATTGCGCCTTAATTCTGCTGAATATCCCTTAATAAGAGTTAGTTTTACTATTGGCATGAGTGTGGTTTCCGTTACAAATCCGAGGTGCACTATTTGACTTGGTGAATTTTCTTATCAAGTTATTAATAGGCTTAGGCAAGAGGCAAGCTGAATGTTGAGTATAGTACAAAAAATTCTCAGGCGCGCATCTGAGAACGATCAATTAGTTGTTGGTGAATATTTGTCCTGCAAAGTGGACCTTGCAATGGTTCACGATAGTTCGGGCCCTCGTAGGCTTGGCCCTAAGTTGGCTGAATTAAACCGTGAATTATTTAATTGTCAAAAATTAGCTATTATAACTGACCACTTTGTGCCCGCTCATGATGAGACAAGTCACAATATACAGCAGATCACAAAGCAGTTTGCAGTGCGCGAAAATATTGAACATTTTTATCCCGAGCAAGGTATTTGTCACATTGTTTTGCCTCAAAAGGGTCTAGTTAAACCCGGCATGCTATTAGTTGGAGGGGATAGCCATTCAACCACAGCAGGAGCGTTCGGATGTTTTGCGTTTGGGATTGGTGCAACAGATATGGCGGGTGTCGCTGCGACTGGGGAAATTTGGCTTAAAGTACCCCAAACTCGATTGGTCCAATTGACTGGAAAGCTAAGCGATCAGGTTTTTGCTAAGGATATCATTCTTAATCTGTGTGGCGCATATGGTATGGATATGGCGGAGTATCAAGCACTGGAATATTCTGGGCCTGGTATAAGAAGTCTTTCGATGCAGGAAAGAATGACGCTTAGCAATATGTCTGCTGAATTGGGTGCACAGGCAGGGATTATAGCCCCTGATGATTGCACTGCGGATTGGTTAAAACTCTATGCTCCTGAACGCCACTTTGTTGATGATAAGCCTGATAGTTACTGGCACAGCGATGTCGGTAGTCACTCAGGCCACTCGTACCTTGTTGACCTTGAACAGTTAGAACCGCAAGTTGCTGCGCCACACAGTCCTGCAAATTCGGGGCCTCTCAAAGACCATGACGGTCCGAAATTCACGATTGCCTACATTGGAGCCTGTACAGGTGCAAAGCTAGATGACCTTAGAGCGGCAGCCAAGATTTTAGATGGTAAAAAGTTGTCTCCAGGAATGCGACTTCTCATCGCTCCTGCATCCCTTGAGGATCAGCGAGCCGCAATTAATGAAGGAATAATGCAAATCTTTGAGGCAGCTGGCGCCCGTTTCCTGGCAACGGCTTGCGGCATGTGTGCGGGATATGGTCCAGAAAAGCTTGGACCGGAGGACATTTGTATTTCTTCAACTGCTAGAAACTTTAAGGGTCGCATGGGAGATCCAAGTTCCGAAGTCTGGTTAGCCTCTCCAGCCAGTGTAGCGGCTGCCGCAGTAACTGGCCGTCTTAAGGACCCCCGTGAATTGGTCTAATTTCTAAAACTAGGCTGTTTGTGATTTCGATTATTTTGAGCGTTGACTAAGAGCGGCATCTGCACAAATGTCTAGTGGACAATGTTGGTGGACGAGAATCCTAACAAAGCAGGTGAAATGTAGAGAGCCAACTTAATAGACTTTTGGGAAGCCATGCAGGAGGAAGCAATCGATGCGCCTTGAAGGTCGCGTTTGGATATTAGGGGATGGCATCGATACAGATGTTTTGGCACCTGGACGTTATATGGGCTTACCACCAGAAGACTTAGCGCAGTACTGCCTTGAGGCAGTTAGACCAGAATTTGCATCGCATGTAATGCCTGGTGACATCATAATAGCTGGCAAGAGTTTTGGCGTAGGTTCCTCAAGGGAGCAAGCCGTAGAGTCATTAAAGATATTAGGGATTAAGGCTGTAGTTGCGAAATCCCTAGGTGGTATATTCCAACGCAATGCCATAAATCTTGGCCTTGTTTGCTTGTCATGCCCTCAGCTTGATACATCAAGATTTTGCGAGTTTGACAATGTTCAAATTGACGTAGAGGCTGGGATCCTAAGCAAAGCTGGACAGACATGTAAATGTGAGAAGCTTCCAATTTTTTTACGCAAAATGATTTCGGATGGGGGATTGATTAAGCATTTAAAAAAAGAAACTACTTCAAAAGAGGCACTGTGATGGGATTTGCAAAAAAACTTATATCGCGTCTTAACGACAAACAAGCCGAGCCGCTCCTTGCTCCGGGTGTTTTCGATGGGCTATCCGCTATTATGGCGGTTAATGCTGGCGCAGAAGTTCTTTATTTGTCTGGTGCTTCTTTTGCTTATACTCGATTTGGCCGCCCAGATATCGGTCTAGTTGGCATGAGTGAGATGGCGGATAATGTAGCTGCTATATCAGACCGAGTTAACAAGCCATTAATTGTAGATGCAGATACCGGGTTTGGAAACGCACTGAATGTCAAACGCACAGCACGTGTCTTTTCGCGCTTAGGCGCAACTGCCATACAATTGGAGGATCAAACAATACCAAAAAGATGCGGACACCTTTCTGGTAAATCTCTGGTAAGTTTGCAGGAAATGGTTGGAAAGATAAAAGCCGCAAAAGATGCGCTGGATGAATCGACTTGTTTGGTTATAGCACGAACAGACGCTCTTGCAATCGAAGGTGTGTCTTCAGCTCTTGACCGAGCAGAGACATATTGGGAAGCTGGCGCAGACATCCTTTTTATAGAAGCCCCCAAAGACACCGGAACAATGCAATCAATTGCTGATCGCTTTCGCAATCGCGTGCCGCTTTTAATCAACATGATAGAGGGCGGGAAAACCCCACTGCTACCCCTCGAGGAACTTGGGAAAATGGGCTTTAAACTAGTTATCTATCCGGGAGCTTTCGTGCGTGCGCTAAGTTTTTTGGGTAACGAATTTTACAGAGATTTGGTCGCCACTGGTAATACGGCTGCTTGGCAGGAGCGGATGCTGGATCTTTCGGGCTTAAATGAGCTTCTAGGTACAAAAGATATGCTTGAAAGCGGAAAGAAATATGATGCAGAGGGGCAAACTTGATGCAGAAAGTAGGATCTATTAAAGCGGGTCAAGCCGATTTAAATCCTGTAGTTTTAGCTGTCCTGCGGGGGCGGCTTGAACAGATTGCAGATGAAATGGACGCAACGCTTTTTCGGAGTGCATTTAATCCCATTATAGCTGAGGCTCATGATGCATCACATGGGCTTTATGACGCTCAAACGGGCGATACGTTGGTCCAAGGAAAGGAAGGTTTACCGGTATTTGTTGGGGTCATGGCATTTGCGGTCAAACACGTGATAGAAAAAACAGTAGAAAATCCACCCAATGAGGGTGATGTTTATATTTTTAATGATCCTTACGAAGGCGGCACACATTTGTCTGACTTCAAGCTTGTAAGACCCTTATTTCGCAATGGTAAAATATTTTGCTGGTTGGCATCGGTGGGACACTGGCATGATGTGGCTGGGAATGTGCCTGGCAACTACAATCCTGTCGCTACCGAAAGTTTCGCTGAAGGTGTTCACATTCCTCCAGTAAAATTGTTCCGCGAGGGAATTTTGCAAAGTGATATCGTTGATATCTTGCGTACAAACTCCCGCCTCCCATTATCGGTATATGGAGATCTTAATGCACAGGTCAGCGCTCTAGAGTTGGGTGTCAACCGATTATGTGCGCTGCTTGATGAGTACGGTGATGATACAGTAAACGCTGTTTTTTCAGAGTTGCGAGCAAGAGCACATATTCAGATGGAAGCCCATATTGAGCAGTTAGAAGATGGGGTCGTAAGCGCGACCGATTGGCTCGACAATGATGGTATTGAAGATAAAGAACTGCCCATTGCTGTCGATATTAGGATTGATGGAAAAAAAATGAAGTTGGATTTTTCTAGAACAGCTAGTTCGGTGGCGGGGCCTGTGAATATTTCCCGCTCAACTGCAATTGCCGCTTGCTATGTGGCATTGAAGCATCTATTTCCCGATGTTCCTGCCAATGCGGGTGTTCTTGATCCAATCGAAATTGTGATCCCGGAAAATTCGCTTCTTTCTGCGCAACCTCCTCGTCCTGTAGGAGGGTATACTGAAACCATTTTGAGAATCATTGATATCGTGTTTGCAGCTGTTGGAGAAATTGATCCAAACCGCGCACTTGGTAATGCCTATGGAACGATAAATGCGCTCTCCCTGTCAGGGCATAGAGAAGACGGAAGCCGCTGGGTTATGTTTACTTTCTTTGGTGGAGGACATGGGGCCCACGGGGGCGGAGATGGCTTGAGCCACGGTAATGCTCCAATTTCTATGGCAACGATTCCCCCACTTGAAATTTTAGAGGCAGCGTATCCTATTGCGTTTCGCAAATGGGCTTTGCGCAAAGATTCTGGAGGTCCAGGAACCAACCGCGGCGGTTTGGGTGCAACTTATCAAATTGAAGTACTAGGTCAAGGGGCTATTGGTTTCTTTTTTGGTGAACGGGGAAAGCATGCACCATGTGGAGTTGGTGGGGGTCATTGCGCAGCCTTGAACCGATTTTCCTGGATGAGGAATAAATTGGAGTCCCCAAACTTCCCGGCCATGACATCTAAAATGGTAGATATAAACTTGGATAAGGGGGGGGCCGTTCTTCTGGAAACACCAGGGGGCGGTGGATATGGAAATCCTCTAGCAAGGTGCCCAGAAAAAGTCGTTGAAGATATGCGTTTGGGATACATTTCAGACGAGAATATGCGCGCATCCTATGGTGTAGTATTGTCTGATGAAAAATGTATCGACCACACCGAAACAAAAAAATTGCGTACTTTATTATCGCAAGAGTAGTAGCAGGAAACCTTTTATCTATGTCACTTACGGGAAAGCCAGCAGCAAGTGCGCGATTTATTATTGGTGTCGATGTGGGCGGTACTTTTACGGATCTATTTTTCCTAGATCAAAAAACGGGTAGAGTCTTTACCGGTAAGTTGCCCAGTACGGTTGAGGATCAATCAGTGGGTTTGATCGAGGGTATTTTGCGTCAGCTAACGGGCTTTTCTGAAATAAATACCATTGTACATGGGACAACCGTTGGAACTAATGCACTCCTGGAGCGAAAAGGTAGCAAAACAGGTTTGATTACTACCTCTGGCTTTGAGGATGTGCTGGAAATGCGCCGCCGAGATCGACCGAATACATGGGGCTTAAGAGGAGATTATACGCCCGTCATTCGGCGAGACCTTCGTCTCGGAGTTTCTGAACGCACACTCGCCTCCGGGAAGGTCGAGCAGGAATTAGATAAAAATGCTGTCTTAAAAGGAGCTCAAGACTTAATAGAGGCGGGCTGTGAAGGAGTTTGTATTGCTTTTATCAACTCTTACGCAAATGCCGCAAATGAACAGCAAGCCGCAGAGATCGTTCGATCGGTCTGGCCAAATACACACATCACTGTCTCTTCATGTATTTTACCGGAAATTAGAGAATTTGAGCGAGTTTCGACTTCTGTGTTGAATGCTTATTTGCAACCAAGAATGGCGCAGTACCTTAAGACGCTCGATAAACAAATGAGGTCGCAAGCCTTTAAGGGTGATATTTTAATAGTCCAGTCAAATGGAGGCCTTATGAGCTTACCGTCCGCGGCAGATCAACCGGTACGCACAGCATTATCTGGTCCCGCAGCCGGAGTAATTGCTGCAAACTTTATAGGGCATTCCGCTGGTTTTAATGACATTGTGACCTGCGATATGGGCGGAACCAGTTTTGATGTTTCACTAATTGCGTCCGGTAGGTCTGCACTTGCCGCTCAAACTGCGATTGATTTTGGCATGGTTGTGCGTATGCCGATGATTGAAATAAATACCATTGGCGCTGGAGGTGGCTCTATCGCATGGATTGATGGCGCCGGATTGCTTCAGATCGGACCACAATCTGCCGGCTCGAATCCAGGGCCCGCATGCTATGGACTGGGAAATGAGAACCCAACAGTAACGGACGCAAATCTAGTGCTTGGCCGCATAAATGCAAACAAACCTATCGGCGGTAAGCTCGATCGACTTAACATTGAATTTGCGCGGCGTTCGATAAAGGAAAAAATTGGAGATCCACTTGCCATATCCGATATGGAAGCAGCGGAAGCAATAATCCAAGTCGCGAATGCACGTATGGCCGGCGCCATTCGAATTGTTTCCATTGAAAGAGGTCATGACCCGGCGAAATTCACCGCCATGCCATTTGGCGGTGGGGGAGCGTTGCACATAGGTGCACTTATAGCAGAAGTTGGCCTTAAGTCAGGTCTAGTACCGCGATATCCAGGCGTTACGAGTGCTCTTGGATGCGTTATAGCTGACATGCGTCATGACGCAGTAAAGACTATTAATAGACTGCTATCAGATCTTGATTTCGAAAAGCTTTCTGACTGGGTGGATGAGCTTTGGCAGGAATGCCAGACGCGAATTATAGGTTCCAGAGATTTAGTGGTAGATGAAATTTCTGAGGAAATCGTAGTGGATATGCTATATGTCGGTCAAACTCACAGTTTACAAGTCAAAATAGACAGCCGTAAGGAACTCAATGAATATGATCTTCTAGCGGCATTTGAGGATGCATATAGAAAACAAATTGGGCAGCCGCTGGAAAAAATACCAACACGTTTGATTAATCTACGCATTGCTGCTGTTGCCCGAAGGCCACGGCTGAACCTAGAGGCTCTAGCTCCAACCAATGCGATGTCTGTGGATGAAGCGTGTACCGAAGTAAGGGAAGTATGGGCAAGTGGTGGATGGCAAGCGACCCCAGTCTACGACCGGCTCGCGCTTGCTGTAGGTGAAATAATCAAAGGCCCTGCATTACTTGAGCAAGCCGATACTACAATTTTTGTGGATCCAGGCATGACTGGAGAAGTGGATCGCTTTGGAAATTTGCTTATACACCCAAAATGAACGCAGAGCGATAGGAGATAATGATGACAACGCTTACTAATTATACCATCAAGAAGACTGCTTTGATGTTGATCGATCTGCAAAATGACTTTATTCATCCCAACGGTGCCTATGGTCGGGCGGGTCAAAAATCTTCTGCTATTGCTGCATTGCCTGGTAAGCTTGCGCCGCTTGCAAAAGTCATCCGTCAGGCAGACGGTTTGGTAGTGTCAACGCAATTCACATTGGTTCCGCTAAGGAATGGAGAACCCTTTATCGCGGATCATCTCCGTGAGCTGCGGCCATTTCTCAAAAAAGGTGATTTTCTGCCCGGCAGTTGGGGTCAGCGACTTTTAGACGAACTTGGGCCTGCTGATATTTCTGTGGAAAAAGTAGCATATTCCGCGTTTTACATGAGCCGTCTTGAATTTACTCTCAGAAAGGCAGGAATTTCGCAGCTGCTTTTTGCTGGAATTGTAACGAATGGCGGCGTTGCCTCAACTCTGCGCGATGCTCATGTACGTGGATTTGATTGTGCCGTAATTAGCAATGGCTGCGCTGCTTTTTCCGATGAGCGCCATAGCTCTGCGTTGGCCGATATGTCCTCAATTGCTTCGGTGTTGAGTGTTGAAGAAGCTATATGTTACTTTGCTAACGAATAAGCTCGGAATTGCTGTTCTAATGCTACTATCAGATTTCGGGATCGTTGTTTAGATTTGAGGCTATGAAACAATCTTCAATATTCGAGAGAGGAGTTGGTGTCTATGAATGCTGAGAGCGTGTTGATCTCGAGTGGTAAAAAGCAATGATGTCGAGACATCACCTGTTTGAGGCAGTTAGAGACGGTTTAGCTAAAGGATTTAGTTTCACCTACGCCCTCGAATTATCTTGCCAGATTCGAGTGCGCATATTGCTCACTATGCAAACATGCGATAAAACAGATGAAGTATTTCCAGAACTTTCGGCTAACCAATTCAACTATTTCCCCGAAAAACTAATGGAGAGAAAGATGCTCGGCATTTTTGCACTGCTCCAACGGCTTAAATCTGGCTATAGCTAATGAGCCTATCAAGCAAGCACACAAAAGAAATGATGGATGGTCGAGGCGGTCTCATGATTGGGCCAAATCGATATATGCTGATAAGACCTGACGCACTTATGGGGCTATTTGCGCGCCTTGACCCAGGTGATCGCTTGTTAGCTTTGGAAGCCTTTTCTGCATCCGTTTCAGAGCACGGTGGAAAGTCGGCCGCTTCTTATGCCGGTGTGGGCCGGTCCGAGGCTAAAAGGCTGATGTCTGCAATAACAGCAATTGCTCCACAGTTGGGTTGGGGGAAATGGACATTGGATCTCAAACCCGTAGTTTTGGATCTATCTGTAAAAAACTCCCCTTTTGTTGAAGGGTTTGGGCCTTCAGAACACCCAGTTTGCGCACCTATTTGTGGAATGTTAGCGGCTATTTCAGAACAAATTTTTGGAGCGAGTGTATTGGTGACTGAAAGCCAGTGCGCTTCTGTCTTCAAGAAAGACAGGAAACCGGCGAAAGTGTGTAATTTTAGCGCGATACTAAATATGAATGTGAAAAACAATTAGGGACAAGTACCAAAAGCTTACGTTGATTTTATATAAACAGAATTCTGAACAAAATTAATTATTGACCCAGTTCTCCATCTATGAGCCAATTAGGCAGTATAAATGGAGGGCAACCGCAAAGCGTTTGCGCTTTTTATGATTAAACTTATAAAATATGGGGTCAAAACATGAAAAAAATAATAAGTTTACTAACCGTTGCTGCGGTCGGTGCCACTTTGAATGTGAAAGCCGTTGCCTCTGAAGAATTACTTAGAGCCGTACATGCCTTTCCAAATTTTCTTGTCTACACAAAGACGTTCCTTTCCTACGTAGAAGAAGTCAATTCGCGGGGCAAGGGCGTTGTGCAAATTCAAGTCATGGGTGGGCCCGAAGCAATCAAGATGTTTGAACAACCGAACGCAGTTAGGGATGGTGTGGTGGACATGGTGCATACACCAGGCTCTTTTTATGGTGCGGCTGTACCAGAGATCGATGCGATGGTCGCCTCCAAGAAAAATGCAGTTGAGACACGAGCAAATGGTGGTACCGCGATGATGGATGCCGCTCACCAAAAAAGGTTCAATGTAAAATATCTTGCATGGATCGACTCTGGTATCGGCTTTAACATTTTCACGGTGAATGAGCCAAAGTTTCGAAGTTCTGATGGCGTCTTGGATTTAGGGGGTGTTAAGATACGAGATAATCCCATTTATACAGCATTTTTGAAGTCATTGGAAGCGACAACATCGCCGATGGCATCTACAGAGGCATATGGCGCCCTTGAAAAAGGTGTTATAGACGCAGCGCCGTGGACTACTATCGGTATTACCGACCTGAAGTGGAATAAATTTCTGAACTATATGGTTGAGCCATCTTTCTACTCGACTGACTTGGGCATCATAGTCAATCTCGATAGATGGAATAGTCTGACTGATGAAGCAAAGGATGTGCTCCAGACAGTGGCGATTGAGTGGGAACAAAAATCTCACGATGAACGCCAGGCAGATGTAGCAAAATACAAAGCTGCTTACACTGAGAGTGGAATGAAGTTTGTGAATCACTCTGGGGCCGGTGGTGCGAACTATCTCAAACTTGCTTACGACTCTGTATGGGCGCGCGCCACAGAACGAATGACCGATAAGGGCAATGCGGAAGATGTCGCAAAGTTGCGCTCACTTTATGCACCTGACTAAAAGTGGAATAATTCGCTGACTGGGAGCGGACGATGCAAAGGCTTTATTATTGGCTGGATAAATTGACTGATTTCCTTGCTATTTTAGCAGGGCTTTATCTTGTCTGGATATTTCTTGCCATAATTTTCCAAGTTGTCGCCCGTTCTGTTTTTTTTTACGGGTCATCACACATATTCACGTTTATAGAGTACGGTCTTCTTTACATCACAATGGCCGGCGCTCCTTGGTTGGTACGTGAAAAGGGGCACGTCTATATTGAACTCCTTACCGCTGCAGTGCCGGACGAGGTGCGTCCGCGCCTTTCAAGAGTAGTTGTATTATTGGTCACAGCGATTTGTGCGACTATCACCTACTATGGCACAGAAGTAACGATCCGAGCATTTGTGCGTGATGAAATAGATATGCGCTCGTTGGATATGCCTAGATGGATGCTAATGATTTCGATGCCAATATGCTTTGGGCTAATGTCTCTTCAGTTTTTACGTTTCGTAGTAGGCGCAGAGACCTTACATACAGGCGAAGCTGGTATGCACGAATAACCGACAGGAAGCTTTACAGATGATGGAATGGTACTATGCGACCCTTTTTCTGCTCGGCTCTGTGTTGGGGCTTATGCTTATCGGTATGCCCGTTGCGATTGCATTCATTGGAGCGAACATTGCTGGCGCAATTTACTTTATGGGCGGCTATGGAGATTTTGCATCTCAGGCATCACGTGGGATTGGTCAACTTTTAAACAATGCCTTTCCATCCCTTACCACATTTAATCTTATACCTGTTCCTATGTTCTTATTGATGGGAGAACTCTTTTTTCATGGGGGCCTTGCAACACGAATGTTTGGCGCGGTTGAAGTCCTGATGGGACGTTTGCCGGGACGATTATCTTATGTGACAGTTGCAGGAGGTACCGCTTTTGCAACTCTATCAGGCTCGTCAATGGGTTCAACGGCGCTACTAGGTTCATTGATGGTGCCTGAAATGAGTGAAAGAGGTTACAAAAAACATATGTCAATTGGACCCATACTTGGAACTGGCGGCTTGGCGATGCTCATCCCACCATCGGCGTTGGCGGTTTTGTTGGGTACACTTGCGCAACTTGACATCGGCAAACTACTGATGGGAGGTATTATGCCTGGTGTAATCCTGGCCGCTATGTATGCCGGATTAATCTGGTTGCAGTGTCAGATTGATCCAGCCGCCGCACCCGCCTACGATGTGGATTTACCTCCTTTGTCGCGCCGATTGATACTATTTGCCCGCGATGTTTTGCCAATGTTATCAGTCATTGTAGGTGTCATTTGGTTGATCATGTTCGGCATCGCAACCCCTTCCGAGTCAGCAGCATTTGGATGCCTCGGCATTCTTTTGTTGTGTGTTATATATCGCACCCTCAATTGGACGGCTTTAGTGAATGCTACCCGAGGTGCTTTGCGCGTGACTGTCATGGCATTTCTCATAATCTTTGGATCGGCCACATTCAGTGCATTGCTAGCGTTCTCAGGTGCAAGTTCTGGATTACTTGCTTGGGCTACATCATTTGAATTCTCTCCTTTGACAATGTTGTTAATCATGTTTGGGATATTGTTAATATTAGGCATGTTTATGGATCAGCTATCGATGATGCTTTTAACTGTGCCAATTTACTTTCCTTTAGCAGCACAATTGGGTTTCGATCCAATATGGTTTGCAGTAATAATCCTTTTAGCTCTTGAGATTAGTTTCACGACGCCACCATTTGGGTTGTTGCTATTCGTTATGAAAGGCGTTGCGCCCCCAGATACTAAAATGACAGACATTTATTGGGCCGCTATCCCTTTTATCTTGTGCTCCTTGGGTGTGGTGGTTTTGATGATCGTGTTTCCTCAGGTTGCACTTTATCTTCCCAGTCTAGTCAAATAATACGCTATGGCGATTGTTTTAGCTGAACCAACTCAATATGAACTTTCTGCAGATATTGTGATCATCGGGGCAGGAGCTGGTGGGCTTATCGCCGCTTTGGCGGCACGAGATGAGGCACATGTAGATACTTCAATTTTATTACTAGAGAGAGATCGTAATCCTTCCGGTTCTACCTCACTTTCTTCTGGTTTTATTCCTGCAGCGGGAACTAGATTACAACGAGAAAAGGGGATTGAGGATAGCCCAGAACTCTTTGCCGGAGACGTGCAAGCTAAAGCTAAAGGTCTTTCACATCAGCCTTTGGTAAATACTGTTGTAACGGAAGTAGGGTCCACCTTAGAATGGTTGATGAACACCCATGGCCTCCCATTAATCCTTCTTGATGGATTTCTTTATCCTGGGCACTCGGTCCTGCGTATGCATGCGATGCCGGAAAAAACGGGTGCAGCTCTTCAGACCGCATTGCTTGAAGCAGCCCAATGTTGTGATGTAACAATTGCCTGCAATCAAAATGTTGAAATACTGTATAAAAATTATAGAGGGAGTATCACTGGGGTTGGAGTTCGCAGTCAGAATGGGACGATTCAAAAGGTTGGATGTGCAGCCGTCATTTTGGCCTGTAATGGTTACGGTGCTAACTCTGAGCTAGTCAAAGAGTACATTCCCGAAATGACTTATTCGCATTACTTCGGACATCCTGGTAACCAGGGCGAGGCTGTTCTATGGGGAAAAAAATTAGGTGCAAAACTGGCCGATATGAGTGGGTATCAAGGACATGGCTCTGTAGCTTGGCCGCAAGGCGCACTAATTTCTTGGGCAGTTATGATGGAAGGTGGCGTTCTTATAAATACCAAAGGTTTACGCTTTACAAATGAGCATGAAGGTTACTCAGAGCAAGCGGCGCGTGTTATGGCTCAGCCTGATCAAACGGGATACGCACTTTTTGATGAGCGTCTCTTGATTTTCGGTCGCGGATTTCCAGATTTCGCAGAAGCCGAGAAAGCTGGTGCCGTTATCTCTGCGAAAGATATTCTAGATTTGGCAAAAAACCTCAAAATACCTGCAAGCGGTCTCCGACAAACATTGGAAGATATAGCAGCTTGCCAGCAGGGTGGAAAAATTGATAATTTCGGTCGTGACTTTACGGAAAAGCCAAATTTGACTCCACCCTATTATGCAATCAGGGTTAAGGGTGCGTTATTCCACACTCAAGGCGGTTTGGATGTAGATAGCAACGCTCGTGTTTTGAATAAAAGTGAACTGCCTTTGCCAAATCTGTTTGCAGTGGGTGGCGCAGCCAGGGGGGTCTCTGGGCCAGATGTATCTGGGTATCTTTCTGGCAATGGTTTGCTTACAGCTGTAGCTCTTGGCCGAGTTGCCGGAAGGGGCGCAGCACGTTTGATATTGCAGCAAGATCAAATGATTTGAGAATTTCAGTTACTATACTGAGATTTTTACGAACGGCCCTTGAAAACTTCGGGATGACGCAAGCTACTAGAAAGTATGAATGAGAAAAATAGGTCATGAGGGGCAATCATTTCGAATATTTTACCAAACTTACTGAAAAAATGCCAAGCGCTGCGATGACGAACCTTCTATGTCTTTTTACATTAATCGAAAGCCACTGATAACTTGACTGTACTTGTTCTCTACTAGTGTCTCCAAAATTTAATCCATGCACAATTAATAAATTTTATTAAATCTAATTTAGTGGGTATTATGAGGATGATTGAAGAACGTACGTCATTCCCAGTTGATGTGTAGAATTTAACACTTTTCGGGGTTCCAGAACTTAAAGACAAAAACGACTTGCACCGTCGTGTTTGAGTGCGTTTTGACAGTTCAAATAAACAATACGGGCCGGTATGAGATCAAAAGCTTTATTTAAGAGGCCGCAATTAGGGCGTGGATACGCGATGATTTTGATGCTATTCGGGTCGTTGGTAATTAGCTTCAGTGGATTACTAATTCGCAATATTAGTTCAGCAGATACTTG
>MDTB01221446.1_pt1 | contig 15532 bp, 14 predicted proteins | sample 811161 | NCBI WGS metagenome assembly MDTB01 (sample SAMN05326650, study PRJNA326480) | marine metagenome | isolation source: seawater | place: Mediterranean Sea | collected 2009 | reverse complement strand
CCATGGACTGAGCAAGTCCGTCTATACAAAAAGGAGCAAGAAGGATAAAACAAAATATTTTTTTCATAACAATATAACTAAAATTCTAAGGATAAATCATACACGGCTTTAGCATAAAAATGACTACGATTATATTTAGTAATCGCAATAAAATTATCATCACCTATAAAATATAAATCCTTCGGTTTAATTAATAAAAGGGTTTGCCCACTTTTAATAAGATTTGGATCTTTAATATTATTCATACTCATAAGTTGCTCTAATTTAATATTATTATTGATTGCTATTGATAATAAGCTATCTCCCTCTTGAATAAGATATGTACCTTCAAGGCCTTCTGTAAATTGTAGAGGGATGAATTTATTTAAATTACTTGGATGCTTATAGGTCTTGTTTACTTTATTGAGTTCAACTTGTGTAACTATAACCCCATCTCTTTTCCAGCCATGTTTTTTAAGATAATTAGCAATACTAGCTACAGCATCTGGGATTGAATTAAACAAGTCTGCATATCCATCATCGTCATAATCTATTGCATAAGCTCGATAGCTAGATGAAATAAACTGGCCGTATCCCATAGCACCGGCATAAGATCCTTGGACTGAATTTATATCTAAATTGTTTTCTCTTGTTAGAATAAAAAATTGTATAAGTTCACTTTTGAAAAACTTTGATCTTCTAGGAAAATCAAAGCCAAGTGTTGTTAAACTATCTAGTACCCTGTAGCTGCCTTTGATTTTTCCATACCTAGTTTCCACTCCTAAAATAGAAGTAATAATTTCCTTAGGTACTCCAAACTCATTTTCAACTTGATCAAATAAAGTAGAGTTTTCCTTGATAAATTTTTTGCCATTCGCAATTCGCTTATCTTCTAAGAAAAGTTTTTTATATCTATCCCAGGTCCAAGTAAACTCAGCAGGTGATGACATCGATTCTAAAATTCGATCTTGTTTCTTTGCAGTTTCAAGAATCTCAATAATATAATTTTCATCAAACCCATGATCCATGACCAAGGTTTCAATAACGTCCTTCGCTTCAGGATGCTGGGAATAATTTGCAATAATATTATTTGAAAGCAAAAAGCAAAGTAAAAAAAGATATTTCATTGAGGTAAGAATTTTTTATGCGTGCCCATAGATATAATTATGCCAAAAGCAAGAAATAATGATATTAAAGAAGAACCACCTTTGCTAATAAATGGTAAAGGCATGCCCACAACTGGCAGTAAACCTACCACCATACATAAATTTATAATTAAATTTGTAGCAAAAGTTAAGCATAAGCCTCCTATAACCAATCTGCAGAATCTATCTCTGGCACTTAATGCTAGATAAAAACATCTCAATAATATAAATAAATAAATACTTAGCAATAACAGCACGCCTAGAAATCCAAATTCCTCTCCAATTACAGAAAAGATAAAATCTGTCTCTGTTTCTGGAAGGAAATTGAGCTGTGTTTGTGAGCCTTCACCAAAACCTTTACCTAACAAACCTCCAGATCCAATGGCAACTTTTGATTGAATGATATTCCAACTTGCTCCAAATGGATCCGACTCAGGATTAAAAAATGTTGCAATCCTCTGACGCTGAAAAGGCTGCAACAAAATATTCCAAATAAAAGGAGAGCTGATAATTAATAAAATAAAAGATCCGCCTATAAAGCTCCAACTCAAACCTGAAAGAAACAATACAAATAATCCGGAACAAGCAATAATTAATCCAGTTCCTAAATCAGGCTGTCGGAAAACAAAGCCAAAACACGAGAAAATTATTAATAAACTGATAGTTATCTCTTTTTTCTGTATTGGTAACTTTTTATCAAATAAAAAATTAGCTAAAAAAATTGGCACTGCCAATTTTAGTAATTCTGAAGATTGAAAAGAAAAAGGGCCTACCCTTACCCATCTTTGTGCACCATTAATTTCAGGACCAAATAAATATGTAATGCCTAAAAGTATTAATGCAAAAAAAAGAAATAATCCAGACATCCTTCTAAAAATATCAGGATCTAGCTGGCTAACCAAAATCATAATAATGAATCCAGCTATAACATAAACAAATTGTTTTGAAACAATAGTTACATCAGCATTTGAGGCGGAAAATAAAAAAAATAAACCAAGAGTGGACAATAAGAATAGGCTAAAAAATATATAAGGATCGAAATATATTTTTTGAAACGATTTATTCATTAATTAAACTCTTTAAAACCTCTATTGCTACGGGCCCAGCAACTGCGCCTCCACTCTCACCATTCTCGATCACCACAGAAACTGCATACCTTGGATTGGGCATTGGTCCAAAAGCAACAATAATCGAGTGATCTCTAAGTGACTCTGTCGTTCTTAAATCTTGATAGGCTTCTTTGCTATCTAAACTAACAAGCTCTGCAGTGCCTGATTTTCCAGCTACTTGAAATTTTGCAAGATCTCGTATGCTCCTGGCAGTTCCATAATCACTTTCAATGACTCCAAGTAAAGCTTGATGCATTTTTATCCAATCCGAGTCATCAAATCTACTATCTTGCCAAACTTTTAAAGATTTTTTTTGATTACCTAGAGTCACTATTGAGGGCTCAGTAAATTGTCCTTTGGTAGCAAGAAGAGATGCATAGTTTGCTAACTGCATAGGAGTTGCCACTAAATAGCCTTGTCCAATACCTAAATTAACCGTATCGCCCTTTACCCAACCTGCATTCATCAGGCTGTATTTCCACTCAGGAGTTGGTACAAATGCTTGATCTTCATCAAAGCAATCTAAGCAGACTTTTTGCCCAAATCCCAAACTAGATAAATGATCAGATAATTCTGCAATGTCAGCTTGATATGCAAGTGAGAAGAAGTAAGCATTGGAGCTCACCAAGAATGCTTTATGCATATTTACTTTGCCGTGACCTCCCTTACGCCACCCTCTAAAGATTCTGCCAGTCTCAGGTAACGTAAAAAATCCAGGATCCTTCATCTCAAAGTCCCAACTCACAATATTATTTAACAATCCATACATACCAATCGCAGGCTTTATTGTTGATGCTGGCGGATACCTTCCTTGTAATGCTCTATTAAAAAAAGGTTTATTCTGATCATTAATTAAAGTTTGAAATTCATTTTCAGTCATACCATTTGATAACTTATTTATTGAGTATGCAGGTGAGCTGTATAAAACATTAATACCTCCAGAATCTAGGTCTATCGCGACAACCGCACCTTTTCTGTTTCCAAGAAATTGTGCTGCACTTTTTTGAGCATCAATATCTAAATTAGTATATAAATCAGATCCTTTTTTAGGCTTAATAAAAGATAATGGTTGCAAAAATTGTCCTCTTGCATTCATCTCATACACCCTTTGCCCATGCTGACCTCTCAAAAGATCATCATATATTTCCTCTAATCCTGTCTTACCTCTAATAAGACCATGAGCGTATTCTAATTCTGCATCCTTCCAATGACTTCGGGGAATTTCAGGGACTGAATTAAAATAATCCTCTGTTCTTGAGGTATAACCTAAAACATGAGAAAAAATATCTGGATAATCACTAATTCTTCTATAGCGTTTTGCAATGAATGCATTCTGAAAATTAAAACTTCTTACATTGAATCTAGCAATTTCCTCGTCAGAAAGATCTTTTTTTAAAACCAGTTCTTTATTTACAAATGCTTTTTCTTTTTGGAGATTTTGATATCTTATTTTTTCAGTTTCAGATAGATAGATAACTGGTTGAATCTTTTCTAAAAAAGAATCTATATCTAAGATAAGACTGGGTTGAGTAATTAAATCAAAAGTTGGTTCATTTTTAACAAGTGCTCTTCCGTTTCTGTCAAAAATTTCACCCCTGAGAGCCTGAACAGGGACTTCATAATTTTTGTTTTTTAATGCGGCAAGCTGATAATCTGTGTAGCCGGAAATTTGCAAGGTAAAAACCTGTATGAGCACGAGAATTAGCACGAGGATGATTACACTAAAAAGTAAAATTGCTCTTGAAGAAAAGTTATTTTTTTCAATCTGTCTCTCTTCAAAAATCATTATTTATGATACGGATGATTTCGATGAATTGTGCTCGCTCTAAAAATTTGTTCCATTAAAAATATTTTAAAAAGCCTATGAGGAAAAGTTAATTCTGAAGCTGATAAAGTTAATTTTGAGTTTTCAAATATGCTCTTTGACACGCCATGAGAACCGCCAATAACAAAGTTAATATTTTTCCCATGATCAATTTGTTCCTGCAAAAGGCTAGCAAAATTAAGACTATCAATCTTTTGCCCTTGCCTATCCCATAAAATTACGGTGGCATCTTGGTCAACATTTTTTAAGATTTCCAAACCTTCGGCCTCTAATATAGAATCTCTATTTATAGATTTTGAGACAAAAGGCTTCACCTCAACATTCGAAACTTGAAAGTGATTAGGCAATTGTTTGGTATAAAATTGTAAAGCTTTTTGCTCCCAGTCAGATGCCTTATGACTAATGCTGATAATTTTGCATTTCATCAGGCAGAAACAAGAGTTTTTTCACCCCATAAACTCTCTAAGTCATAAAACTCACGGGTTTCTTGTTGCATTATATTTACAACAACATCTCCACAATCAACCAAGATCCACTCTGAATCATCCTGACCCTCAACACCAACTAAATTCTGCTTTTGCAGCTTGAGTGATTCAATCAATTTATTAGAAATTGCTTTTGCATTTCTTGAGGAAGAAGCGGTGGCTATTATAAACCAATGAGCAAAATCTGAGATCTCCCGAATATCTAGAACAAGAATATTCTGAGCCTTTAAATCATCCAGCGCTTCACAACAGATTGTTTGTAAATCAGGGGTTTCCATAGCAGTTTTTGACCTTATGATGCTTGTTTAAATTGTATGAATTAATTTTAATATTCCATTCCAGCTAAACAAGCAGAATATCTAACTTAAATGAATAAATCTATTAAATATTTCTAATTTATATATTCTTTCAACAAATCTTTTGATTAAGATAGATAAATGAATTATGTAAATGCTTTCATCTCTTGGTTTTCAAATCATCCAGGAGTTTTAATAGGCCTAGGAATATCTTCTATTCTTATTTTTATACTCAGTATTTTGGGTATTAGTTGGTTTATTGCTCAAATACCTGAAGATTATTTTCTATCAACAAAGAGAAAACCCTCTAAGTGGCAAGAGCAAAAACCGATTTTAAGATTGGCAGTTATATTTGGAAAAAATATAATTGGATTCTCCCTGATTATTGGAGGTCTATTAATGTTAGTTTTGCCTGGCCAAGGATTGCTAACAATAGTGACGGGATTATTATTAGCAAACTATCCAGGTAAATATAAATTAGAAAAAAAACTAGTTGCAATACCTTCTATTTTTAGAGCTTTAAATTGGATTAGAGTTAAAGCAAATAAACCTCCACTTAAGAGAAATGCCAACTAGTAATAAAGTAAAATAAAACTAATAATCTAATAAAAAATTTAAACTAGAGGAGAGATGATGGGAATTTCAAATAAAAAATGGGTTTTGAAAAACAGGCCACAAGGTCTGGTAAAAGATTCAGATTTTGAATTAATTACTGAAGTTCTTCCAGAAATAGATGAAGGTGAGATTCTCCTTGAAAATATCTATCTTTCTTTTGATCCTACTCAAAGAGGATGGTTGAATGATGTCCCTGGCTATCTTCCTCCTGTCCAAATAGGTGAAGTTATTCGATCAGGTGGCGTGGGTCGTGTGCTGGAATCCAGGAATCCTGAATATAAGGTTGGTGATTTAACCTTTGGTTTTGTAGGTTGGCAATCTCATTGCGTAACTAAGCCTGAAGCTGATGACAGATTTAGGGTAATTCCTGATCTGCTGCCAATACCCACAATGTTAAATGTAATGGGTACAACTGGCATCACGGCCTACTATGGATTAATAGAACTTGGTGATCCTCAGCCTGGTGAAACGGTTTTAGTATCTGGAGCCGCTGGTGCTACTGGTTCGGTAGTAGTTCAAATAGCTAAACTTAAGGGATGTCATGTCATAGGAATAGCTGGAGGTAAGGAAAAATGCGATTGGCTCAAAGAAGCTGGTGTTGATGATGTAATTGACTATAAGAATTCAGATGTTCATGAAGAGCTTCCTAAAATTGCAAAAGATGGAATTGATATATATTTCGATAATGTCGGCGGAGAGATACTTGAAACTGTTCTTTATCTAATAAATATAAATGCTCGAGTTCTTTTATGTGGTGGGATTTCTTCAGGATATGATGCAACCAGACCACCAGATGGGCCAAATAACTTATTTTCTTTAATTATTAAACGAGCAACAATGCAGGGATTTCTAGTTCTAGATTATTTGCCTCGCTCCCAACAAGCCTTAGAAGAAATAGCTACTTGGGTCATGGAGGGAAAACTTCAACATAGAGAAGATATTCAGGAGGGAATTGAAAACTGCCCGCAAACTCTTAATAGGCTTTTTACCGGAGAAAACAAGGGTAAACAGTTACTAAAAATTTAAGCTGAGTTTTCTGAAATTTGATTGACTAATTTTTCAAGAAGATTCATTCGCTGTTTTGAATCAAACGCTTCAAGCAAGGACTGCTTCTGCGAAGGGGTAATTGGAATTAAACCTGCCAATTGATAACTTACAGATTCAGCAGATAAAAGATCAATTTCTAAAGGTAGAGATTTTACTTGCGGATGCTCTTTTAGCTGACTAAGGACATTTATTAACTCCGGGAATTGAGCAAGCACTGCTTGATCATCAACAACGGGTTCTGCAATTGGAGAGATGGATGCGTAATAAAGCCTTGACTCAAGTTGCTCAACAGATTTAATCGATACTTTTTGTGATCCTCTTACCGTAATGCCTAATAATCCATTAGGCAGTTGATTGAAATCAATAATTTCTACAAAAGTTCCCTGGGACATAAAGCTCTCGCCAGATTGATTGCTTTTACTAAGAGTAATAACAAAGCCGGTATCGCTGCTCATACAGTTTTTAACCATGGAGAGGTATCTGGGCTCAAAAATCTGTAGTGTTTGTATGGTGCCAGGCAAAACGACTAATCCCAATGGAAATACTGGAAGTTTATTTGCTTTTGATGAGGTCAATTACTGGCTCCGATATTTTTTTACTATCTTTATTGCTCATGATAAGAATAACATCAAAATTAACTATGTCTTTTTTTAAATCTGTTAATAGCAACTTTATGGAATCATACTCAAATTCCTGATTTCTTTTTCCGGATAAATTCAGCCAGAAGACTTTTTCCAAGCCCGAAGAGCTCTCATACAACTCAGCTCCGTGATGACCTTGAGACATAGTGTTAGAAGCAAGTTCAATAATGCCTAATATCTTTTGAGAAGGAAAATGATTGATAGCTGCTTTAACTGTATGTGCTATTGCTGTGGGATGATGGGCAAAATCATCAATGACCAACTTATCTTCATTTTGAAACACTGTCTCAAATCTCCTTTTTACTCCTTTTGAATGCTTCAGAGCTGAGAATGATTCATTGGGATGAATGCCATGAAGAAAAGCTGCATACATAGCCATGACTGCATTACGTAAGTTGTGCTCTCCATGCAGGGGAAGATCCCTAATAGCAAATTTTTGATTTTGAAAACTTATTGCGCCTTCGTCAATTGAAAGCTGAATGGTTTCTTGGCTTCCTAGTTGATGTTTATTAGACCAGCAACCCAACTCGATTAAATCTAAAATATTTTTGTCATCATCATGAAAAAGAACATGTCCATTTGCTGGCACTGTTCTGATAGCGTGATGAAATTGCTTCAAGATATCTGATACATCATTAAATATATCCGCATGATCAAATTCAATATTATTTACGATAAAAGTATGTGGATGATAATGAACAAATTTTGAGCGCTTATCAAAAAAAGCTGAATCATATTCATCTGCTTCAATTACAAAATATGGAGAGGATCCCAGGCGCGCAGAATTCTCAAACGAATCACTTACGCCACCAACCAAAAATCCAATATCAATACCTTGAGCTTGAAAGATTTCGCAAAGTAAAAATGATGTTGAGGTTTTTCCGTGTGTTCCTGATACAGCAATTACAGTTCGATCACGGATCATGTCACCTAGCATTTGAGGCCCAGATGTATACTCAAGCTTCTGATTTAAAATATATTCAACAGATGAGTTGCCTCTGCTTAGGGAGTTACCTATGACATAAAGATCAGCAGATGGTAAATTTAATTCTTCATAACCTTCTATCATTTCTATGCCAAGAGAATTAAGTTGATCGGACATCGGAGGATAAAACTGTTTATCACTTCCTGAAACCGTATGGCCTTTTTCAATAAGTATTTGGGCGAGGCCTCCCATAAAGGTGCCACAAATGCCTAGTATATGAATTTTCATTTTTAAATATTTATCGGTAACATTTGATACCATAGACCAAATTAATTAATTTTTAAACTAATGAAAAAAAATGCTTTTTATGCTCAATCTGGTGGTGTGACATCTGTAATAAATGCCTCTGCAAGCGCAGTAATATTAGAAGCAAGGAAATCAGTAAAGATTGGAAAAGTTTATGCAGGTAAAAATGGAATATTGGGAGCTTTAAGAGAAGAGTTAATAGATACCTCTAAAGAATCAAAAAAATTTATTGAAGGCTTAAAGTATAGACCAGGAGGAGTCTTTGGTTCATGTCGATATAAACTTAAAAGCATAGATGAAAATTTAAAAGAATATGAAAGGTTAATTGAAGTTTTTAAGGCTCATAACATTGGATATTTTTTTTATAACGGTGGAAATGATTCTGCAGATACTGCTTTGAAAATTTCTCAGATAAGCAAAAAGCTAGGCTATCCTTTGCAGTGTATTGCTATTCCAAAAACAGTAGATAATGATCTTGCTGTTACAGACTGCTGTCCAGGATTTAGCTCAGTAGCTAAATATGTAGTCACCTCAACTATTGAAGCAGCTCTGGATGTTGAATCAATGTATGAGACTTCTACAAAGGTCTTTATCCTTGAAGTAATGGGGAGACACGCAGGCTGGATAGCTGGTTCAAGCTGCCTAGCTCAAGATAGTCACCCGGGGGCGCCTCACATAATCTTGCTACCTGAGATAAGCTTTAATCAAAAGAAGTTCTTGGCAAAGGTCAAAGAGACAGTTAAAAAAAATGGTTTTTGTGTGATTGTTGCATCAGAAGGAATCAAAAATTCTCAAGGAAAATTCTTAGCTGAATCAGACTCAAAAGATGCGTTTGGCCACAGCCAACTTGGAGGTGTAGCTCCTAGGTTAGCAGATCTAATTAATCAAAAATTGAAATTAAAAAATCATTGGGCTGTCGCTGACTACCTTCAAAGAAGCGCAAGCCACTTATCATCAGGTGTAGATAGAGCTCATGCATACGAAGTTGGTAGAAAGGCAGTCCTATATGCTACACAAGGCTTAAATGGAGTCATGCCTGTGATCAAGCGAAGAAGCTCAACACCTTATAAGTGGGAGGTTGTTTCTGCCCCATTAACAAAAATCGCAAATGTTGAAAAAAAACTGCCCGCTGCATTTATTTCAAAAGATGGATTGGGAATGACAAAGAAAGCGCGAAGCTATTTTCAACCTCTGATTGAAGGTAAGATTGAAGACAGCAAAAATATCAATTATCAAGCTGGCAAAATGCAAATGGTCCCAAAAAAATTAAAGGCCTGGAGATAATGCATTTAGGTGACCAATAATTCTTTTTAATTCATTTTTAAGAATAAGCTTATCTTCATCATTCAAAAACGATCCAAAATAAAACCTTTTACCTTTAGATTGAAAGCAAAATTGATTTGAGTTGTACTGATCAGTTTCCACCTCAAGGACAACAAAACTTCTAAACTCTTCCCAGCTCTTTTCTTTTATTAACCTTCCTTGCTCTAATTTAATTTTATCATTTGAAATATAAATAATTTCTTTTTGCTGACTCCACCGAAAACTCAACCCAAAACAAATGAAAACAATAATCACCTCTAAACCTGCAAATGGCAAAATTAATCCAGCGCCCATAATAAGAAAAAAAACTCCAATACCTAAACAGATAAAAGCCAAGCTACCCAAAAAAATTACTCGACTCCATCCTCTTAGCGAATAATTAGGAGAAATTTCTATTAAAAAATTATTTTCTGTAGTTTCTTCAATCCTAATCATATTACAATTGTCTTTATGGTCACTAGAACAGATTTTAACCGATATATGATGCCGACATACAAACCGGCAGAGTTTGTTCCCTCTAAAGCAAGGGGATCTTGGGTTTGGGACAAAAAAAATAAAAAGTATATAGATTTTGCATCTGGAATTGCAGTTTCTAGCTTGGGGCATTGTCATCCAATCCTTAACAAAGCTCTGGTAGATCAATCTAAAAAAATTTGGCACTTATCAAATTTGCTAACTAATGAGCCAGCTCTCAGATTAGCAAAAATTTTTTGCAAACATACTTTTGCTGAAAAAGTATTTTTTTCTAACTCAGGAGCCGAAGCTGTTGAAGGTGCAATAAAGACTGCAAGAAAATATGCATACACTAATATAAACAAAAAAAAGAATGAAATAGTTTCATTCTCTGATGCATTTCATGGTCGAACTATGATGACAATAGCTTTAAATGGATCTGATAGATTTGTTGAAGGATTCGGACCTATGCCTAAGGGAATCAAACATCATCCATACAATGAAATAAAAGACTTAGAAAAAGTTATTACAAAAAATACTGCAGCTGTAATTATCGAGCTTGTTCAAGGAGAAGCTGGGATTATAAAAGCAAAAAAGGACTTTGTTCAAAAGATAAAAAGGTTATGTAAGCAAAATAAGGCCCTCATTATTGTTGATGAAGTTCAATCAGGAGCTGGAAGAACTGGAACCTTGTTTGCCTATGAGCAATTTGGTATCAAGCCAGATATTATGTGTTGTGCTAAAGGTATTGGTGGCGGAATACCCATCGGAGCTATTCTGACATCTACAAAAATTTCTGAATGCATGCAACTAGGCTCGCATGGATCTACATTTGGTGGAAATCCACTTGCCTGTGCTGTAGCTGAGCAAGTCATGATCATGCTGACTAAGAAATCATTACTTAATGGGGTAAAGAAAAAAGAAAAAATATTTTTAACTGAATTAAAGAACATTAATAAAGAGTTTAAATGCTTTAGTGCAATCAGAAGCTCAGGTCTTTGGATTGGTTGCAAGTTAAATGCTACTGAAAAATTTAATCTAGATACTGTTATGAAAGGTTGCTATGCAAAAGGTCTGATGATTTTAAAAGCGAACAATAATACTATTCGCATAGCGCCTAGCTTGATTATTGAAGATGAAGTAATTATGAAGGGCTTAAAAATCTTAAAACAGACTATTCAGGAGCAGGTTCAGTAGATCTTTCTATTTCTTCAAGCTTTATCATTCCATTGTATCCAGTAGGGAGCACTCTTCCTCTTTTCGCTCTTGACGAGATATACTCCTCTAGTTCTTTTAGAGTCCAAGTTTTCCCACCCGTTTTGCCTTCATGATGAATATGCAATTTACTGTCTTCAGCCAAACAGCATACATCCATCATATATTCAGCTTTTTCTTTAAAGGCTTTGGTTGAAATACTAATCAATTTATTACCCTTCCCTTTTGGAAGTACAGGTAATTCCTCTATTGGAAAAATTAACATTTTATTGCTAACTTTGCCTTTGTTATCCTGAGACGAAAATGTTGCTGCAACAAATTTATGAGTTTCATTAATGGTAATTGGAGAGATAACATTTGCGCCTTCAGGAACTTTCATGAATTGTTTACCTTTTTTCTGGTTAGAAATTGCATTAGATAAATTGCCTATAAAACCAAATCCTGCAGTATTAGAAATTAGAATTTCAGATTCCTCTGATCCAACTGCAACACCTTCGAATGTTACACCAGATTCAGAAACAACTCTTCCAGTCAATGGCTCTCCCATTCCTCTAGCAGATGGAAGAGAGTGAGCGGAAAGTGAAAATGCTTTTCCTCCAGAATCAAAAAAAACTGAAGTCTGATTATTCCTTCCTTTTGCAAAATGTTGTAACTTATCATCTCCCCGATACGTGAGGCTGGTCGGATCAATATCATGGCCTTTGGCAGATCTAATCCAACCGGCTTTAGATAAAATCACAGTTACAGCCTCTGATGTAACCATTTCTTCCTCAGAAAATGCCTTAGCAGCTGAGGAGGACTCAATAGGAGAATTTCGATCATCACCAAATTTTTCTTTTATCTCCTTGAGCTCATTTTTGATATAAGTCTTCAGTCTAGTTTTTGATTTTATTATTTTTTCTAGCTCAGCTCTTTCTATTTCGAGCAAACCCTTTTCTTCTTCAAGCTTGATTTGCTCCATTTTCGCTAATTGTCTTAGACGAATTTCTAAAATGGCATTTGTTTGAATCTCAGAAATTTTAAATGCTTTCATCAACTCTTTTTTGGGGTCATCACTATTACGGATAATATGAATCACTTTATCTAAATCAAGATAAACAATTAATAAGCCCTCTAGTATGTGTATCCTATCGTCAACTTGATCTAATCTATGCTCAAGTTTTCGCATGACAGTTTGCTGTCTAAACTTTAACCACTCAGAAATTAAATCTTTGAGAGCAAATACTCTTGGAGAGCCTTTAAGACTAATCAAATTCATGTTTGCGCGATAATTCTTTTGCAAATCACTGGTTGCATAGAGATGATTCATCACTTCAGTGGCATCAATTCGATTAGACTTCAGAGATATTACTAACCTAACTGGCTCTTTATGGTCACCCTCATCTCTTAAATCAATAACCATTGGAAGTTTTTTCTTTTGCATTTGATCTGCAATTTGTTCAAGTATTTTTGATCCAGAGGCCTGATGAGGCAAGGCTCTTACAATAATATCATTGCCCTCTACATCCCAATGTGCTCTTATTTTAAAACCTCCCCTACCAGTTTCATACATCTCCTGTAACTCTTCAGATGAAGCAATAATTGGAGCATGATTACTAAAGTCTGGTCCTTTAATAAATTTTAGTAATTCCTTTGTGCTTGCTTTGGGGTTTTCTAAAACATGCATACAAGCATCTAATACCTCTTTTATATTATGAGATGGGATATCTGTTGCCATGCCAACAGCTATACCAGTTGTTCCATTAAGGAGAATGCTAGGTATTTTTGCAGGTAGGATTGTTGGCTCAAGCAAAGAGCCATCAAAATTAGGCTGCCAATCAACTGTTCCAAGCTTTAACTCAGCAAGAAGTAAATCAGCGAATCCTGTGAGTTTTGATTCGGTGTAGCGCATAGCTGCAAAAGATTTAGGATCATCTTGTGTTCCCCAATTACCTTGCCCATCTACAAGTGGATACCGAAAGGAAAAATTCTGTGCCATTAGCACCATTGCTTCATATGCAGCACTATCACCATGAGGATGGAATTTACCAATCACGTCACCAACAGTCCTTGCCGATTTCTTGTATTTTGAACCTGCATTCAAACCCAGTTCGCTCATTGCATAAAGGATTCGTCTCTGAACTGGCTTCATTCCATCGCCTATATGAGGCAATGCTCGATCTAAAATTACATACATTGAGTAATTTAAATATGATTCCTCAGCATATTCCTTCAGACTGATGGAAGTTAAATTTTTATCCATATTCATAATTAAACTCTAACTATTTTGCCTCGTTTTTCAAGCCACTCTTTTCTTGCACCAGCATTCTTTTTCGAAAGCAGTAAATCCATCATATTATTAACATTATCTGAAGCAGTGATTGTTAGTTGCACTAGTCTTCTAGTTTTTGGATCCATGACAGTTTCGCGTAACTGGGAAGGATTCATCTCACCTAGTCCTTTAAATCTTTGAATATCAATTTTTGGTTTTCCAGCCTTTGTTTTTAACTTTTGAACTATTAATTCCTTTTCATTCTCATCTAGTGCGTAAAAAACCTCTTTCGCACAATCTATTCTAAAGAGTGGAGGCATCGCTACATAAATGTGCCCTGCAAGGATTAATGGTTTGTAGTGTCGAAGAAAAAGAGCGCAAAGTAATGTAGCAATATGCAATCCATCAGAATCAGCGTCAGCTAAGATACATATTTTTCCATATCGTAATGAATCTATATCTGCACTTCCAGGATTCACTCCAATTGCAGTAGCAATATCCTTAATTTCTACCGATTTTATAATCTCTGCACTTTCAAGATCCCAAGTATTTAAAATCTTACCTCGCAGGGGCATGATTGCTTGAAATTTTCTTTCCCTTGATTGCTTTGCAGAGCCTCCAGCAGAATCTCCCTCAACAAAAAATAATTCTGTTTCTGCTAAATCGGTACTATTGCAATCAGATAATTTGCCTGGAAGTGCAGGCCCTTGAAAAGTTTTTTTTCGATCGACAACTTTAGTTTCTTTCGTTCTTGCTTGTGCAGAGGCAATGGCTAATTCTGCAAGTTTTTCACCTTCTTCAGTATGTTGATTAAACCAGATACTCAGAATATCTTTTGTAGTTGTATTAACAAATGCTTGATGATCTTTTGAATCTAATCTCTCTTTAGTTTGTCCAGCAAACTGAGGGTTAGATAGTTTTGAGGAAATAATAAAAGTACTGTGCTGAACAACATCATCAGCTGTTATCTTTAAACCTTTTGGAATGAGATTTCTGAACTCACAAAACTCTTTAACTGACTCTAATAAACCTGCTTTAAAGCCATTCATATGCGATCCACCTTGAGCAGTTGGAATGAGATTCACATAAGATTCGTTCATGAGGTTTTTTGCTGGTTTAGTGGACCAATTTAAAACAAAATCAAGTGCATTATCATTTCCCAGTTTGCTACAAGAAATTGATTCCTCCAGCAGTAATTCAATGTCATCAGAAGATTCAGATAAATATGAAATTAGTCCATTTTCATAATTCCACGAAACCTTCTCATTCTTTCCCTCATCATGATATTCAATGGTTAAGCCTGGACATAAGACTGCTTTAGCTTTGAGCAGATGTTTCAAATTACTTTTATCAATCTTTATTGTTTCAAAGTACTGAGGATCGGGTACAAAATTAATTGAAGTTCCTGTATTTCGAGGACCTATATCTCCTATCTTCTTGAGATCTGAGGTTTTTTCGCCCCCTTCAAAGTTCATTTCAAACCTATGGCTGTCACGCTTGATTTCTACAGAAAGTTTTTTTGATAGTGCGTTAACCACAGAAACGCCTACGCCATGTAAACCGCCTGAGAAATTATAATCTTCACCAGAAAATTTTGCTCCAGCATGTAGCTTACACATGATAAGTTCAACACCAGATACCTGATGCTCAGGGTGAATATCCACTGGCATACCGCGACCATCATCAATAACAGAAACAGTTCCGCCTTTATGAAGAGTTACTTTGATCTTAGAGCAGTGACCAGCTAAAGCCTCATCAATTGAGTTATCTAGAACTTCTTGAATAAGATGGTTTGGGCAAGAGGTATCTGTATACATGCCAGGTCTTTTGCGGACCGGATCTAAGCCTGATAGAACTTCTATCGACTCTGAATCATAATTTTTAGCCAATTAAACTTCCCTGTTGCTCAAGAACTTT
>MDTB01222831.1_pt1 | contig 15533 bp, 17 predicted proteins | sample 811161 | NCBI WGS metagenome assembly MDTB01 (sample SAMN05326650, study PRJNA326480) | marine metagenome | isolation source: seawater | place: Mediterranean Sea | collected 2009 | reverse complement strand
GTAGATGAACTGCCCTCTCACCTAGTCATTATTGGTGGTGGTTTTATTGCAGTGGAAATGGCTCATATCTTTTCCGCCTTTGGTTCTGAAGTAACCATTGTCCATAGAGGCGATCGACTTCTCCGAGAAATGGACTCTGACATCAGTGAACGAATAACTGAGATTTATGCAAACCGAATGAACCTTTTTCTAGAAACCGAAGTTTCGCAAATTGCACATAATGAATCGTTTGAAATAAATCTTTCTTCTGGAGACTCAATAGTTTGTGATCAACTCCTTGTCGCCACTGGACGAAGACCTAATACTGATTCGCTCGATGCCGCCGCAGGAAATATAGCCACTTCACCTTCGGGACACATAGAAACTGATGCCTATCTGCAAACCAGCTCAAAGGGGGTCTGGGCTATCGGAGATATAACTAATCCGATTCAGTTAAAACATCTTGCGAACGCAGACGCGAAAATAGTAGGACACAATTTATGCAATCCAGATAACTTGCTTCCCGCTGATCGGTCCTTATCCCCTTCAGCAGTGTTTGGTTATCCCCCTATAGCTTCTGTTGGCTTAACAGAGAAACAGGCAAGCGAGCAGGGAGTTCCCTTCGTAGCAGCAGTCAGACCTTTTGCCGATACTGCCTATGGATGGGCAATGGAGGACCAAAAAAGCTTCATCAAGGTCTTAATGGACCCATCCACACGACTCCTTCTAGGGGTTCATTTGATTGGCCCACAGTCCCCCACCCTGATACAACAGTTGATACAAGGAATATCATTAGGTCAAACTGTTGATGAAATGGCAAGATCTCAGTTATACATCCATCCCGCCTTGCCGGAAGTAATTGAACAAGTACTTCTAGAATTTTAAATTAATCAAAACTAAAGGAAAGAACAATGAAAGACTTAAATGGAAAAGTTGCTGTCATCACCGGTGGAGCATCTGGATTGGGTAAAGCTTTCGCAGAGAAATTTGGTTCCGCTGGAATGAAACTCGCTTTAGCTGATGTTGAAGTACCGGTTCTTGAAGAAACTGTCACTAACTTGCGTTCAGCTGGAATAGACGTAATTGGCGTACCTTGTGACGTTTCAAACGCTGAATCAGTAAAGAATTTTTCCGATTCTGTCTTTTCAGAATTTGGTGAAGCCCATCTGCTTTGCCTTAATGCCGGCGTAGCGGCAGCTGGGCCCATTGCTGAAAGTTCCCTTGAAGAGTGGAAATGGGTGTTAGGAGTGAATCTCTACGGAATCATTCATGGCCTTGATGCGTTTTTACCGCAACTAGTTCAACAAAATGAAGGCCATGTAGTCATGACTGCCTCAATAGCAGGCCATACTTCTTTTGCGAATATGGCGTCCTACAATGCGTCAAAGCATGCGACTGTGACTATTGCAGAGACCCTCTTTGCCGAGATGAAAGAAATGAAATCAGATGTGGGCGTTTCGTGCCTCTGTCCAGGTTTTGTTTCTACGAATATTTTTACTTCTGATAGAAACAAGCCAGAAGAAATACAAACCGCGTTGGCTGAACCACCTTCCGACGAAGAAGTCACTCAAAGAGAAGCCGCTTTAGAGTGGTTGCGAGCTAACGCTCTACAACCCGGTTTCGTTGCCGATCTCGTACATGATGCGGTAGTGGAAAAGAAATTCTGGATCTTTACCGAAGAAAGTCACACCCACGCTATCAAAGCACGACATAGTGAAATCCAAGAACGTAGAGACCCTACTGCTGAAAGAATTATTGAAGAACTCTAGTGTTATCCAGTTAAGAAATCTTCGGCGGTTTCTTTAGCCCATCTGTAGTCTGTTTTGCCGTTTGGGCTGCGCTGGATTTTTGAGACAATAACTATGTCTTTTGGAACTTTGTAACCAGCAAGAATCTTTCTCACATCGGTCTGTAATCCTGCGGCCGTATTTTCCTCAAGAGAAACACTGTCTTCTAGCTCCACAACTGCTGTTACCGCTTGACCCCAACGATCGTCTTCGATTCCTACTACATTGCAGTCCCGAACACTTTCAAGTTCTTTAAGTGCTTCCTCAACTTCCTCCGGATAAACCTTTTCTCCGCCCGTATTGATACAGACTGAACCGCGACCAAGGAGAGTTATCGTCCCATCTTCCTCAACAACGGCATAGTCGCCCGCCATTGACCAACGGCGACCATTGATTTCTGGGAAAGTTTGAGCTGTTTTTTTTGGGTCTTTGAAATAGCCCAATGGAAGCGGATAGCCAGTTGCTAGGCGTCCTCTTTCTTGTGATCCAGGCAAGACTTCTTTTCCTTCATCAGTGAAAACACGAGTATGTGGTCCAAGTACAAATCTGGCTGTGCCAGTCTTTCCACTTGAGCGTGAAGATATCTGATTTCCTATTCCAGTTCCTTCGCTAGAACCCAAAGCATCCACTATTGAAACATCACAGTATTTCAGCAATCGTTCTTTCACTGGATCGCTGAACATTACCCCGGAAGAAAAGATCATCCTGAGGGAAGAGGTGTCCCTTACTTCTTCCTTCCTAGACGCTTCATCCATTGCATCTGCCATTGGTTTAGCAAACGCATCGCCAACGATAGAAACCATTGTGATTTTCTCTAGTTCTATTACGCCCCAAAGTTCGTCTGCATTGAAAGATCTTGAAATTAAAGTTGTTACTAGTCCACCATGTGAATGAGTGGCCATTCCGGTTATGCCAGATGTTCCATGCATAAGCGGAGCTGCACATAGCTGACGTATCTCAGATTCGGAATCAATGACCCTGCGAGCGATCTCAGCGGATTCTTTAGGGGTTTCTGGAAGGCTTGCGCCAAGAGAACGAAAAGTCGATTGCATCATCCCGAAAATATTGTCGTGGTCCCACATAACAGCTTTCGGCATTCCAGTCGTTCCGCCCGTATATAAAAACCAAAGGTCATCTCCGGATCTATTGATCCGAGTCATTGGCTCTTCTAAAAGAGCGTCGTTGTAGGAGATTGCCCAATCAGGGATTTCCTCTCCACCTACCTGAATGGCTACTTTGAGTTGCGGACATTGCGGATATGCCACTTCTACTCTTTCAGCAAGAGTGTGGTCAAAAAATACTGCTTCAGCGTCGGCATTGTTCAAAATGTATGCGAGTTCGTCACCCAAGTATCTGTAGTTCGCATTAGCAGGTACGCCTCTAATTTTGAATGTTGCGTACTGAGCCTCCGAATATTCTGGTCCGTTGTAGAGATAAAGGACTACTTTTGAATCGCGTTTGAGCCCATTTTTTCTCAGAGTTTCCGCTAAGCGTGCAGCTCGATCATCAAAATCAGTCCAGGAAGTGTGCTGACCGGCAAGAGATAATGCGGGCTTGTCGCCTATTTCGTCAGCGATTGCTTCCCATGCAGTAGCTAGATTGAGTGTCGTTTCAGCCATTAGGAAAATCTATCATTCCTCTTATTAAATTAAAGTGTTCGGCTATCGCCTCTTTCGCCATCTATGATGACTGGAGTGAGTAGTTATTTTGGACATACATTTCGTATTGCAACTTGGGGAGAAAGCCATGGCGGAGGGATCGGCGTGGTTGTTGATGGCTGCCCTCCACGTCTTGAACTTTCTGAGGATCTCATACAAAATGATTTAGATCGGCGCCGGCCCGGACAAAGTCGCCTTACCACGCAGCGTAAAGAAGCAGATGAAGCAGAAATACTTTCAGGAGTGTTTGAGGGTAGAACCCTTGGAACGCCTATCGCTATTCTTGTTAGAAACTCTGATGCTAAACCTGAAGCTTATGATCACCTAAAAGATCTTTATCGACCTTCACATGCTGATTTTACTTACCAAGAGAAGTATGGGATACGAAATTGGGAAGGGGGTGGCCGGTCCAGCGCGCGTGAAACTGTTGGTCGAGTTGCTGCTGGTGCTATTGCTCGTACTTTGTTGCGAGAAGCCTGTGGAATAGAAGTTCTCGCCTGGGTTTCTCAAATACACACAATCCACTCTGAGGTAGATCCATCCACCGTTTCGCTTGACGAAGTCGAAAGTGACCCAACTCGGTGCCCGGACCCGGATGCTGCTGCGAAGATGACTTTTGCTATTGAAGAAGCACGGAGAGATGGGAACTCCCTCGGAGGTATTGTTACCTGTGTTGCTCGCGGAGTTCCCGCTGGCCTCGGGGAGCCGGTCTTTGACCGTATGGAAGCAGATTTAGCAAAGGGAATGCTTTCCCTGCCTGCAGTTAAAGGCTTTGATATCGGTAGCGGTTTTGAAGCGGTGAAGATGACAGGAAAAGACCATAACGATCCATTTATTGCTGGAGATGACGGCCCGACTACTGCAACAAATCATTCCGGAGGCGTTCAAGGAGGAATCACTAATGGTGCAGATGTTATTTTTAGAGTTGCATTCAAACCAACTGCAACAATTTCGTCTAAGCAGGAAACTGTAGATACCGAAAACAACCCTGTCGAGCTTTCTGCTACTGGAAGACACGATCCTTGTGTTCTTCCTCGTGCTGTTCCGTTAGTCGAATCAATGGCTCTTCTAGTGTTAGCTGATCATTGGCTGCGTCAAAAGACAATTGATGTTCTCTAGGTATGGAATTTGTTTTTAGAGGCATGCCTTTATGTTTCGCTTACAATTAATTACTGAAATATGAGGAGTTTGATATGGCTGTTCCACCCCCAGCGGGAAGTAAACCCATTTATTATGAAATACCTTCTTTTGACTCCGTTGAGGAAGAAAGAAACCATCGAAAAGAGCGTTTAGCTGCTGGTTTTCGTATTTTTGGAAAATTTGGTTTCAGCGAAGGCGTAGCCGGCCATATTACGGTTCGCGACCCTGAGCAGACTGATGCTTTCTGGGTGAATGCGCTTGGTCAGCCATTTAGTGATATTTCTGTCTCAGATCTCCTTTTAGTGTCTCATACCGGAGAAATCCTGGAGGGCAACTATGCAGTGAACCAAGCCGCGTTCGCCATACATTCTGGAATACATATGACGCATCCCGAGATCGATGCAGCAGCACATTCTCACTCACTTTATGGGAAAGCTTGGTCTTCTCTTGGGCGCGAACTTGATCCGATAACTCAAGATTCATGCATCTTTTACGAGAACCACGTTCTTTTCGATGACTACACCGGAGTGGTAAACGACCCAGAAGAAGGAGTACGGATTGCCGAATCTCTTGGAAGTTGCCGTGCGGCCATATTAAGGAATCATGGACTATTAACCGTAGGTGATTCGGTGGATGAAGCTGTTTGGCTTTTTGTAACAATGGAACGTTCCTGCCAAGCGCAGCTTTTAGCTGAAGCGGCCGGATCGCCAGTTGTGCTTGATCATGAGACTGCTGCCCACACCCATAAATACGTTGGCAACCCATTCTCTAGTTGGCTCAGTGCCCAACCTTTATTTGATCGAATTCTCCAAGAGCAGCCAAATCTGGTTGAATAATTTTTCAACTTTTTGATCAAGCGGCGTGAGTCACAAATAATCTTTCAATATCACGCTGGTAGAGGATCCGAACTTTCACTTCTGGATATTTTTCACCCATCTGTCGAATCTTTTTATTCTTGAGAGTTACTAAAGATTGGCGGAGCGTGGTTACCTCTAAATAGACGTCATAGTCTGGCAAATAAAAATCTGGCGTGAATGCAGAAAGAGGGTTCCCTTCCTCGTCTTCTTCAAGGATGAAAGTTTTTGGCTCATACTCCCAAGACACTCCGTAGAAATCAAATAAATCAGCTATTCGTCTCTCAGATTCATGAGCGAATTCTTCGCTTACTTTCGAATTAGGGATTTGGTACAACTCAGCCATGGATATAACTGAGCGTAATCTATTGACCTACTGCCAGTGGGGATCCTCGCCCGTCCACTCCTCTTCTGGAGAGGATATTCAGATCCACTATCTTTGCATCAACTTCTTCTTTGACGCCGGCCAATGGAAGAATGTTTAACACTCCTTGACCATTTTGTAGTAGATCTACGATTTCTTCACCGCTTCTCACAAGAACAGACTTATTTCCGCTGATCACGAGATTTACTTGCGTTACGTCTTCATCCAGTTCGTTTGAGAGGTAAGAAAAAACTTCACGAACCATTTCTAAACGTATTCCAGCGTCGAGGAGTGTCTTAATCGCTTTTAACTCCAAAAGATCCCTATATGAATAAAGACGTCGGCTTCCTGATCCGGAAGCATCAGTCATAGATGGACGAACTAAATCTGTTCGCGCCCAATAATCAAGCTGACGGTAAGTGATTCCAACTATTTCAGCTGTCTTTTTGCCGCTATAGCCTTTTTCTGTCTCAGTGGTAGTCATGGAAAGTATGTGCCTTTGCCTGGATGCAATTCATCAATGAACTACATGCGTGTACTTTCCTATAGATTAGAGTTTTTTAGTCAAAAATTCAACTATTTCGCGCGCTTGGCGCGAATTTAATCACTAAAAGTAAGAAAATTACGCAAAATCATCCGGATTTACTGAATCAAGAAAATCACGAAAATCATCGATTTGGGTCTCGGAAAGAGTGTCTTCTTCTTCAGCCAAATAACTGGCTTGATCCATTACCCCTTCATCGGCATAAATGGTGGCTCCAGTACGAACTGCAACAGCTAAGGCATCAGACGGGCGAGAAGATACAACCTCTACTCCGTTCGGACCGCGAAAGTAAATATCAGCAAAGAAGGTTTTTTCACGCAGTTCTGTAATCTCTATCCGTTCAACTTGGAATCCTAGTAGTTCAACAATAGTGACTAGAAGGTCATGAGTCATTGGGCGTGGAGGGTCCTGATTTGCTAGTGATAAACCGATCGCCGTTGCTTCTGGCCTCCCGATAAAAATAGGAAGTAGCCGATTTCCAGATTCTTCTTGAAGTATCACCACAGGGACGTTGGTAGGTAGCACTTCCTGTACATTCATTATTTTCATTTCAATCATCATTACTCTCCCACTAACTTGCTTCCATAGAAGATACTTGATCTCTTTTACCTAAGGTGTAGATCTTTTCGCACATACCCTCCGGGTCTTTTTCCAATTCCCCTAATTCTGCTGAAACTAGTTCTGGGAGGTTTCTAAACTGGCCTCCATAGTCCAATCCATATCCAACAACGAAAGAGGAATCAAGTTCAAATCCGACGTGTTCTAAGTCGATAGGTAACACTCGGCGCTCAACGCGATCAAACATTGTGCAAACCCTTACTTCCGAGGGCGAACGATCTCTTAGATGCTTCAAAAGAAAATTTAGCCGCAGCCCGGTATCTACTAAATCTTCAACTAAAACAACTTGTCGACCAGTTATATCTGTATCTAGGTCTCGAGTTAACCTGACTCTCCCACTGTCGGGGGCAAAAGCGCTTAAAGCTAGAAAGTCAATCTCAACAGGTACATCTATTTTTCTGACAAGGTCGGCCATGAAAGGTAAGCAGCCTTTGAGTACTCCTACAATTACCGCTCCTTCTTCTAGTTGTAAAGTCAGTTCAGTGCCTATCTCATCAACCCGATTCATAATTTGATCGCGCGTGTAAAGAAGTTGAGGAGACTTCATCTTTTACTGACCTAGGCGTCCAAGTGAGCGTCGCAGGACTATTTGACGTAGACGAGAACCTGCTTCTATTAATTCATCTAGTTGTTTACTTACTTGAGAACGTGCCACAGAGTCTTCACGCATAAGCGGGAGTAGAACTTGTTCCAATGTCCCTGCCTCACGTTGAGCTGAAACTAAGTACATTCGTAGATGGCGTATGTCAAAGCCGAGATCCAAAAATATTGAAGCAAGTCGAGCAACCAAGAGAGAATCATCGTCATATACAGTGACGCTTCCTGCTTCATGACCAAATAAAAGACCCATCTTCTCTAATTCTTGCACAGTAGATATTTCTAATCCGGAAGCTTTTGCCAACTCCTCCAGGCTTACGCTCACTGAACCGACGAAAGTGTGGCTGTTCCCTCTTTCGCGGAAAGGCTGGACATCTCCAGTTGCTTCTTCGCCGCTAACTTCCTCTGGTATCTGACCGCCTGACTCATCCAATAACTGCCTAATCACTTTTAAGGGTAAAAAATGCTCCCGTTGTTGCCGAAGTATCCACCTCAAGACAGTCATATCCTGGACTGAAAATTTTCGATACCCAGAAGCAGTTCTTTGTGGATCCAATAACCCCTGTGATTCAAGAAATCTAATTTTTGAAATTGTGATGTCTGGAAACTCTGGCTCTAAGCCTGAAAGAACTTCACCTATTGACATCGTCCTATCAGAAGCACTGGTTACCTCTTCTGTATTTCCCCCGACCATGGCTGATTCAGTTTCCTGTTCCATGGAAAAAGACAAACCGGAATCTCCCGATTTGAATTTCATCTTCGTCATGAAGCTCTCGATTATCTATCCGCTCGCGATTCACATAGGTTCCGTTAAGCGAACCGGCATCGCTTACGCGATACTGACCATTTACCTGTTCAATCTGGGCATGGCGACGAGAAACTGTTATGTCGTCAAGAAATACATCGGCTTCGCTATGTCGCCCAATAGTGACTATCTCTGCTTCAAGACCATAGCGTGCTCCAGCCTTAGGGCCAGACTCGACAACAAGCAGACCGCAATCGTGAGGAAACTGGGCTCGATCGTATTCGTGAGGAATCGACTCTACGATTTCAAATACATCAGTATTCTCTTCATTCTCATGCATAAGCCGGTTTCCGCAGGAAGGGCAAAATCTAGACGATTGTTTATCTGAATGCCCACAAATTTGGCAAGTTATAGAAATCATCGGCCCTCCTTTTCTTTAAACTCGTCATGCCGTGAAATTAAGAATCAATACTCCTCGCATTTTTCTTCCCTTCCAGTCTACTGCTTTACTTGTCACACAAAAGTGTGGCGCGTATTTTAACCTTCTAAAGATCGCCCTTCTTTATAGGCGAGTTGAGCTAAGGGAATGTATTGAGCCGCTGAGAACCAAGCAATAACTAGTCCTGGAAGTCCAGAGAGCCAAGCAAAGATAGAGAAAAATTCACTCCCAAATATCTCTGATTCACCAAGTAGAAAACAGGGGAAAGCGCACATCATCGCAAACGTGGAAGTTTTACCCCACCAAGTTACGTCTATACGTCGTGCCCCTAAGGTAGCTAGGAGTATTGCTGCTCCGCCTACCAGGACCTCTCTAACCAATGCTGCTATCGCAAACCACGCTGGAACTGAGCCATCAATAATAAGCACTGGAACTGCGACAATTAAAAGCAACCGGTCGGCAGTTGGATCAAGAACCTTTCCGAGTTCACTTATTTGATTGAATTTTCTCGCTATCCAGCCATCCACCCAGTCAGTCGCTCCAAGGACCCCTAAAAGTAATCCGGCATAAATTCTGTCTTCATTCGCTAGGAGAAGCCAAGCAAACCACGGTATGCACCCCAAGCGAGCAAGGCTGATCAAATTCGGGAGAGTCAGAATCTCTTCCCGATTCAAGTACTTCGAAAATACGCCTTCTTTCACAATTTGCAGCCTACGATCAGAGAACAGAACTGCCGCAATCTGAGTCAAGGATTCAAATGACTTCAATATTTACCAAAATCATCAACAAAGAGATCCCTGGCCGTATCATTTGGGAAGACTCCATCTGTATCGCAATGGTTGATATACGTCCATTGAACCGTGGACACGTGCTCGTTGTGCCCAGAGAAGAAGTTGATAAATGGCACGACCTTAGTACTGGTTCTATAAGTCACTTGATGACTGTCGCCCATAAGGTTGCGGAAGCTCAGCAACTTATCTTCACACCGGCCAGAGTTGGCTTGATGATTGCTGGATTTGAAGTTCCTCACACCCACATTCATTGTGTTCCGATGGAAGATATGTCGCATCTTGATTTCACTCAGGCGGAGATGGGCGATCCTGATGACTTAGATGAAGTGGCTGACCTCTTACGCGACAAACTCAACGAAAACGTTTAAGGGTGTCTTGAATAAACTTGAATACCGGCTCTATCAAATTCCTCTTTGAAACCTAGTGTTTGAAGTCCCCGGCTAAATGTTTCAATGTCATTCTGCTCCCATTGAAGATCATTTGAATCAAAAACCACAATGTCTATTCCTGCGACAAGATCCAAACTTGGAAGATAGTAATCATCATCTGGTAGCAGTTTTACAGTTTCACGTTCTGCTACGAGATTGAAAATACTTGGATGTGCTAGAACTCGATCATAAATTTCAATATTTTCAACTGCATCTAAACGAGCAACATCGCTAACATCTCTTTTTCCCCATTCCCATGGTTCTTCGTAGGGAGAAGAAGCTGCATCACGCACGAAGAAAACTATTGCGGTGAGTGCTAGTACCGCTAATACTCGTTTGTCTACAAGGATTCGCGTAACACCTGCTTGACCTATTCGCGCTAATGCGTAAAGGGCTGCAATGAATACGAACGTCAAGAGCGCCACGTCTTGTTGCGGGTTATACAAGTTGTCCGTTGCCGCTTCCGCTATTAAATAAAAACCTAAGAGAGGGAGTACGGGTGATAAATACCGCATCCGCACTAGCGGTAAAAAAAGCACTGGAGCTACAAGGAGGAGAACTTTTTCGAAGCTCTCTCTTTCAAACAAATCACCCATAACTGAGAAGGGATCGGAGATCAATCCAAATAGCACTCCGAAAGATCCAACCCCATACGAAGCGAAAGATTTGAGGTGCGGGTATTCCCCATTGCCGATAGCTGGCTGAACAACAAAAGCCATCACTAAGAACCAGGACAGACCCAAGACAGCTACCAGAACTCCCTTTCGCTGTTTCTCTTCTAATATGAAGACAACCCCCAGAGCCGCAACTGCTAACCCGAGGTCGGAGCGTGAAGAGAGAACTATCAAAAGGAAAGCGGCCACCGCCCACCAGCGCTCCTTTTGTCCCTGAAGATAGGCGGCTAGTAGCGCTGGTAAAGCAAACACTTCGGGGTGAAATCCCGCAAGATTGAGATTTTGCACCGATGGATGGAGAGCGTATGCAAGGGTAATAGCACTACAAGCGCCAACTCGGAGGTTTGCTGACTCTCTACCAATTCTCCATAGCGGCACTACTGCTATTGCAATAGCGAAGGCTTGGACAACTAAAAGCGTTTCAGTAGGAGGAAAAATTTTCGTCAACAGTGCGATGGGAAAGAAAATAAAAGCAGCGTGTTGAGCGAAAATATTAATACCGATCTCGCTGACATTAGGAGAAACTCCAGACTCCATTAAATGCAGAGCCTGTAAGTGGAAACCCAATGTGCTACTTAAACCTAAATCTTTACTTCGAGCCACAGCTAATAAAGCCAAAACAAGCCATAGGCAGAGTGCCACAGCCCACGGGAAAATACGATCTGATTTGGGGCTCTCTAGTCTTGCTTGGAATCTAAGCAACGCCATATCGTATCTTCGTCGCGCAGTATGAACTGTTGTAACTACGTGCTCGCCGGTCCAATCAAGTGCTCGAGAAGCCCGGTCTTTCGATATGTTTGCCACGGCTATAACCGTAGCCGGAATTAGTTCATACGGTTGCACACCGCTTTATTGCATCAAAGTACAGTTTCCAGTGTTCAGTTCATCAAAGCTAATGGTGAGTTCGTCACCAATTTTTCCGCTAAAGAGAGGTATTTCTGTCTGTCCTTCTTGAGCACCTACTCCGATTGTTCCCCTTAGAGCCAGTGTCTCCCATCCGGGAACACTCATTTCATACCCAACACGTATCATTTGCACCCATCCACTTCCCCCTTCGGGGTGAGTTACTTCCCCTTGAGGTATATACAAGGGGACGATTAGTAGGCTTTCGCCCAAACAAGTCGGAGAAACTTTGCGTCCTGACAACTCTTCAGAGCACAAACCCTGAGTCAGTTCAAAGACAACAACGTCAAAGGGTCGAAATTCATCATCAGTGGCTGAAACACGGACACATGCTTCACTTAACCAGCCTTCAGGGCCTATTAAGGCAACTTGTCCACCGCTGTTATATCCAAATACGGTTGCGATGATTTCACCAGGTTCAACTTTGAGTATGTTTTCTGGGACGACTTGCCGAACACGATCTTCGGGAGAGCCCTCCCCTTCCTGTAGAGCCACAAGAAGATCAGCAAATGTAACGAGATTGGGTTCCACAATTGGAGGACCAAAATCCGCTATTTCTCCTTCGAAAGAAGTTTCGCTTTCTTGAGATGCGAAACGAAGAGCGTTACTAGAATCATCAACAATTCCTTCATCAGCCAAGCGTCTAAAGAATAAAATAGCGAAAACAATTAGACCAACCACCACCAAAAAGGTGAGAGTCCTTCTCCTAAATGCTTTCTTTATCGATAAAGCAATTGCCTTCTCGTCTTGCCGTTCAGCTCTTGAACGCGGTCCGAAAGAATCTGAAGAGTCCCCTCCACCAAGTAGTTCTGCCCATACCTGTAGTGTTTCCGGCGGAAAACGGACCGCCAATTTAGCAAACAATTCTTCTTCTTCAGGGCCAAACAAAAGAAGCAGATCATTCTTGCGAGCAAATTCAACAGGGCTTGATTCGTCAACTAATTCGCGATCACCGGCTAAACGTATAAGGAACTCTCTTATCCGTTTATCTGCTTCTTTCTCCGTCCATGGACTGCCTGCCTCTAGATTCAAGGAGTCAAGAGTCCCACTCTGTTCGCTGGAGAACTTGAAGAAAGTTGCACGGCGACGCCGGTGTCCTTCTGATACCTCGGTGCCAAAGGTTTGAGAAATTTCTGTTGAGTCGTTTTCTCCTTTAGGAGACTTAGGAGACGGAATTTCTTTCCCGGGATCGTCTGTTTCGCTCATGCGTTGAAATACTAGGGACGAACTTCGTAGTAAAGGTTTGTTGGATCGTGAAAATCATGCATAGCAAACCGTGTAAAGCCAGCTTCCCGGACCATCTCTTCAGCAACCTCTGGGTTGAGACCCAACGTCCCTAATCCAAAAGCTTCTGGCTCCGACATGGCTGACTGCAGACATGAGCCGACAGAAGTTGCATACATGAACGCTAACATTGGGTTCTTCAAATTATCTTCCCATTTAGCACTTGACTTTATGTCTTTTATGAGCCACGTGCCATCCGGCGCTATAGCACCTCTAATCGCTTTCATAGTGAGATCAGGGCGCGGCATGTCATGTAAACAATCGAAGGTTATTACGAAATCCACATTTCCAGAATCCGGAAGATCTTCACCACCCGCCAGAAGAAGTTCAACATTTTCTTTGCCCTCTAAACGTTTGGAAGCCAACTCTATAGCCCTTTCGGAAGGGTCATAGCCCACATAGGTTGAAGCTGGAAACGCTTCAGCGAGCATGTCAATCACCATTCCGCCTCCACAACCAATATCTACAACTCGAGCTCCGGACTCTAATTTTTCTGCAACTCCTGGAAGGTTTGGAATGATCCTAGGTAGCAGAAGTGCTCTTGTCATCGGACCGAGCATTCCCTCAACATGTTGCGCAGATTCAGCACCTAGTCCGTCATAATTCAAACCCAGGCCAGTCTTGAAAGAGTTGATTATCCCATCTATGACTTCTTTAGGTCGTATGACAGCGAATGCTCCTGCAGCAAAGGAAGGAGAGTCTTCTTGTGCGAGGACAAACGCAGCCTCAGGCTCTAACAAGAAAACTTCTCCATCTGTAGATTTAAGTAACTGCGCTGCAGCTTGGCTCCGTAGCCACTCCCGCAACCATCTTTCGTGAAGTCCTGTAATGTTCGCTAAATCAGTTGAGGTGACTTCTCCAGCGCCATCCATAGCTTTATAGAGTCCCAGCCTGTGCCCCAAATGAATCATTAATGAAACCATTTCGCCTTGCTTATAGCCCCATGCAGCCATGGTGTATTTTCCAACTACTTTTTGATCAAATTCTTTTTGTTCACTCATCTTTTCTCCTTTGAATCCATATCTGATTTGATTCTTCTTTGCATAGCAAGACCATAATGTCGCCCTTGCGGTCACGACGGCCAGTCATTCCAGCTTTCCACCCCTCACCATTTCTTGAAAATCTCCAACAATGCGTCAGGCATACTATTTCTTCCCCTTCAACAACTCCTTCTGCACCTAGATGCGACCATTGATGCGGACATCGGGCTTCCATGACACAAGGAAAACCTTCCTGCGTTCGCCAAACAACTAATTCTTCCGAGTCAAGATTAGTTTCAACTATTGCACCGGGAGCTAGGTCTGCAGATGCAATAGGCACCCACTCTTCCTCCCCGGAACTTTCTGGATCGCTCATGATTACACATCCAAATAACGAGTTACTGCTATTGCTGATCCAATCATCCCTACTGCTCCTCCTATCAAGAGAAGCCAAATGCTGGTATCCCAAACGAAACCATCTGGAACAGCGAATCCTCTAAAGAGTGGAACTGCATCTGATTCTTGGAAGAAAGCGAGAACTTTATTATCTACAACAAAGAGTGCGGGAATGGCTAAAGCCGCCCCGATCAGTCCATGAATGGTCCCTTCTAACATGAAGGGGATGCGGATGAACCAGTTCGTGGCACCCACTAATTTCATAACTTCAATTTCCTGCCGACGAGCGCCGATGGCAGTAAATACGGTGTTCAAAATCAGGAGCGCAGAAACTACTACCAAGACAACTGCGGCTATCAATAGAGCCTGACTCACACGTGTGGAAAAGTCATCTATTTGTCGAATAGCTTCTGTTGCCGTAGCTACTTCTTTCACCCCGGGCTGATTAGCAAACTGGCGAGCAAGTTCTGTCACATTTGCCGCTGACGGATCAGTTGGAACAATCCGATACGAAGGAGGCATCACTGCAGGTGAAACGCTATTAACTAAATCCGGTTTATCCGAGAATAGAGTGCTGAACTCCTCATATGCCTGTTCTTGGTTTACATAGGCGTAGTCTTCAATTGCTGGACTGTTTTCTAATACGTCTCTAATGGCTCCATCTTGTTCGACTGTTGCATCAGCATTCATGAAGACAATGAATTCAACTCCTTCTTGAAATTGCGCTGTCGCCCTCTCTGCTCCTTCTCTGACGAGTAGAGAACTTCCAACAAGAGCCAATGAAATCGCAACAGTGAATATCGCGGCAAGAGTCAGGCTTAAATTCCTCCAAATGCTGGCAAAAGCTTCTCGAAAGTAATACCAAATGCGATACATCTTTAGTGACCCATCATTCGTATACACCGTTTGGTTCGTCATAGATTCCATGAGAATCGTCTCTTACGACAACTCCCCTATCCAGCTCTATAACTCTTCGTTGCATTGAGTTTACGATGCTCCGGTCATGCGTTGCCATGACTACTGTGGTTCCACGTCGGTTAATCAGATCAAGTAATTTCATTATGCCAACCGAGGTTGCTGGATCAAGGTTTCCAGTTGGTTCGTCAGCGAGCATAACCGTAGGTCTGTTCGCAAAAGCCCGAGCTATTGAGACACGCTGCTGCTCCCCTCCTGAAAGTTCATCAGGGAACCGGTCAGCTTTCTGAGTCAACCCAACGAGATCTAAAATTGCGGGAACATTTTTTCTGATTACTGGGCGAGGTTGCCCTATCACCTCAAGAGCGAAAGCAATATTCTCTTGAACAGTTTTTTTCTCTAGAAGTTTGTAGTCCTGAAAGATGCAGCCAATGTTT
>MDTB01129532.1_pt1 | contig 15533 bp, 17 predicted proteins | sample 811161 | NCBI WGS metagenome assembly MDTB01 (sample SAMN05326650, study PRJNA326480) | marine metagenome | isolation source: seawater | place: Mediterranean Sea | collected 2009 | reverse complement strand
GCTGATAGCTTCCTCTATTTTATCAAAATTTTTTGCATTGAAATCAATCAACTCTATAGCGCCTGGTGGAGCTTGTGTCTTTAGATAGCCCTTTTGAAAGGCCTTTCTTGTAGGAATGATGCACCTATAGTGTTTATTCGTCAAATTTCGAACAAGATATCGTCCTATAAATCCACCACCACCAAGGATTGTTGCTATTGGGTAATTGTTCATGGTAGTTAGATAATATGGTAAAAATTCATAGATTGAAAGGTGACATTACTCCCGAAATAGCTAATTCATTTAAAGAGAGTGTTGCTATAGATACAGAAGCTACTGGCCTACAAATCCCGGAAAGAGATAAGTTGAGTCTAATTCAAATATGTGGAGAAGATGGAGAAGTATATATAATTCAACCAGATAGAAAAAACTATAAGTCACCTAATTTAGTTTCAGTACTAGAAAATCGTAAAATTATAAAAATTGGGCATTTTTTGAGATTTGATAAAAATGCTCTTGAATATTTTTTAAAATGCAAAATAAAGAATATCTTCGATACAAAAATTGCCTCTAAAGTAGTAAGGACATACACTGATCAACATGGTTTAAAAAATTTAGTTTACGAATTTTGCAATAAATCTTTAGACAAAAGACAAGGTAGCTCAGACTGGAATAAAGATATTAATGAGCTCTCGGATAAGCAACTAGAGTACGCTGCTAATGATGTAATTTATTTACACAAGATAAAATCTCAATTAGAAAAAATGCTTATAAGAGAAAATAGAATAGATATTTATAATAGATGTATAAACTTTTTAGATACAAGAATTGAGCTTGATCAAAATGGATTCAAGTTTGATGTATTTGAGCACTAATGAAAAAAAAAAATTATATAAAATTAGCAAAAGACTCTGCTTCAAAGCAAATTTCTGAATTAAAAAAAATAAATAAGGTCTTTAACTCCTCTTTTATTAAGGCCGTTGATTCTATCTACAATTGTAAAGGAAAAGTAATTTGTGCTGGCGTAGGAAAATCAGGTTTAATAGCAAGAAAAATTTCTTCAACGTTATCTTCTGTAGGAATATCATCTTTCTTTTTAAGCCCAAGTGAAGCAAACCACGGGGACCTTGGACAAATTGATAAGAGAGACCTTCTTCTGGTTTTCTCTTACTCAGGGAACACTACAGAACTTTCTAATATGCTGCGGTATGCTAATAGATTTAATATTAAAGTTATAGGTATCGCCTCTAAGCAAGATAGTATTTTAATTAAAGCTAGTGATATCAAAATTTTAATTCCTAAAGTAAAAGAGTCTGATCCAACTGGTATGGTGCCAACAACTAGCACTAGTATTACTTTACTATTAGGGGATTGTTTGGCTGTAGCTTTGATGAATAAAATAAAATTTTCAAAAGAAAGATTTAAAGTATATCATCCAGGGGGAAACATTGGCCAAACACTTTTGTTGGTAAAAGATATAATGGTTTCAGGATCAAAAGTGCCTAAAATTAATATTAAGAGTAGTTTAAAAGAAGCCTCAAATAAAATTACTAAACATAAACTTGGTGTTGCCATAGTAATGGATAAGAAAAAAGTAAAAGGAATTTTAACTGATGGGGATGCAAGAAGAAGTTTGAGGTATAATTTAAAAAAAGAGAGTTTAAAAACTTATATGAATCCTAAACCATTATTTATTTCAGAAACATCTACTGCCTCTAAAGCTTTGTCAATTATGAACAATAAAAAAATAACTAGTTTACTAGTTACTTCAGAAAAAAATTACTCTACAAACAAAAAGCATGCTGATTTAAAGGGTATAGTTCATATTCATTCAATTTTACAATTTGGAATAAAATGAGCGAAAGAAAAAGAAAGTTAATTGCTATCCAGAGCTTACTGCTCTTACTTGCAATAACTATTTTTTATTTTGTTTATTATTATAAAAACATTAAAAACCAAGATTCAGAATTGGTTAATAGTAAATTAATAGAATCTAATGAGAAAGATACGACTTCAAACTATTTTGAAGATGTAGAATACAAAGGGATCGACGTAAATGGAAATAGATATGTTTTGAAATCTCAGTTTGCTTCTTTTGATGAACAAAATCCAGAGCTCATCAATATGGTAAATATGAATGCAATATTTTATTTTAAAAACGGAAAGATACTCAATATTTACGGAGACAACGGTAAATATAATAATATATCAAATGATATGGAATTTAGAGAGAATGTAAAAGTTATTCAAGATACTAATAAAATATTTTCTGATAATTTGGATTATTTCAACTCAAAAAGAATGATAAATATTTATGGAAATGTTGAAGGTGAAAGTTTAGATGGAACTTTTGAGAGCGATGTTTTAGAATTAGATATTGAAAAACAAACAGTTAATTTTTTAATGAATAATAGAGAACAGGTTAAGATAAATTTAAACAAATGAAAAAAGGATTTAGAATAATAAAATTCAAAAAGAATAAACCCATCTTTGAATTAAAAGAAATTAGTAAATCATTTGATGGAAGACCTATCTTGAAAAAAATTTCTATTGAGATGCACCCAGGAGAAATTGTAGGCTTGCTGGGTCCTAATGGATCTGGAAAATCTACTTTATATAATATAATAATTGGCCAGCACATGGCTGATAAAGGTAAGATAATTATTGGCAATAAAGATATTTCAGAAATTCCTATACATGAAAGAGCAAAGTTGGGATTAGGCTACCTTAGTCAGCAAAGAAGTGTTTTTAACATGTCTGTTTACGATAACTTGTTAGGCATTTGCCAGCTATCAATTAAAAGTTCTGAAGAGCAAAGAAGAATTACTGAAAAACTCCTTGATGAATTTAATTTACAACATTTAAGAACGCTAAATAGCAACGTACTATCCGGAGGGGAAGTTAGAAGGCTTATGATGGCAAGAATAATGATTAACAAACCAAAAGTCATTTTGTTGGATGAGCCTATGGCAGCATTAGATCCAATAGTTGTTCAAGATATTCAAAAATATATATTAAAAATTCAATCTTACGGTTGCTCAATTTTAATAACAGATCACCAAGTGAGAAATTTATTTGATGTTGTAGATAGAGCTTATGTTTTAGGTGAACAATCGATTATAGCTCAAGGTACTCCAAATGAAATATTAAAATCATCGAAAGCTATACAATTATATTTTGGAAATCAGTACTCCTCAAATTAATGAGTTCAAAAAAATTTTCTTTAATCATCTCACAACCTATTGGTAATTTTAAAAAAGCAATTGTAGTAGACAGTGATAAATCTATTTCTATAAGATCTTTTTTGATTGGTTCCATAAGTCAAGGTATATCAATCGCTGAAAATATTTTGGAGTCAGAAGATGTATATTCAACAATAAATTGTTTAAAAAGTTTAGGGATCAAAATTTTAAAGAAAAAAAATAAAAAATATGAAATTTATGGAAAAGGTCTAGGGTCTTTACGAGTAAAAAATTTGAGAAAGTTAAATCTTGGCAATTCAGGGACATTAGCTAGGCTGATTATAGGAATTCTTTCTTCAACACCAAATATTAAAATTGCGCTCTCGGGTGATAAATCTCTGAACAAAAGAAGTATGAAAAAATTAATTGATCTGATGAATCAATTTGGAGCAGAGTTTCATCCAAAAAATAAATTTACTTTCCCACTAAAAATTATTTCTTCTAATTATCCTGTGGGTATCAATTATCAATCAGGCACTTCTGCTCAATTGAAAAGTGCGGTGATACTTGCTGGTTTAAATTCTTATGGAAAAACTATTATCAATGAAAAGAACTATAGTAGGGACCATACTGAGAAAATGTTAAGTGCAAACAAAAAAACGATTAAAATAGTTACTACCCAAAAAAAAACAATAACTGTAATCGGTAAAAATTATTTAAATAAATTTAAAATTAGGGTTCCTGGAGATCCATCTTCGGCTGCGTTTTTTACTGCTTTAACTTTACTAAAAAGTAGTTCTCAATTAAAAATCCAAAATGTCGGATTGAACCCAACAAGAATTGGCTTTTATCTTTTATTAAAAAAAAGTGGAGCTAAAATTAATTTTATAAATATCAAAAATATTAATAACGAGAAAGTTGGTGATATTATAGTAAAGAGCAGTAAGTTAAAGCCCATAAATGCATCTAAAAAATATTACTTAAACACTACCGATGAATATCCAATTTTATTTGTAATGTCGGCTTTAATTAACGGAGTTTCAAATTTTTATGGCATAGGAGACTTGTCAAATAAAGAAAGTGACAGAGTAAAAGAAATGCAAAGAGTCCTTAAACAAATAGGAATATCTTCCATTTATAAAAATAACAATCTTAAAATCTTTGGAAGTAATAAAAAGGTATTAACTCAGAAGAATATTAAAGTACCTGATTTAGGAGATCATAGAATTTGTATGTCGGCTTCAATATTAGCTTTTATTACTGGCGCTAAAACACAAATAAATAATTTTGAGACTGTTAACACCTCTTCTCCTAACTTTTTAAAAATAATAAAAAATTTAGGAGGAAAATTTGAAAAAAAATAATATGAAAATAGTTATTAGTTGTGATGGAGGAGCCGCTAGTGGAAAAACTACTGGAGCTAAATTAATTTCAAAAAAATATAAATTGAAATTTTTATCTTCAGGAATGTTATATAGATATGCTGGTTTTCTTCTGCTTCAAAAAAAACCAAAAAACAAGATCCTTTTTCTAAAAAAAATATTTAAAAAATTAAATATAAGTAAAATACAAAAAAAAATAAACTTAAACTCTCAAAGAGTTTCTGAACACACATCTCAAATAGCAAAGATAAAAAAAATTAGAGATATTTTAAAGAATTATCAAATTGACTTCTCTAAAAAACATGGAAAATGTATTATAGAAGGAAGAGATATTTCAACCGAAATACTGCCTGGTGCGGATGTAAAATTTTATTTCACTTGTGATTTAGATATTGCCGCAAAAAGAAGGTATAAAGAATTAAAAAAATACAATTCTAAAATAAAACTACTTGAAGTGAAAAAGTCAATAAAATCACGTAATTTAAGGGATAAAAACAGAAAACATAGCCCTTTACTCAAACATAGAGATGCGCTAGAAATCCACACCGGAAAATTAAACAAAAACGAAATGATTAAAAAAATGTCGAAACATATTGATAGAGTGATAAAAAATAAATATGGCAACTGAACTAGGTCAAAAATACCCTTCTGAAACTAATCCTAAATACGATGAATTTAAATCTTTATTAGATGAAGATTTTAAAGAACGTAAACTTAAAGAAAACGAAATTATAAAAGCTGTAGTTACTGAAATTACCAAAAATTTTGTAGTCGTAGATTGCAAAGCTAAAATGGAAGGAATGATACCTATAGAAGAATTTAAAAATGACTCAGACTTTGACAAATTAAAAGTAGGTTCAAAAGTAGATGTTTATTTAGAAAGAATTGAAAGCTTTAAAGGAGAGATAGTGATTTCTCGAGAAAAAGCAAAAAGAATGGCTGCTTGGAAAAAAATGGAAAAAGTTTTTGAAACTCAAGAGGAAGTTACTGGATTAATTACTGGTAAAGTTAAAGGTGGCTATGTTTGTAACGTTGATGGCCTTCCGACTTTTATGCCTTCTTCACAGATAGACGTTCGACCACTTAAAAAAGTAGATCATCTTATGAACACACCTATTAAAGTGATTGCAACTAGAATAGATAAAAAAAGAGGGAATGTTTGTACTAGCAGAAGAGCAGTGCTAGAAAAAAGTAAAAACGCCGAACTAAAAGAAGCTCTTAAAAATTTGAAAGAAGGTGACATTGTAGAAAATGCAAAAGTTAAAGCTACTACTGATTGGGGAATTTTTTTAGACATAGATGGTATAGATGCTCTTTTGCATGTAAGTGATTTATCTTATGGAAGAGTAAAGAAACCTGCCGACTTGGTTACAATTGGGCAAAACCTTAAAGTTAAAATTACAAAAATTGACAAAACAACTAATAGAGTGTCAGCATCAATTAAAGCTTTAACGGAAGATCCTTATGAAAATTTATCTAAAAAATTTAAGATTGGAGAAATTTATGATGGTTCTTGCACAAAACTTATGGACTATGGTGTATTTGTCAAATTAGAGGAGGGGGTTGAAGGGCTGATACATAACAGTGAATTATCTTGGCAAAATCGAAATGTTCAACCTAGTAAAGTTTTATCACCTTCACAAAACGTTAAAGTTAAAATAATAAATATTGATAAAGAAGCTAAGAGAATATCACTATCTTATAGAGAGACTTTAGAAAACCCTTGGAATAAAATAGCTGACTCAGTAGGTAAAAAAGTTAAAATTAAAATTAAAAATATTACTGACAAAGCAATTTTTGGCGAGTTAGACTCGGGGCTTGTTGGGATGTTACACTACAAAGAATTAAATTTTGATGAAAAAATAGAAAATTTAGACTCTTACAAAAAAAATGATTTGATTGAAGTAAAAGTAATTGAAGTTAAAGATGAAAAAATAAGATTTTCTAAAAGAGCCTTGGACAAAGACCCACTAGACTGGTTTAAAGAAAATAAGAAAGATGTTGGCGATGTTATTACTACCAGAGTTCATGAAGTAATGAAAACAGGAGTAAAGGTTTCTATAGATAATGAAAAAAAACTAATAGTTTCTATTAAAAAGGCAGATTTAGCCAAAACTTCTGCAGATGCAAGACCAGAAGTCTTTTCGCCTGGTAATGCTCTAGACGCAAAGATTACAGAATTAGATACTGAGAAAAGAAAGATTAAATTAAGCGTCAAAGCGGCTCAGATAGATGAAGAGAAAAGTTTAGTAGCTAAATTTGGAGAAGGTGCAACCAAATCAGGCGCTACCCTTAAAGGAATATTTGAAAAAGCACTAGGAAGAAAAAGCACTAAAAAAAAAGATAAGTAATTGTCACGATCAAAAATATTAAAAAAACTCAAAGAAAAAAATAAACATTTAGACAAAAAAATTCTTCTGCAGATATTAAACACTTTTTTTGAAAGCATCTCTAATTCTTTATCAATTAAAAAATCTGTAGAAATTAGATCGTTTGGGACTTTTTTTATTAAGGAGGTTAAAGAAAAACGAAATGCTAGAAATCCTAAGACTGGAGAATCAATATATGTCCCAAAAAAAAATAAGGCTAGATTTAGGGCTAGTAAAAGACTGAAAGAAATAATAAATAAATAATACAAATGAGAAAAATTTTTGTAGCATGTGACACTTCGAGCATCCCAAAAGCTAAAGCTGTTATTAGAGGCACTAATTTAAAAATAAAAAATTATAAAATCGGATATAAATTTGGATTAGAGTTTTTTTATAGCGCAGGTGGAAGAAATTTTATTTCTAAATTAAAACGAATTCCCGTATTTTTAGACCTTAAAATAAATGATATTCCTAATACAGCTACTGCAGCATTAAAATCTTTAAGGGATCTTAAAAATATTAACTACATTACCGTTCACATTAACGGAGGGTATGAAATGATCAAATGTGTTAAAAAGGAAGCAAAAAAAATTAATAAAAATATAAAAATTTTAGGTGTTAGTGTTTTAACAAGTTTATCACCTAGGGCTTTTAAAGCGATAGGTTATAAAAAAACAATTAAAGATACTGTAAAGTTACACGCTAAATTAGCAAGAAAAGCAAAACTTGACGGAATAATATGCTCTGCTCATGAAGTGAAATATTTAAAAAAAATTTGCAAAGGTATGGAAATTATAACGCCTGGTATTCGCTTGAGTGGTGATAAAATTCAAGATCAAAAAAGAGTAACGACTCCACTAATGGCATTTAAAAATGGGGCCAATGCCATAGTTATAGGAAGAAGTATTACTATAGGAAACCCTAAACTGAATATGCAAAAATTAATCAATTCATTATCTTAAAATGAAAGTTAAGGTTTGTGGTATAACAAGAAAGAAAGAATTAAAATTCTGTATAGACAATAATGTTTCATTTTGTGGTTTTATTTTAAATTATCCCAAAAGCCATAGAAACCTAAGTTTCAAAAAAGCCAAAAATTTACTTAATATCAAAAAAAATAAAACGAAATTTGTTGGGGTATTAGTTAATCCTTCAGAATACGAATTTCTCAAATACACTAAATTAAATCTAGACTTTATACAGTTATATGGTGATTTGAATAAAAAATTTATTATATCTGCTAAAAAAAAAAACTAAAATAAAAATAATTAAAGCCTTGCAAATTAAAAAGGAGACGGATGTGGCAAACTACAAAAATTTTAAAAATTTTGCTGATATTATTCTATGGGATAGTTCAGGCTATGAAAAAAGTGTAAGTTGGAATTATAATTGGATTAAATTTATTCCTAAAAATATTATAAAAATGGTAGCGGGCAATATTAATACTAAAAATGTTAGTAGCCTAGCAAATCTTGCAGATATTGTTGATGTCTCTGGCTCTTTAGAAACAAATAAAGTAAAAGATATTAAGAAAATAAGAAAATTTTTAAATGAAGTGAATAAAATAAATGAAAAAATCTAAATTAATTATTGATAAACACGATAAAAATTTTTTTTATGGTGGTAAATTTGGTGGAAATTTTATTCCTGAAACCCTTAAAAAACCTATTGATGATCTTACAATATTATTTGAAAAGCTTAGGAATAATAGGAATTTTATAGAGCAAAGAGATTACTATTTTAAAAACTATATTGGATCTCCTACTCCTTTTATATACTTGAGAAATTTAAGTAAATTTATTGGTGGAGCTAAAATTTACGCAAAAGTAGTATCCGAGGCTAATGGAGGAGCTCATAAAATATATAATGCTACGGTTCATTGTTTAATTGCAAAAAAATCTGGAAAAAAATACATAGTTGGAGATACTGGTGCTGGTTACGCAGGTAAAATGTTATCTATGGCAGCTAAAAAATTTGGTCTTAAATGTAAAATCTTTATGGGAGCAAAAGATATAAAAAGGCAAAAACCTAACGTTAAAGCTATGAGAGAAAACGGGGCTGAAATAATACCTGTTACAACTGGTAGTCAGACTTTAGTGGACGCAGTAAGTGAATGTATGCGTTACTGGGTATCTAATTGTGATACTACTGCAATGTGTGTTGGCTCTACTGTAGGTCCTAATATATTTATAAAAATATGTGCTTGGAGCACATCACAGATTTCAAGAGAGTTAATATTGCAAATTAAAAGTGAGTTTGGAAAAATTCCAAAAAAATTAAAACTTATAAATTGCGTAGGAGGAGGAAGTTCGGCTTTAGGATTTTGGAATGAGTTTATTAATTATGATAAAAATCAAATAGAATTAATTGGTGTAGAAGCAGGCGGTCCTAGAAATAGCAAACTTCATGCGGCACCTTTAACTAATAATTCTAAAATCGGAATTTTACATGGCGCGAAACAATATGTGATACAAGATAAAGAAGGGCAAATAGGAAAAACGGAGTCAATTAGCGCTGGTCTAGACTATCCAGGAATTTCTCCAATACATTGTTACTTAAAAGATATTAAGAGAGCTAGGTATACTGCAATAAGCGATGAGGAAGCTTTGGAGGCATTTAAACTAGTCAGTAGTTTGGAAAAAATTTCTCCATCTTTAGAACCGTCACATGCTTTTGCAGAGGCTATTAAAATTGCTCCGAAATTAAAAAAAGACAACATACTAATAGTTAATAGTTGCGGCGACTCTTTAAAAGACAAAGATATAATTAAAAAACGATTGGGACATTATTCTAGATGATAAATTTAATTGAAAATAAATTTCGAGAATGTAAAAAAGAAAAAAGACCAGCTCTTTTGACTTATACTGTTGCCGGAGATAACAATAAGAATAGCTCATTAAAAATACTAAAATCAATTTCAGAATATGCCGATATTATCGAATTGGGGTTTCCTCATAATACTCCAATAGCCGATGGAGGACAAATTCAAGAAAGCTCACATAGAGCTTTAAAAGCAGGCATTAAGATTAATGATGTATTTAAAATTGCAAAAAAATTTAAGAGTTATAAAAAAGATCATCCTTTAATTTTAATGGGCTATTATAATTTAGTTTTACAATATGGAGAGAATAACTTCTTAAAAAAATGCAAAACCTCAGGTGTTAATGGAATTATAATTGTTGATTTACCATGGCCTGAAAATAAATCTTTTGCAAAAAAATGCAAAAAGTTTTCAGTTTGTTATGTTCAGCTAATTTCTCCTACTACTACTTTAAAACGAATGAAGGGAATTATAAAAGACTCTCATGAAATGATTTATTATATTAGTATGTTATCAACTACGGGTGGAAAGCTGAAAGTTAGTTCAAAAAAGATTTTAAAAAATTACCAAAAAATAAAAAATATAAATTCTGCAAAAAACTTAGTAATAGGTTTTGGCATTACAACAAAAACTATTTCTTCATTAAAATTAGCTGATGGCTTAGTTGTTGGCTCACAATTATGTAGAAGTATAAGCAAATCTTTGGGGGAAGGACAAAATCCTGTCACAAAGTTAAATAAAATGGTAAAAAACCTTAAAAGGAAAATTATTTGAACTGGATAACTAAATTTATAAAACCAAAAATAAAGTCACTTTTTAAAAAAAAGACTTCTACAGCTGATGAAACTCTTTGGATTTCTTGTGAGTGTAAAAATTTAACTTATAAAGAAGACTTTAAGAATAATTACAATTGCTGTCCAAAATGTGGGGCTCATCATAAATTATCTTGTAAAGAAAGATTTAAGATGTTTTTGGATAATGGGGCCTTTGAAATATTAGAAACACCTTTACCTAAAGATGATCCATTAAATTTTACAGATAATAAAAAATATACCGATAGATTAAAAGTAGCTAGAAAAAAAACAGGTCAGGATGATGCTATATTAATAGCAACAGGAAAAGTTAATAATATTGAGGTAACAATAGGAGCTCAAGACTTTAGATTTATTGGAGGCTCTTTTGGTGCAGCTTCAGGAGAAGCATTTATTGCTGGAGTTCAACATTCAATTAACAACAAGACACCCTACATATTTTTTAGTTGCAGCGGTGGACAAAGAATGATGGAGTCATCCATAGCTCTAATGCAAATGACAAGAACAACTCTCGCTATTAATGAGCTTAAAAAAAATAATTTACCGTACATAGTAGTTTTAACCGATCCAACAACTGGTGGGGTTACTGCCTCATGGGGCATGTTAGGGGATATATTAATTGCAGAGCCTAAAGCAACTATTGGTTTTGCAGGTCGTAGAGTAATACAAGATACGGTAAGAGAAACTCTCCCAGCAGAATTTCAGACTGCTGAATATGTTAAAGATCATGGTGGAATTGATCTAGTTGTTGAGAGGAAGTATTTAAACTCAACAATAGGAACGCTATTAAGCGTAATGTTGAAAAAATCTGAAAGTCAGGCTAAAAAAGAAGCTGAAAATGTCGTCACAATCGATCAAACTTTACAATCAGCTAGCTAACAAACATTTCAAAAAAACTGTTAATTTTGACCTAAGAAGAATGAAATTAGCTCTTGGTAAACTTGACAATCCTGAAAGAAAATTAAAAAATGTTATTAATATTCTTGGTTCAGACGGTAAATTTTCAGTATTAAATTCATTAAAGTCTTTTATAGAAGAAAATAGACAAACTACTAGTGCTTATATATCTCCAAGTTTAAAAAGTATTAATGAAAGATTTTGGATGGGAAATAGATATCTTTCTTACAATGAAATAAAAAAAACAATAAAAAAAATTGAGAATTTAAAAATTCCATTAACGACTTTTGAGGCATTGACATTAATTTATATCATTAATGCATCGCAAAATAATAATGACTATAATCTTGTTGAGGCAGGAGCTTTATTTGCAAAAGACTCTACAAATGTTTTTGATTTTCCAAAACTACAAGCTGTTGTAAATATAAACAAACAACATTTAAATTTTGTTAAAAAAAAAACAATTGATGAAATTATATTACAAAAAGTGGGGTTTTTATGTAATTTTACAAATATATATATTGGAAAGCAAAATTCTAAAAATGAAAAAAAAATAAAACACATTTTAAAAAATAATTTGAGTAAGAAAATTTATTCAAAAAACTGGAAAATTATAAAAAAATATAATAATTTTTATTTTAAAGATAAAAATAATTTAATATCCTTAAAAAATTTGAAAATTTTATCAAAAGGTTTATTAAGCAACATTGCTATGGCAATTAAGATTGCCTTGGATATGGGTATTAAAAAAAAAGTTATTCAAAAAGCCTTGCCAAAATTGGTGTTTGAGGGAAGAGTTCAATTTTTAAATTCTGGTAAGCTAAGAAAAAAACTTAAAGCTGGAGAAAGGCTTTTAATAGATGGATGTCATTCTGATGTGAGTGGTAAAAATTTATCTGAATATTTAAAAACAATAAAAAATAATAAATACGGAATTTGGAGTATGATGAAAAACAAAGAACCCTCTAGCTTCATAAAGCAGTTTAAGGGCGTTTTTAATAAAGTATATACAGTTCCCATAGATGGAGAAAAGAATTCAATGTCCCCCTACACTCTTGCATCAATAGCAAAAAGAAATTCTATCAATGCCGCTCCATCTAAAAGTTTTAGTGAAGCATTAAAAAAAATTACTACAAAACAAAACAAAATTATTTGTGTTTTTGGTTCTTTATATCAATGCGGAAATATTTTAAATAAAAATTAAATATTTTCTTTAATCCAAGAGAGAATATTGCTTTTAGTAGTTGCTCCTACTTTAGTGGCTTTAAGTTCTCCACTTTTGAACAATAGCATTGTTGGTATCCCTCTAATGCCATACTTAGTAGGAATGTTAGGCTCTTGATCTATATTGTGTTTAGCAATAATTACTTGATCGCTCATTTCGTTGGAGATTTCTTCTAATACAGGTCCTATTTGTTTGCATGGCCCACACCATTCTGCCCAAAAATCTACTACTATGGGTTTATCAGACTTTATAACTTCGTTTTCAAAAGAGTTATCTGTTACTGGTTTTGTTGGCATATAACCTAAATAGTTATTTTTCTTTTAAAGTCAACTAAACTTTTGAGTATAATTTTTCTAACTCTTCAACGTATGCGTTAATATCATCAAGTATTTCTAATTTTTCTTTTTGTTCTTCTTTCTCAAATTTGGCCCTTAACGTATCAATTTCTGCATAAGTCCTGGGAATCGTGTTCCATTTTTCATTATTCGTACTTAATAGCCTTGTCGCAATATCCTTATGGATTGAATTGTAATCTTCTTTATTAAGTAAATCAGGTTTTTCCATGTACATAAGTTTTTTTCCAAAATATTTAAGCCTTTCATCTTTAAATTTAGATATTACGGATAATTTTTTATCCCAATTTTGACTATGAAACTCAGACATAATTTTATTGTCTTCTTTTTTAGATTGAGAAAAATCATATATACTTTCCTCGGGAGTAAGATCTTCTTGCGATTTAGTGTATTCTTTTTCTTCAATTTCTGACTGTTTAATACTTGTAATTTTTTCTGCAAAATCTTTATTTTCTTTTATTAAATTTGCTCTCTCTTTAAGTTTTTTTAATCCTATAATTTTATATTCATCAAAGATTGTTCCATAATTTGGATTCATAATCACAGGGTGTTTATTGTGCCTGACGGTTCTTATAAATTTAGGTTGCTTTTTCATAGCTAATGTTAATTCTTGAATAGGCATTTTTAAATAAATATTTGGATCATGTCTTAAATCAAAACATAACGGCCATTGATATTGTGGGTGTTGGCAAATAAATGTTTGGACATAAGGCCTGCTTTTTCCATAAAAATACTCGTTCGTGCAAAAGTATTCTTCTTCTTTTATTAATTTTAAAGTTTGATTTTTGTCCAAAGTCATTAAGCTTGCTTTCCATACATTAGGAGCTTTTTTAGCTATTAGTTTTGCTATTCCTAAAGTTGCTATTACATCTCCAATTGCGCTATGAGCATCGCCATGGTCTATGCCGTTTAATGGAGCCATTTGATCTAGTTTATAAACATCATTACCCTTTGCATTTACAGAATTTTTAAGTGTTTTTGGATAATAAAGATTTGCAGCTCTAGCTAAACTTAAAATATCTCCTCGAGTATTTCCATTTGTGCTAGTAATATATGGATATTCTAACGTTTGAAAAAGGGTGCATCTTAAAAATTCTTCATCAAATTCGATACTATTAAATCCTATATAAGTGGATTTTCCCCATTTTTTAAGTGTATCAACAAACTGTCTTATCATTTCATAATGAGATAAATTAGATTTTTTTAACATTGCAGGTGATGTTTTATTCACTATTAAAGCCATTGCTTCAGGTATTATTCCCGGGCTTAGCCTGCATCTGGCGTCGAAACGATCTAACTCCTCTAAATTTTCATTAGTTAGAATAGCTCCAATTTGTATTATTTGACCCCAGTATTTGTTAGATGAGCTTGTTTCAAAATCATAAAAAACAAAATTTGACATTATCGGTTATTTTAAAATTTTAATCTTTTGATTGTTTTCATCTAGAGCTTTATTGATTTGCTCTGGATCCTTAATGCTTCCCAAGGTATTCATTATCGATCGGGCATCCCGACCAAAATTATCTGTAGCAGAAATTGCTTGTTCTAATTTTTTTCTTAAATCTTTAATCCCCTCAAAATGTTTTTCAAATCGACTTGAAATATTCCTTAAGTCTCCATAAATTTGAGTGGCATGTTGTTGAACTTTTAAAGTTTGAAATCCCAAATGATATGATTGCAAAAGTGCCGACAATGTATTTGGTCCAGCTACTGTTATTTTGTATTTATTTCTAAGCTCTTGTAATAAGAGTTCCTTTGTTTTTGGATCTCTATAACTAGACAATTCAGCAAATAAACCCTCGGTAGGAGCATATATAATTGCAAAGTCAGTTGTCTTAGGTGGTGATATATATTTCGAATTTACAGCTTTAGCTTTATTTTTAAACGCTGCTGCTAATTCTTTTCTTGCATTATTTAAAGCCTCCTTATCTTTATTTTGAAAAGCTTCATCGATAGCTTTGAATTTTTCTATCGGCCAATGACTGTCTATAGGTACTAGAACATCTTGAAGACGAACAGCAAATTCAACTGTGTCCGATGTTTCTTCTGGTTTCGTTTTTACATTTTCAAGATATTGTGATGCCGGGAGCAAATCTTTCAGTAGAGATCCTAATGAAAATTCAGCGAGAACACCGTATTGTTTAACACCTGATAAAATTCTACTGAAGCTATCTTGGCTTTTATTTAAATCTTCAACTTGTTTATTAAAAATACCAACTTTTTCATCAACTCTTGTAAGGGCGCCTGTCATATCTTTAGCTATCTCTTTGGACATGTCACCAAATGAATTGCTAAAACTATTTTTTAATAAGTTTATTTCATCTTTTAGTATTTGAGTAGTATCTTGAATTTGCTCTTTTTCTTTTTTTCGAGTTAAAAAATAAATTATACTCAGATTTAAAATTATTAATAATATTACTAATATTACTAGCATTGATTCCATATAGATCTTTTTTATAATTAAAAATAGAATTTGGCTATTAAATTATTTGATTAAGGGGCAGTATTGTCCT
>MDTB01217095.1_pt1 | contig 15535 bp, 16 predicted proteins | sample 811161 | NCBI WGS metagenome assembly MDTB01 (sample SAMN05326650, study PRJNA326480) | marine metagenome | isolation source: seawater | place: Mediterranean Sea | collected 2009 | reverse complement strand
GAAAATATTTTCTACAACTCTTTGAACGTCTCGTCCTGTTTCTTGAGCATTTAACCAAGACTCATGCATATATTTTCTACCAAGTCTGAGTAGTGTTCTTGTGGGAAAAAATAGAACTAAGCCTCCTAGCGCAAAGATGCCTATCGTTTCAAGATTTGTACTTAGAAGAAAAGTAGAATAAATCAAAATTTGAACACAGCTGTTTAAAAAAGAAGTTAATCCTCCATAAAAATAACCGACATGACCGCTCAAAGTATTTATATAAAAAGTTGCATCAGCTACTGAATAATTCCCTTTTTTGTAAACTTCCTTAATTAAATATACTCGTAGGTTTTTTTCAACTTGTAACTGTAGAGATAATATATTTGCTTTTTCAATAAAATTTGAAACAAATCTTAGTACAACAATTATTGGCAAAAAATAGATTCTATCTAAAAAATAAATAATTAATGGAATATCGGTCGATTCGCCAGTTAATACATAGGCAAAAAATATGATAATTCCGATATCTAACAAAACCGTTATGTTTGATAAAAGTACTGAAAAGAATATCCTAATTCTTTTTTTTGTTACTTGAGTAATCCTAGAAATATAAATTATATCGTTTATATTCGATTTGATTTTTTTCATTCATAGACAACATTAATAATATTATTTTTTTGTTTATAGGTTTTTGTGCAGATTTCTGTAAAATTATTGAGTATTTATGATTAAATCAGTATTTAATATTTTCGTCTTAACTGGCTTAAATTTCATCATCTTCATAAATAGTGAATCAATTGATATTGATCAGATTTATTTTGATTTTGAAAGCCTTGGTTTGGCTAGTGAGTTTACTGCTTATCAAATATATTTGTTTATTGGCGTATCAGTATCAACTCTTACAATATTATTAATTGTATTTTTTAAACCATTTATTGAAATTTACCTTCTGCATTATTTAAGATACAGTTTTTATTTTTTAATAAACTTGCTTTCTATTTCATCAGTATTTATCACTTTAAGAGTATACGGATATTCGAGACTTTACTTATTTATGTATTTGTTGATCAGCTCATTTATTTTTGTACTTTCAGATAAAAATTATTATGTAAATAATTAGATTATGTTTGATTTAATTAAATTAATACTTAAATTTTTCAAAACCTATCTAATAGGCAACCTCAGAGAAGAAAATTTATCATTGTATTTCTTAAATTTAATTACTGAAAATACTAAAAGTAAAAAAATAAAAATTATAGACTTTGGTTCAGGTTATGATCCGAGTGTAATTTCAAATTTACAAAATCTTCTCTTATCAAAAAATAAAAGTTCAGAAATAAAATGTTATGACTTCTACACCAAAAATCAAATAGAAGAATTACAAATTAAATTTAAAGATATTGAATTTTTTAATCTAAAAAATATAAATAAAAATGAAAAAGTAGATTTTATAATTATTAGTGATGTATTGCACCATATAGGTTTTGAAAACTCAGATAAAATTTTTAATCTTTTAAAAGATCTTTCTGCGATCTCTAACTTTATAATTATTAAAGATCATTTTGAATATTCTATTTTTTCTAGGTACTTACTAAGATTCATGGATTTTATTGGGAACTACGCTGACGGAGTAAGTATACCCAAAAAGTATCTAAAAAAAGAAGAGCTTAAAAATATTGAAAAAATTTTGAAACTTAATGAGGTAGGGAAAGTTGATAAAATAAAACTCTACAAATTTTTCTTTTTTCCATTCAACAGAAATAAGTACCAATTTATTAAAATTTACAAGACATAGTCTTATAATTACTTTGTGAAACTTAATAATCAAAAACTTATCTCCATAATTGTTCCAGTATTTAATGAGTCTGAATCAATAGATGTCTTCATAAAAGAAGTTGAGATGTTAAATATAAATTTTGAAGTTATATTTGTTTGTGATCCCTGTAGTGATGACTCTATAATCAAAATTCAAAATATTGTTTCTAATAATGATATAAACTATAAAGCCATAATTATGAGCAGAAGATTTGGTCAGCATAAGTGTATTATTGCTGGCCTAGATCATGCAATCGGAGATGGAATAATCGTTATGGATATCGACGGACAAGACCCTATTAATGTTATACCTGAAATGATAGAAAAATGGGATAGTGGATTTGAGGTAGTTTACGGGAAGAGACTCAAGAGAGAAAAAATAAACTTTATAAATAAAATTGTATCTAAATTTGGTCTTTCTATAGTATCCAAACTTTCATATTTGGATATACCGACAAATGTTGGCGAATTTCGGCTAATGGATAGAAAAGTACTAAATGAAATCGAAAAAATGGATGATTTTAACCCTTTTTTAAGAGGTATGGTCTCATATGTAGGTTTCAAACAAACTGAAGTAACTTTTATTCGACCAAAAAGAAATGCTGGTGAAACAAAATATAGTAAGTTTTTTGGGAGTATAAGTTTTGGATTAAATGGCTTAACTTCTTTTTCTAATAAACTTCTTAATTTCAGTATTATTTTAGGCCTTATAATCTCATTTATTTCATTTTTAATTGGATGTTTCTATATATATTTCAAATTAAATGGCATTTTGGAATTTCCCATTGGGAACCCGACAATTGTGATTTCAATACTTTTTATTGGTGGTCTCCAACTTTTTTCTACAGGCATTTTAGGTCTTTATATAGGACAAATTTCAGATCAAGTAAGAAAAAGACCTAGATATATTGTTGATAAATTTTTAGGAAATTTTAATTAAAGTTTTTTAATATCACATTCTGATAAATAATTTAATGAAATTGGGACACCTCTTAATCTAACTTGTACACCATCAAGAATATTACATACAACATCAAATTTTTCTTTATCTAGATCTTCCAACCCGCAGGAGTCTAGAGGTGGCCTATGGTAATTTAAAGTCAAAAAAGACATCCCTATGAATTCATCAGATCTTAAATGTTTAAGCATATCTGATTTGTAATAAAAATATTTTGTCTGAGTAAAAGGAAAATTATCATCAAAAACAAAGCTGCCGTTCTTCAAGGTCCAAGGACTATCCAAAGGCTGAAAGAAACTGTATGTATAATGTGGTTCACAAAAATAAATTGTTTTATTTTGATTGAAATCTATTTTTTTAACTAACTCTTTTCCAGCAAACCCCCAATAGTCTGTATGCCAGTCACCACAACCAGATTGCGATATGTTTTTTTCGCAATCAATACTAATTCTTTCTTCATTTACAAATTCATTTAAATAAACATATTTGTAAGCACCTAATCCTGATTGTGTATAAACCAAAAAAACTGAAATAAATAAAATAAAAGTATTTAATATCCTTTTTTTATTTTCAAAGACTTCAAAGAGGGCATGAATGGAGCATAAAACAACAAATGGATATAAAAATAAATAATGTCTTATTCCATCGTAAGTAACAGGTCTGTAGATAATAAAAGAAATAAACGTTAAAGCAATAAAGAACAGGGAGAAAGTAAATAATTTGTTTTGGTTATTTTTATTTTTGAAAAATATATATATAGATAGTAAAAATAGAAATATATATGGAATTGGCGTTTTGACCAAAAACCAATTTAATAAATAATCGTAACTGGTATTTGCAGATAACAATATCTCGCCATTAAATATTGTTCTTATATTGTTATCTTGATTAAATTGATATTTTATTGCACCCTGAAGCCACCTAAGAGGAGTCCTCCAGGCTACAGGTGTTCCAATAAATAAAGTTAAAAATGCAAAAGTTACAATTGTTGTGTATTTTTTAAATAAAGTGAGTTGATAGTTGCCGACTTTAAATTTAAAGTGATAAAAAACTTTGATCAGGAGATCAAACAAAAATAAGAAAAGTAAGAAGACTATTGCATTAAATCTAACTAACAAACATAAGCCGAATAAAAAACCTGTAATTGCATTCTTTTTCATAGAATTATTGTTTGTATATTTCAAGAACACTAATGATGCTAGAAAATATTGAAACATAAAAGGTATATCTGTTAAATTAAACAAGCTATGGCCATTAATGCTAGGAATTAGCAACAAAAAAACTAAAAATGTTAACGTAAACTTTTTTGAATAAATAATATTTAATTGGCTTGTAATGATTGCCAAAATCACAACTACATAAAGATTTATTACAATGTGCCTAATTATCAAGGCAGATTCTATATTGTTAATTGTGTCTGAAATAGTTAAATAATCTAAAATCTGAGAAAAATAAATAATAAAACTATCTGAAATTGTACTTAAAAAAGCAGGTACAAAAAGTAATCCACCATAGTGCTCCGGAGGTGAAATATCTTGCTGGAAAATTGCATTATTGTAATCAATTAAGAAAATATAAAATTTATAAACTTGTTTACTAGCATTTATGATTGAACCATACTCATCCCAGGTTGAACCACCATGAAGAATATAAATTATTTGATGAGTAATAAATAGTAAAAAAACAGTACCGGTCATCAACCTATATAAAAAAATAGTATTTAAATTATTAATTATTTTCACTTAAACAAAGTTTACATGGGAATATATTAATTTAAAAAGTCTAAAAAATTAAGGTCTGCTTAAAATAAAATATATGAACTATGTGCTAATAGCTATAAAGAAAATTCCAGAATATTTGAAATTTTCAATTAATTCTATCCTCAGCATAGATAGCTCAGCAAAAGTTTTTGTTTTAACAGATTCTAAAACAGAATTTAAGAATGTTACTCAACTCAATATCCAAGATGTTAAATCAACAAAAATTGAAAAAATAAAAGATATAAATATTTACAACAATACTATATTCGAAGACAATCCTTTATGGGAAACATCATTATTAAGAGTATTTTACATAGAGGAGTTGTTTAAAACGTTTATGCTTGAATCATTTATTCACTTTGACAATGATGTAATTTTATACAAACCACACGAGATAACTAATAAATATTTTGATGATAAAAAAATAAATATTACGAAACCATCTGAAAAAAAATGTGTATTTGGTTTTTCTTATTTTCAAAATCTAGATTCCATATCTAATATTTGTGACAAAATAATTGAAATTGCAAAGTCAAATAATTTAGAAGGTTGGGAAGCAAATAATGGAAAGCCTTTTAATGAGATGGATTTTTTAGGGAAGATTTCGAATGAGTTTTCGACTCTTTTCAATATTTTACCAACTATACCTCTCAATTCCGATATCGTTTTTGACCCGTCAAGCTTTGGTCAATTTTTAGATGGGACGCATTTACATCCTAAAAAGTTTTATTCCCAAAGATACATAAATCTTAATGAATATGTAGGTACCGAAGTTTCTTCTAGAAGGATGAAAATAAAATTTTCAAATAAAATACCTAAAATAATGTGGAATAAAAACAACTACGAATTAGCAAATTTACATATTCACTCTAAAAGATTTGAGAAATTTCTTCCAGAAAATTATAAAAATTGGTGTTAAGATTTTTTTGAATTTATAAAATTCAACCAATAATCGAGATAAATAAATTTTTTGTTAAAATTTTCTTTGATTCTTGGCGTTTGCATGTTTAAATCTCCAATAGTCAAATTTTTTAATTCTAAAAGATTATCGAGCAAAATAATTGGTACTCCCATGTCATAAAATTTCGTAAAAAGTATGTTTTTTGAAACGATTGGAATGGTATTTACTAAAATCGACTCCCAAACCCTGTGGGTATCAAGACCATTACCCTCTGGACATATCGAGAAATTAAAACTCTTTAAAGCACTCATATAAGAGAAGTGGTCTTCATACATATCAATTTTTATTTTTGAATTAACTTTTATTTGATTAATTAATTTTTTTCTTAAATGAAAATTTGTATGTTGATTAAAAGAAGCCAAAATATTGTTTTCTTTATGATTAAATTCTTTGTTAAATTTTTTTAAATTTTTCAATCTTCCATTATTCATAAATCTTCTATTTTCAAAACCAATAGGTATTGGTGAAACATTGTCAGATATATTTGTATTTAAGCAGGTTGTAAACCAATGTATTATTTTCTCATCAACAAACTCTAAGTCCTGATCTTCAACAGACATGTCGGAATTGTGTGATATAAGGATGTATGGTTCTTTAATTTTGCTGTGGATTGTGTGAAAATATATATTTTTTAGGTCAGTTCTTAAAAACACTGTATCGTTTTTTTTGACTTTACTAGGATGAAAACTTCTTGTTTCATCAAAAATATGATCAGAATTTTTTCTCAATCCGTCTCCGGTCAGAAAAATTCCACTTTGTGGCCTGAACAATCCTGGATATTTCGTAATTGTATTTCTTCTAAAAATATTTCCAAGATATGTTTTTATGTTCACATAGATTAATATAGCAATATTAATCAAAAGATTTTAATCTCAGTGAGGACATTGGAATGAACGGTATCTTGTGGTTGCCAGAAACCGAGCAAATAGACTTTTCATTATTTAAAAATTATAGATCTTCATTAAATAATTATTTAGGTTCTAATTTAGAAGAGATTAACAATTATGAACAAATACAAGGTATGCAGAATATCTTTATAATTGATGAACACTATTTTCCCCATAGAGAATTTATATTAGATGAAATGTTTATCAACACAATTAACCAAAATAATGTAAGAATATTAATTTTCAATACTGAAAAAATTTACAATCAACCATTCAAACACAACATAGATATACAAGATCAACTTAGTAAATTTAACGATTACATACAGTTCTTATCTGATGCACAGGATATAAAAAAACTCAAACCTTCTTTTCCTACAAAACAATTATTTACTAAAGACTTTGATTTTAAAAGATATGAATCCACAAATAAAAAAGAAGAGTTGTTATTTATAGGACAAATTGAGGGTAGAGCTTATAAAAATAGAAGAAAAATACTTAAAAAAATAGATAAATATATAAATATTCCATTTGAAATTATAGAAAGTAAAAGGAAGCTAGAATATGATGAATTTTTATCCATCATTTCTAAATATAAGTTTTTGTTAAACCCATTGGGAAATGGTGTTTCACGTTTTCTTAATGTTCGATTTTACGAAGCAATTGGCTTAAAAACTATACCTGTTCAAGAGATTAGAAATGATATGAAATTGTTAAACGATGAATTAGAGTTTAAAAATTTAATTTGCTTTAAACACTTAAGAGACCTAAAAAAGATTAACTTTAAAAAGGTTATTTATAATGAAAATGAGAACTTGAAAATACAAACCTTAGAAGATTACTTTATTGATAAAAGACTTATTAACTTTTTAAAATAAATTTTATGAAAATCTTATTTTTATCAACCAAAAATCTAAATGCTCAAGGAGACTATTTGGAACTAACCATCATACATGGAATGAGAGAACTGCTTAATAAAAATTTTATTGAATATCCCAGAAAAGATATTATGTATGGTGATTTTACAAAATCTCCAAAATCTGAGCTTCATGGACAGGGATTCTCATTATTAAGAAACCCAATAGAGGATGTTGACAGAAAAGATGTTTTTAATCAGAAATATGATGCAATAATTTATGGAAGCGGCCACATTGTAGGAGAAGATGTTTATATTGATGAGATTGACAATCTTGCAAATAATAATGTTTGGATATTAGATGGCCACGATTTGTATGGTAATGCTCCAATCAAAAAAAAATATAAAAATGAAGAAGTCATAGCAAATCAATTTTCAAATTCGTTCAAGAGAGAACTAATTTTTGAAGAAGATGGAGTTTATCCAACTGGATATGGAATCCCAGAAAATATTATTATGGATATTGACTATTCAAATAAAACTCAACTCCATCAAAAGTCATATCCAAAATTTGCTAAATTTGAAGATCCAATTGATCTTGGTGGCAGCAAAGCACATCATATATATAGTGATGAAAATGAATATTTTAAAGACCTTTCAAAATCTTGGTTTGGTTTGACGTGTATAAAAGGAGGTTGGGATTCTTTAAGACATTATGAAATATTATCTGCTGGTGCCTTACTATTGTTTAGAGATTACGAAAATAAACCTCCACATTGTTCTCCACAAGAGTTGCCTTGCTATAGTTATTCAAATATTGATGAACTAGAATACCTCATGAGTAATCTAATTATTAAAGATAAACCAACTACTCAATATTTAGAAATGATTAATGAACAACGTCAATGGCTTTACAAAAATGGTACAACTTTAGGTAGAGCAAAAAAAATTATCGAAATTTTGAATTTAAAATTAAAAACTGATTGATGCTACTACTTTATTCCAAATATCAATCTGATTTTGAACTTGACTATATAAAGAATTTCCTATTAAAAAAAATACAAATAAAAAAGGAAATCTTACTTGAAGATATAAAAAATAAAAATGATAAAATTTTTAATAACAATCATCTTATATTTGTATATTCTCCAGGAGATAAAGAAGTATTAAATTCAGTAGAGAACTTTATTAATAATCGAAAATTAAGCTATTCCTTAATACATTTATCTGATGAGATGCTTAGTGACAATATAGGTTTATATAACAATGCACAAATGATTTTAAGAAATTACTTTAATCCATTTATATTTAAAAAAAACATATTTACAATTCCACTTGGATATCAATCTGGTTTTTTAATAAATCGAAACTTTAATGAATCAGACTTCAGAAGAAATTACATTTGGTCATTCGCTGGCCAAATATACACGAATAGAAAAAATATGATCAAAGAATTACAATCTCTTAATAATTATTTCATGCATCAAACAACCGGATTTAATTTAAAAGATGGAATGGATGCCAAGGATTTGAGAGAGATATATCTTGATTCAATTTTTGCACCATGTCCATTTGGTTATATAAATGCAGATACTTTTAGAGTCATGGAAGTCCTTGAAAGCGGTTGCATTCCAATAGTAAAAAAATATTTTAATCTAGATTATTATAAAATTATTTTTGGTGATCATCCTTTTCTTGTAGTTGATGAATGGAATGAGGCGACAAAATATATTGAAGAACTCATAGATAATCCTAAGATGCTTTTTAAAAAACAAAAAGAGGTTCATGAATGGTACAAAGCTTTCAAAAACGATCTCCAAAAAGATGTAGAAAATTTAATTTATCATAATTTTAAAGATTTAAAGTCTACTCAATTTAAATACCAGAAGAGAATATCAATAAAAGTAAAAACTTATTTTAAATTTTTTATCATTTTTAAAATTAAAAATAATAATTTATACATTAGAATTTCAAAAACAATTTATAAAATTAAACAAAAATTTAAAAACTTATTAATTAGGAAATAATATCATTGAGAAAATGAGTATTTTAGTAACTGGTGCTGCTGGATTTATTGGGAGCCACCTATGTAATAGACTCGTAAATAATGGAGAATTTGTAATTGGCGTCGATAATTTTAAACTTGGAAATAAAAAAAACTTGGAAAAATTAATAGATAATAGAAATTTTTCCATCCAAGATATAGATATTGCAAAAGAAAAACTTGATTCATTAAATAATAAAAATTTTCCTAAAATAAAAGAGATTTGGCACTTTGCAGCATCAAGTGATATAGCTACAGGAATTAATGATTATAGAGAAGATTTTAACGACACATTCATGACAACTGTGAATGTTTGTAAATTTGCAGAATTAAATGATATTAAAAAAATTTATTTTTCTTCCTCAGGAGCAGTTTATGGTCCACATGATGTTCCTGTTAAAGAAGACTTTCCATGTACTCCAATTTCTTATTATGGCACTTTTAAACTCGCTTCTGAAAGTTTTTTAAGCACTGACTATGAAAGATTCTTAGACAAAGTAATTGTGTATAGATTTGCAAATATTATTGGAAGCAATGCTACACATGGGGTCATTTTTGATTTTGTTAATAAACTTAAAAATAATCCTAGGGTATTAAACGTTTTAGGTGATGGGTCGCAACAAAAACCATATCTACATATAAGCGAATTAATCGATGGAATGTTGTTTATAAATGAAAAAATTGAAAAAGGTTTTGAAATTTTCAATTTAGGCCCAAATGACAGTGGCACTTCCGTCCAAAAAATTGCCGAGAGCGTAATTAATGAGCTAAATTTGTCAAGTGAGATTATTTATGGTGTTGATAAGAAAGGATGGGTTGGTGACATACCTAAAATTGAGTTTGATAATAAAAAAGTACATGAACTTGGATGGAAACCTAACTTTTCATCTAATGAATCTGTAAATATAGCAATAAAAGAAATTATTTCTGAAATTTTTCATTAATTAAAATCTGAAATTCGTTTAAATTATTAATTACTACATCTGGTTTAATTTTTTTACTGTGTGACCCCGCACTAGTATCTTCAAAAGAGTAATCATTTTTTAATAATATTGTATTAATTCCTGCTTGAAAACCTGCTTCTATATCGACCCATCGATCACCAAAAATCCAGGAGCTTGATTTCTCAATATCATATTTCTTTATTAAGTTTTTTAACATATATGGGCTAGGTTTCTTATGGAGGCTATTGTCCTCAATTTCACAAACAATTTCAAGAAATTTTAACTCATTATTAATTTTTTCGTTTATCCTTTCTAAATCATTAAGTTCAAGTTTACCCCTTGCTACATCAGGTTGATTGGAAACTACGAAAACCATAAAATGATTTTTTAATAATTTGATTGAATCAAATATTTCATAATTTAATTTTAATTCTGATAAATTATGCGGTGGTCTTAGAATATTTTTATCATTAACTAATTTATTTATAATTCCATCTCTATCGAAAAAAAAGCCTTTATTCATTCCAAAGTTGTTCCAATTTTATTGTTTGTAATTTATTTAATAGTATTTTAAATGATTTCTTGTTACCGATTTCATAAAATTTATGATCTGCTTCGAATGGAATAATTTCATTATTTTCAATCAAAGACAAAATAATTTCAGATATATCGATTTTTTTTAACTGTAAACTCTTAAATGCGTTTTTTTTAAATAGTAATGCACCATAATCAACAAAATTATTCTGAGTAGTTTCTTTTTTAGAGTAACTGCAAAGATTATTATTTTTAAGTAAAACATTTGGGGTTTCGTTAACTTTGTCTTTATGAATTATTGTCATAAGAGACTTTTTTTTTGATTTTAAAAATTCTTCCTCTGATTTATTTACATTCCAATTAAGTAGTGTATCCCCGTACATAACCCAAAAAACATCAGGTAAAGAATCCAAATTTTTTATGATTGCTCCACCTGTTCCCAAAGCTTTCTCTCCGTCAATTGAGTATCTCAAATTAAATTCTCTATAAAAGCTATTATTTTGTATATAGTTTATGACTTGTTCTGACTGATTTTGTAATAAAAGGTGAATATCATTGAAACCTAATTTTTTAATATTTTTAAAGAACAAATCAATAAACTTATAATCATTTATTGGTGCAAGGATTTTTGGAATATTTTCATCAAGAAAATTCATTCTAGTGCCAAGACCACCTGCCAATACGACAAGTGGAAAATTTTGATTAGAGTTCAAAGTAAGTTGTTCCTTCAGTATCAATTTCAAAATTAAATAAATTTAATTCATTTTTGTTTAAATATGATTTAACTTTCTTAAAATGATTTTTTGGGCAATGAATTAAAATATACCCTCCTCCACCAGCCCCAATCAATTTAGAACCTGTACAACCTAAATTAGTTAATTCATTAATTATATTATTTATTTCAGAATGAAATTTAGATGGAGATCTTTCATGCTTTATTCTCCATTGCTCAATTAACTTATTTCCGAAATTGATAACTTTCTTTTTATCTGTTAATAATTTGTAAGCTTCAATTCCACTCTCTTTTGACTTTAACAAATTATTAAAAATTTCCTTTTTTGAATCATGGTTAAAAATTGTTCGACTTAGTTCTTTAGAAGCATCTCTTCTTTTTTTGGTGTTAATTAAATATAGATCTTTAACAAAATTTTTTAATCCTGTGTTTCCATTATAAATATCATAGTTTTTGACTAATCCGCTCTTTGAAATTTTGAAATACTGGATTGATCCATATGATGATGCATGAGGATCTTGCAAACCAACTGGTTCTTTTAATACATCTATTTCAATATATGAAGCTATCTTAGATAATTCTTTTTTTGATAATTTTTTGCTATTTTTATAAATTGATACAGCTTGAATTAATGCCACCGTAAAAGCGCCTGATGAGCCAAGACCTGTCCCAGACTTAATATCTGCAAAAGAAGTTATTTCTACGCCTGGTGTAATTTTGAAATACTTTAATACCTCTCTTATTATTGGATGTTGTATTTCTTTGATATTTGATACATTTTCAAGTTTTGAATATCTCAGGATAAATTTTTTTTCATTTATTTGATTAATACTTACATAAACATGTTTATTTATAGATGCGGAAATAAAATTTCCGCCATGTCTCTTATAGAAAAAAGGGACATCAGTACCTCCACCTCCTAAAGTAATTCTTAAAGGGCTTCTAGTAATTATCAATTATTAAACTATGCTTTCCCACTTTGGAATTTCTGGGTTTAATTCAGGATGGCTTACTAAAAAATGCCAAAGATAAGCTTGCCAACCTTCTGTGTGGGCAGTTACAAACTTTTCATCAACAACTGGAACAACAATACAACAGTCAGATATCTTTTTAATTTCACCACCATTACGGCCAACAATTGAAAAAACTGTACCATTTTTATTTTTCACAAAATTTGCAGCATTTATCAATTGTGAACTTACAGGAGGATCTATTGAGCCACCGCCCACAGAAAAAATAAACAAACCATCGTTTAAGCTAAACCTTGATGACACTAAATAATCTCTGTAAGATGTGTCCCATCCATCGTCATTTATTCTTGCTGTTAATTCTGATACATTATCTGTAATTGAGTATGATTCGATATTTAATAGTTTTCTAAAATCAGCAGCAGCATGAGATGAATGTCCGGCACCACCACCAGAACCACAAAAAAATAATCTTCCCTTTTTTTCTTTAAAATCTTTAAGGTGACTGACAAAATTAGAAATGTTTTCTTTGTCGAACTTTTGTACAATTTCATTTATTTGATTCAGGAAGATATTTTCAAAGTCATTCATATTTTATATCCAGCGCTTATGGAATCTTCATAAAACATTTTAACTGTTTCTAATGAAAAAATATTTTGATCCTTACCTATATTCTTAATTTTATCTATTAAGGTTTTATCTAAAGTAATTATTTCACATCCTACATTAACAGCTTGAATTAAATTATAAATTTCTCTTGCTGATGCCCACAGAATATCAACGTTCAAAGTTTCTTTATTTTTAAAATCTACAAAACTTTTTGCAATTATTTCAGGATTTATTCCTGAGTCTGCGATACGTCCACAAAAAATCGAAATTATATTATTTTCTGTGTTTTCAAAGCACTCACTAATAAATTTAAACTGTTCTAGCGTAAAAACTGCAGTTACATTTATTTTTACACCTTCATTAATTAAATCCTTTATTAAATCTTTAGATGAATCTCCCTTCGAATTTGTAATAGGTATTTTTATATAGACATTACTTCCCCAAGAATTAATTTTTAGAGCTTGTTCTCTCATCTCTTCAAATTCATCTGAAAATACCTCTAGAGATATAGGACCGTTAGGAAAAGCTTCAATTAACATTTTTGAAAAACCTTCATAATCTTTGATTTCACCCTTATTCATTAAGGTCGGATTTGTTGTTATGCCATTTATTAAATTATTTTCATTTTTAGAGATGAATTCCAAATCGACACCATCATAAAAAATTTGAATATTATTCATTTGTAAGTAATTATACTTATTTGTAAATATGATTACGTCTATCTTTTAGATAAAATCATGGAATAATAAATAAATGAGTATTAGAAAAACAAGCCTAGGTCAATCAAAAAAAGGTTTTTCATATTATCCAGCTGAATTTCTAAATAAATTGAAATTTAATAAACTTTTATCAAAATCATTTTTGCCCAATACTGTTCTGGACCTCGGTTGTGGATATAATTTTTTGTTATTAAAAAAACATATAGATAAATTTGAAAAAGTTTATTTGGCTGATGTATCAATTAATAAGGAGGAAGCAAAAAAAAATAATAACATTGTTTTATTAATTGGTGACATTCACGAAACAATTAATTCGCTTGCAGATAGCTCAATCGGGCTTGTTTATGCGAACAATATTATCGAGCACTTATCTGAACCTCAAATTGTCCTTGAATCTTTAAAAAGAATAACTACTGAAAATTCAGTAATATATGTTTCTGTTCCTTCATGGTTAGGTAAATCTGTACTTGAGTTTTTTGCTTTTGTTTTAAAGATTGCTCCAATAGAAGAAATGCAAGATCATAAATTTTACTTTAACAAAAAACAACTTTGGCAGCTTCTTGTAGATTCAGGGTTTAAACCAGCTTCTATAAAAATCAAATATAATAAATTTGGAATGACAACGGGAGCTACTATTAAAAAAAATCAAAGAATTACATAGAAGAATTGATAGATATTAAGTTTTTTTACTAATGTTTTTGTAACTAAAGATTTTATTTAGTACCTGCCCAAATCAAAAATAAATTTGTCATCAAATCTATTATTATTCAACACAAACATAGCAGCAGTCCCAGACGTGAATCCTCCAATGAAATACTTACATTGTGACAGCAAATATATATCGGTTAAATACTCTAAACCAAAAAGGTAAGTATCGTTCTGCCTATTCGCTTTTGTTTTTGTAATAAAAGCAGACTTTTTATCATATTTTCTCTCGTTTTTGTCACTGTTTACCAATGACCTTTCTGCATGAACAATGTTCAAATCTAAATTTAATTTATATTTGAAATCTTCTATCGCAGAACTGTCGTCAGATGAGATAAAAATTTGATTAAATTTTTTTGATTTATGTAACTCATGTGTTTTATCTATTAGTTCATCAATTGTTGGTTGAATATAATGATCTTTTGGTTTTATCTTTACATAATCAGTAGAGCGATGAAAAATGCCTAACGTGTCAATATTTTTAATAATTGTTTGATATTTATTTTCTAAATAATTTTGAGAAGTTTTATTTAATGGAATTAGTTTACTTGCCTTATTCAATTGTTTTATATGGTCACTTTCAAATAATGTTGCGATATCATAGAAATTAAAAATTTCTTCATCATATCTATCATCAGATATTAAATAGTTCATATTTTTATAAACAAAATCAAGGTCATAATTAGAAGGCTGTTTCCAATAATATTCAAATGCATTTTTTGTTCCTAAAACTTTCTGTTTCTCGTTGTAATGAGTTTTGAAGTTTTCCCAATCAATAAGATATTGTTGATTGGGATTAAGCCAGAGATGTTCCAAAATTAACATATAATTTGAAAATAGTCCGGCTCCGGGTGGTGTTCGTTTGAGAATTAAAACATTATCATTAGAATTTTTTGATTTTTGAATAAGTTTGTCCATATTAAACCTTTTATTAATCAAAATTTTTATAACTTCCTTAATGAATGAATAATTTCCTATGTTCTTTCTATAAATTAATAGAATTTTTATTGAATTTTTAACTATAAAGTTTTCATGAAAATTTGTTTTTGCTATTTTATAT
>MDTB01221775.1_pt1 | contig 15536 bp, 12 predicted proteins | sample 811161 | NCBI WGS metagenome assembly MDTB01 (sample SAMN05326650, study PRJNA326480) | marine metagenome | isolation source: seawater | place: Mediterranean Sea | collected 2009 | reverse complement strand
GCGTGAATTATTAGCTGGATATGCCGAAATCGTAAAATACGGGTTAATTGGAGATAAAGATTTTTTCGAATGGCTGGAACAAAACGGTAAAGCTCTTGTTGACGGAAGCCAAAAGCTTCGTAAGCATGCCATCATCGCAAGTTGCCGAGCCAAAGCTAAAATTGTTTCAAAGGACGAAAAGGAATTGGGAAATCGCGCTCTACTGAATTTTGGGCACACATTTGGGCACGCCTTAGAGGCAGAAACCGGGTTTGGCGGGAAACTTCTGCATGGCGAGGCTGTCTCCATCGGAATGGTGATGGCTTTCGATTTATCGGTACAGATAGGTATTTGCTCTCCAAAAGATGCTGCCCGCGTCCGGGCTCATCTTGCATCGATGGGGCTGCCAATCCGACCAAGAGACGTTCCCGAACAGAAATGGTGTAGCGATACGCTGCTCAGGCACATGGCTCAGGATAAAAAAGTTCACAAAGGAAAAATGACCTTCATTCTTACGCGCGGCATTGGCCAAACTTTTATTACGTCTGAAGTAGATAACACCGAAGTCAAAGCGCTATTATCCCATGCGGTCGCCGCATAAAGACGGTGTTTAAGGAGAATTAGTCAGATGACCGACGCTCGACAGGACGTCTAAATATGGAGATCGAAACACTCGCTACTATTGGTGGTATTGCAATTTTATTAATTCTTTCCGGTATTTTTTCAGGATCAGAAACAGCCTTAACGGCAGCATCGCACCCTAGGATGCACCTCCTTCAGAAACGTGGTAATCGTCGCGCTGCTATCGTTACCAAGCTTTTTTCTAGTAGAGAAAAGTTGATTGGCGCCATCTTACTGGGCAATAATTTAGTCAATATTTTAGCATCCGCCCTAGCCACGAGCCTATTAATCAAGGCAGTCGGCGAGACCGGAGTCATTCTTGCGACTATCGCCATGACTGTCCTTGTTTTAATTTTTGGTGAGGTTATGCCGAAGACCTACGCCTTCCACAACGCCGACCGCGTAGCTCTTTTAGTTGCGCCGGTATTTAGGTACGTCGTCGCCTTTTTATCGCCAATCATCCATACGATTAACCTATTAATTTCAGTTGTGTTGAGACCCTTAAATGGGAAGATTGGTACTGATGATAAATTGGCTATAGCGCAAGAAACTCTCCGTGGAGCAATCGACCTCCACATGGGAGAAGAACCAGCAGTTCAGCGGGAACGAGTCATGCTGCGCTCAATTCTTGATCTTTCTGATGTTAGCGTTGGCGAGGTAATGCATCATCGCCAGGATATTTTCATGGTTGATTCTGATCTGCCGGCTAGCGAAATCATTAAACAAGTCGTGAACAGCCCATACACCCGTATCCCGCTTTGGCGCGGCGAACCAGATAATATTGTAGGTGTCATTCATGCTAAGGTGTTACTCCTGCATGTGCATCGCAACCAGGGAAATCTCGATAGGATTGATATTGACTCTGTAACAACACCTCCATGGTTTATTCCAGAATCAACCTCCCTAGATGATCAACTTCAAGCTTTTCGCCGTCGTCAAGAGCATTTTGCCTTAGTCGTTGATGAATATGGGTCCCTAATGGGCGTGGTTACACTCGAAGATATTTTAGAAGAAATCGTGGGCGATATTGCGGACGAGCACGACGAAGTACCGGTCGGTGTGCGTCCGCAAAGTGATGGGAGTTATCTGGTTGATGGTCGAGTAACCATCCGGGACCTTAACCGACGTCTGAACTGGGAACTACCCGACGACGATGCCGCAACGATCGCAGGCCTTGTTATCCAAATCGGGCGGGTTATTCCAGACGAAGGTCAAATATTTACCTTTGAGGGATTTCGCTTTCAGATCGCAAGTAGGCGCAAAAATAGGCTGGCTCTCATTCATATCACCCCACCGGGTCAACGGGAGACTGAGACACCGGAAAGGGTTTTGGAATAACTCCCGACCCCAAAGAATTATCGATTAAAATGCATACTAAAAATTAGAGGTCACGAATGCCGCTTTCTCAACCAAGCGACCGGGAGCCAATTCAGACCCGGGAAATTAAAGTCACTAGTTACCGAAGAACGGACGGACAATGGGATGTTGAAGGACACCTTACGGATACGTCGGCATACGCTTTCGAAAATGAATTTCGAGGCACAATTGAACCCGGCGTTCCTATTCACGACATGTGGCTGCGCCTCACACTGGACAAAAATATCATTATTACAGACATCGAGGCTGTTATGGATGGGACACCCTATGCGATCTGCCCCGGGGTAGAACCAGCATTCCAAGAATTGAAAACTGTGAAGATTGGTCCCGGTTGGAACCGAAAAGTTCGGGAGGTATTAGGCGGTGCTAAAGGTTGCATTCATATGGTCGATTTACTCAGACCTGTAGGCACCATAGGTTACAAGACTGTTAAGCGTGAGGCCGGGCAGCCCAAAACATTAACCGAGAAAACAGACAATATGCCGTATCAGGTCAACACCTGTCATGCGATGGCAAGTCATGGTGAAGTTGTTAAGAAACGCTGGCCACATCTCTATACTGGGGACTGATTAGAGTTTTGCTATCAATTTCCTTGTATGGGAACCTTCAGCTCTCCATAGTGTATATGTGAAAAAACGCGAGCAAATTCTGGATCTTTTAGAGACTCCCCGCACCAGTAAGATGCCTCGTCTATGCGATGCAGCCAACTGCTTAAATCATGGTGAATACCGGGCGCCGAAATCTAGAGAAGATCTGAACAATTACTATTGGTTCTGTTTAGAACATGTGCGTTCATATAATGCTCGATGGAACTTCTACTCAGGGATATCGCAAGATGGGATTGAGAAACAACTCAGAGCCGATGCGACATGGTGGCGTCCTACTTGGCCCCTCGGTAGCCGCGCAGGTAACGGCGACACGCCCAACATAAATTTTGGGGCTTTTAGTGCGGATGACTGGGGGGACATGAGGACTAGCACCCGTTCCCCCGACCTCAAAGAAGAAGGTTGGCGGCCACATCCTGGTTCAGTCGAAGCAAAAGCAATGGCTATCTTTGACTTAGGCACACCAGTAACAAGAAGCGATATAAAAGAACGCTATAAAGCTCTAGTAAAAAAATTTCATCCCGACACACATGGTGGGGACCGCGGCGCCGAAGAGCGATTAAAAATAATTAACCACGCTTATTCTACGTTGATGGCTTGCAGAGAAATTTAGCTAGAGATTGCAGCCGATGAAGCTTGCTTAATTTTACGTTTTAGGCGTTGGGCTTCAGCTGTTAATTTTGTGTTTGACGTCGACAACAAATAAGCGTCAATCCCGCCGTTTTTTTCAATGGTACGAATAGTTTGTGTTGATAGCTTTAGCTTTACAGAACGGCCTAATGCTTCCGACGGCATCGATGAAATTTGGATATTCGGCAGAAAGCGCCGACGCGTCTTATTGTGAGCGTGGCTAACGTTATTACCAGAAAGGACACCCTTGCCTGAAATACTGCATCGACGTGACATAATCTTTGTCCAGAAAAATCAAAAAAAACAAATCCGACCATAAGCCGAAGACCGCGCTTTTTAATAAGCTAAATGCTATACGTCAAGGAGAAAGGCTAACTTAAATACTGGAAGAAAAGATGCCCCCAGAGTTATCTTCTTGCATCATCGATATCTTTAGCGGGTTTAATCCTAGTGGCTAACAAAAACATAACAACCATCACGACCGCGCCAGAGAAAAACGGCCAATCAGGTCCAAAATACCCAAACGCAAAACCCGCCCATGCCGGCCCGGTAATGCGCGCCATCGCTGAGCATGAATGTGATAGCCCAAGCAAGCTGCCCCGCTCGCTAGCATGCGCATATTTGGATACAAGGCTAGAAAGAGACGGATTATTAACACTGACACCAAATACGATAAATCCAAATGCTACACATAGCCCTAAAGTACTAGTCATATAGGGTAAGATTAAAACACCAACAAAGATCATCACTGCCCCCACACAAATCAGGCGGCACTCGCCGAAACGACGAGTAAGACGACCGACCAGAAACCATTGGGTTCCCGCCGCCGTAATACCCATAAAGGTGTAAATTTGTCCGTTCTGCCAAGGTCCCCAACCGAGCACATGTTCAGACCATATGACAAAAGTGGTTTCCACGCCTGAAAACACAAAAGGTGTCATAGTTACCACAACAAAAAGTAAAGCAAGCTGGGGAATGCGGATGGCCCCCATGAAAACTCTCCCGAGCGAGCGCTGTCCCTTGATTGCCTCTTCTCGGAGTTCGATACCTACCGTCTCTCTCACCTGAAAACATGCAATACAGAATGCAGTCCCCGAAAGTCCCGCAGCAATTAAAAAGGGTAGAGCTAGGTTTGGATTTACAGGATCTGATCCCGCAAACAAACCCCCAATCGCTGGGCCAACAATAAACCCTAATCCATGGGCAGCTCCTACCTTGGCCATCGCACCAGCACGCGCAGAAGTACTCGTTACATCGGCTATATAAGCGTGAATAACCCCAGAGTTAGCTGCCATCGCCCCGACAAAAGCGCGCACTAGAAATAATATCGCTAAGGAATTAGTAAAAGTTAGTGAAATATATCCTAAAAACAGCCCAAAAAGTGTAAGTAAAATAATCGGCCGACGCCCGACGCGGTCACTTAGCCGTCCCCACAATGGAGCAAAAATAAATTGAGAAAAAGAATAGACTGTTGCCAGTAGTGTAACCTGAAGCGGGCTAGCACCGAATCTTTCGGCAAAGAACGGTAATAGCGGAAGAATTATACCAAAACCTACCGTATCGATAAAAATCGTCAGGAGTAACGCGTGCAAGATGAGTCTCCATTAGAAAGAATATCATCAACTGGGAGTAGAAAAATAAATAGACCCGATATTAGATGAAAAGAGGATGCTAATTATAAATTTATATCTACCAGCAAAAACTATGGATAGCGGCATCAGGATATATACCCTCTTCCGCGCAGACAGCGGCTATACGTTTGCAAGCTTTGGTGGAGAAGTCACCTTCGCTAATACCGAAAGCATCGCCATGAATTCCTCCGACAACTAACACTGAGAACATATTAATATTGTGCGCTCCAGTAATATCCGTTTTTAGAGAATCCCCAATTGCAAGAACTCGGCAAGGGTCAGGGTTGCCCATCTGGTGCAAACAGCTCTCATAAATAGGGCGATAAGGCTTACCGTAATAGAGAACATCGCCCCCAAGTTCCTCATAGCGTTGAGCAAGAGCTCCAGCACAAATTATGCGGCGACCGCCCCGGATCACTTCCAAATCAGGATTCGCGCAAACCATTTTGACCCCACCAGCAGCACCGTCCCGCAATAACCTTTCATAATCTTTTAGGGTCTCCTCGTCCCCCCAAGGGCCGGTATTTACAATCAATCCTGCCTCAGAAACATTATCGACCTTTTGCAAATTGAGGTTGTCAAACAAACCATCATCCCGATTTGGGCCAATATGGTAATAGGTTTTTCCCACTCCGCTGAACCATTCGTCGCGCTGTTCTTCTAGCCCCAGACGTGTCGCTTCGCCCGAGGACATTATGACTGGACATAAATCCGCCGGGACACCCATCTGATCCATGCCAAGTCTAACTGATGCGCTTTGCCGTGGCGCATTTGTGAGCATCGCGTAAGGTTTTTTAGTGAGGTGAATTTTCTCTAAACAAGTTATAACTCCAGGGTAAAGTTTGACACCATCATGGATCACTCCCCAAAGATCGATGATAAAAGCATCGTAATCCTGCGCGATCTCCGATAAACCAGATAAAATGGGTACTTGATTAGTCATAATTAAGAGGTTCTTGCATAGACAAGGGTAATTTAAAAGAGGGGGGCGTCAAACCGTATAGATAATGCTTAATTCAGGGATATTTCAAAAAAAGAAAATTCTAAATTGTCCGTCATGAATTTCCTAACGTCCGTTATCTACTGCATAATCTCTGCAGTTATATCGGATTTGGCGACACCAAAGTGTGTTTTGGTTGTCATCACCTTATTGAACTACCTAAGGTGACTACCCACCGCATCAGATAATTTATTATAACCATCTGAACGCAATCGACCAATTAAACCATTTTTAATTTCACTCACTAAGCGTGGGCCGCCATAAATTAGCGCGGTATATAATTGTAATAAAGAAGCCCCTGCCCGAATTCGAGCATAAGCATCATCGGCTGTGGATATTCCTCCACAACCAATTAATGGAATCCGTCCCTCCGTTGAGTTATAAAGTTTTGAGAGGGTTTTAAGGGCCTGCTGGCCAATAGGTGGCCCACTTAATCCACCAACCTCTTGCGAATTAGCACTTTTCAGCGTTGATGGCCTTTCCCCCGAAGTGTTGCAAGCAATTAGCCCATCAATTCCAACCGTTAATGCAACATCAGCAACCGCTGCCAAACCATCTTCGGTAAGTTCAGGTCCTATTTTTACTAACAGGGGCGGCTTCCGAACGCCTGATAATTGAGCCAGAGTTGATTTCGCACATTCAACCATCTCAGCTAACTTGTCACCAGCTTGCCAGGCACAAAGCCCCGGCGTATTGGGACATGACACATTAATGGTTATATAGGCGGCAAATCGGGCAAGGTTTTTCAAGCAATATTCGATATCACCGGTTGGGTTGTCACTTCCCGTATTAATTCCAACATTTATTCCCACCACTCCCGCGGGGTCATTTTGTTTTTTTTCAAGGTTTTTTACAAAAACGGCAACGCCCTCGCTTGGAAACCCGAGGCGGTTTATTAGGGCCTTATCTTCAGGAAGTCTGAAAAGGTTGGGCCTGGGGTTACCTGCCTGAGCCAAAGGCGTTACCGTCCCAATTTCAGAAAAGCCAAACCCCAAATCGGACAACCCATCAATGACCTCTGCATTTTTATCAAAACCTGCGGAGATTCCAATTGGGTTGCGGAATTCTATATCCCAAAGCTTGATTGCTAAGATGGGGTCATCAATTCTAGGCAATTTCGGCACTAATCCGTATTGAAGCGACTTTATCGCAATCTTATGGGCTAGGTTTGGCGGTAGCATTCGAAACGCAGCCGTAGCACTTTTGAATATATCTACCTTGGAAATTACCCGATTTTTTTTAGAACTACCGGCGGCAGCGGTTACACCCGCAGTCGACATCTTTGAGTTTCCTTTAAACTTTTTCAGATCATAAATTACCCAACGATTCGCGGCGAGCGACATAAAGTCCTCATTACGCTATAGCGGTTGATGATTGATCGACTGACCGCCTATCTGTATACCAAGCATGATAGGCTTAAAATTAAACATTAAGTATATGAATGAATGACATATTTTTGACTATTGCGGAGGCAAAGCAAAGTATTATTGACGAGTTTAGCCTTTTCGATGACTGGGTGGATCGATACGAATACATTATCGAACTGGGAAAGGCACTCAGAGGGCTACCCCAAGATTTTCACACCGAACAATTTCGTGTCAAAGGCTGTCAGTCTCAGGTTTGGTTTCGTCCCCAGACCGTCGACGGAAAAATTATCTATGAAGCCGATAGTGACGCAATGATTGTCCGCGGCTTGATAGCACTGTTGCTCCGCGTTTACTCAGAGCGTTCAGCTGAGGATATTCTGAGCACACCACCCGATTTTTTTGATCAGATTGAATTAGGTTCGCATTTAAGTGGCAACAGGGCCAATGGCCTTCATGCTATGGTTAACTACATTCAGTCATATGCCAGAGCCCGCAGGGATACGGCACGAAAATAAATTGGCAACAATCACGTGAGGGACTTACAGAAACGAAAAAATTATTGGACAAAGCGAAGCAGCAGCTGGGTCAAAAAAGCGAGCTCCGCAAAGCCAAACCAGGACATGTTCACTTTGCGCCTAATTCAGGAAGCTGGGATAACACGATCTATGGACGTTCTCGACGTCGCCTCCGGGACAGGTGATCCAGCTATTACAATCGCCGAAAAACTTAAAAGTGGTAATGTCATCGCATGTGATATCACTAGCGAAATGTTATCAATCGCGGCTTCGCGTGGTAACAAACTTTTTTTAAAAAATTTACATATTATTGCAGGAAACATGGCGGCACTGCCCTTTCCCAACCATACTTTTGATGCCGTTACATCTCGCAATGGGCTGATGTTTCCAGATGACAAAGTCCAGTGTGCTAGGGAAGCCCTTCGGGTCTTAAGGCCAGGGCGAAAGGCTAGTTGGCTAGTTTGGGGACAAATCGAGTCTAACCCGACATTTCTTGCGGTCAACACCGGACTTGAATCGTTCTTTGGGGAAAAATTTCGACCTAGAATGATCCGCCATAACCTTGGCAAACCCGGCTTGCTAAAAGATATAATACAACGGGCAGGGTTCAGGAAAGCTGAAGAAATTGAACTAAAGCAAGAAAGAATTATAACACACGAAGATAATTTTCTTAGGCGAGCTATTGAACGTGCGGCACCCCACAAAGTTGGCCCACTATCTGAAACTGAACGGTCAGCACTTCTGGATATGGTAGAAAGTGCCTGTTCCGACCATCTCAAAAGTAAAATTTTAAAGATCCCAATTGTAATGCGCCTTGGTATCGGTACTGCGCCGGCATAGAATGTTGGCATGGGTATGAGATCTAAAGACCAATGGATTGAACGCAGTAAAGCTTGGACAAAGACAGTAGCGCCAGGAATCTCCGCCGACGACACTTTCAATAAAATGATCATTGCTGAGACAGGAATTCTGCCTGGAGAAAAGCTACTCGATCTCGCCTCGGGGACAGGCAACCCGGCTATAAGTATAGCCTATTCAATGAATGAAATTGGTGAGGTTTTTTGCACAGACCTAACAGAAAAAATGCTATATTCCGCACGCCAGAGGGCGAAAAATCTCGATTTGGATATAGTTAAATTCATAGCTGCCGATATGGGTTCCTTGCCGTTTACAGATAACATTTTTGATGTAATTACCTGCCGTTTCGGCGTCATGTTCTCAGAGGATAAAGTCTCCGTTGCACTGGAATCACACCGCACCCTTAAAAAGGGTGGTCGCGCGGCATACATCGTTTGGGGGTCATATGAAGAGAACCCACCGTTCCATATCCCGCGCCGCGCAGTGTATTCATATATAGGAATTGAGGAAGGTCCTATACCAGAACGTCACAGTATGAGTGCCCCTGGTGATTTGGAAGAAATGTTAACCGGAGGAAATTTTTCCCGAGTTGAAGAACGCGAATTAAGATATACAAACCCAATCGAAGACATCAAGGACTATGTAACTCGTAATTTGAATCGTAGCTTTTCTAAAGAAACAGAAGATATGACAGAAGCTGACTTTTGCGACTTAAGACAAGCCGTCATTAAAGCTTGGAAACCTTTTATAAAGAATGGAATTTTACTAGTCCCTAACTATGCCCGGTTGGGCCTAGGGTGGAAGACATCCTAAGCGGGCTTCAATCGGCTAGTATAAAATTTCAATCAGAAATATTTTCTCCAGCCAGGACCCGTTTGATCAGTTCTAAAGTCTCATTAACACCGTAAAGCGCTATGAATGATCCCATTCTTGGCCCCTGCTCTCTACCCAAGAGTGTTTCATAAAGCGCTTTAAACCAGTCGCGCAAATTTTCAAAACCATGGTCTTTACCCACTTTATAAATTTGATTCTGAATTTCGCTTGCGTCTGTGCCCTGCTGGATTTCTTCAAGCTTACCGGCTAAATCTTTAAGTGCGCTACGTTCTTTGTCAGTAGGATCACGATAAATTTTCTCTGGCTTAACAAAGTCTTGATAATAATTGATCGCATGTTCAACCAGATGATCAAGAATAGGCGCGGTTTCCGGCGTAGCTTCAGGAGCATAGCGAGAAATAAACCCCCAAAGAACCGATTTGTCATCTGTATTACAGGCAGACACCAGATTGAGGATAAGCCCAAACGTAACATGGTCATCTTCTTTAGGCGGTTCCCCGTCGTGAATATGCCAGGTTGGGTTTTCCAGCTGATTTTTGTCCCCTTCTTCGGCAAATTCTTTAAGAAACTTTAGATAGTCATCGACATGTCTTGGGATGACATCGAAGTAGAGCCGCTTAGCCTTACGCGGAGAATTAAACATATAAAGTTGAAGGCTTTCCTGTGGCGCATAGCGTAACCATTCATCCACGGTAAGGCCGTTCCCGCGGGATTTAGAAATCTTTTCTCCATTCTCGTCTAGAAAAAGCTCGTAGGTAAAACCAGCCGGCGCTCGGCCTCCAAGAATTTTGCAGATCCGAGATGACAAACGTACCGAGTCGATCAAATCCTTTCCCGACATTTCATAATCCACGTCTAGCGCCTTCCAACGCATTGCCCAGTCAGCTTTCCATTGCAGCTTGCAATTCCCCCCTGTAACTGGCACCTCTAAGGAGCCGCCATCATCCAATCTAAACGCTAAGGTGCCGGCGTCCACATCTTGTGCAATTGCAGGGACCTGCAGGACGACGCCCGTTTTTGGACAAATTGGCAAAAATGGGCAGTAGCTCGACCGACGATCAGGACCAAGTGTCGGAAGGATTACCTGGGTAACTGCCTCCAAATTCTTTAAAATTTGTAGTAAGGTAGAATCGAATTGCCCTTCTTTGTAACACTCAGTCGCACTCTGAAATTCATACTCAAAGCCAAAGGCATCAAGAAACTCCCGCAGCCGTTGATTGTTGTGGGAGGCAAAACTTTCATGTGTTTCAAAGGGGTCCGGGACCGCCGAGAGTGGCTTTCCTAGGTTTTTTTCCAACATTTTTTTATTAGGTACGTTATCAGGAACACTGCGTAACCCGTCCATATCATCAGAAAAAGCAAATAGCCGCGAGGGGATTCCAGTAAGCGCAGTGAAGGACTGCCTTACCATCGTAGTTCTCACGACCTCACCAAATGTACCTATATGCGGGAGGCCCGACGGCCCATAGCCAGTTTCGAAGAGCACATAACCTTTTTCAGGGGTCTGGCTGTTGACGCGCGATAACAATTTGCGCGCCTCTTCAAACGGCCAGGATCGGGCTTCTTCCGCTAAGTTCCGTATTGTATCCATCATCAACTGGTTCAAGTCTCCTAAACGGCGCGAAAACTAAGCGCGAGAATGTGTCACGTCAATGACGAACGTTATTATCATAAAGTCTATATTGCACCCGAATCCTTCGGATCCTGTATAGTCCTATCATGAATTCTCCTTTGCCTCTTCAAGTTAAAGAACTAGCTCGATCCCGGCATATAATTGTCGCTGGGCTGTCAGGCGGCGTCATTCTGTCACCCGATGACGAACTTCGGCATATTACTCAAGCTCAAGCCGCCAAAACGCTAACTTCAATTTCGTCACCAATTCTCTGCCACTCCCCCTCAGTCGCCCGACGATTAGGGCTTTCCGCTTTTTCTGCCCTAGATGTTCTAGAACTCTTTGCGTTTACCCGACCGAGCGAATTTTGTCTCCCGACACCGGGGGGTATTGCGACGGCGCTAAATCTCGCGGTCCCTCAGACACTTGAGGAACAAGCTCTATCTCTCAGATCTGTAATCGAAGTTCTACTTTGTGAACTCAAAGGGTTCGACCTACCTGACGAACCCGATGTCCTTCCCATAGCGCAACGAATGCTGGATGGCGGCTGGGGTTGGGGCCAAATTGTGACCGAATGCTTAGAGCATTTAGTAAAAACCAAAGATACTAAGCAACCCCATGGGGGGCTTGATGTCTGGATGCGCTTGCATACTTGGGCAGAATTTGCACCAGAGCCGCCGCCAGAAAGTCTCGGGGTCTCTGATAGTGAAACACGTAATCGTCTAGCAAATTTGGTCGGGAAGAGTGCCGAACCACGCCCACAGCAAGCGGATTATGCTTCCGCTGTGGCAGCCGCCTTCGCCCCGCGCGCAATGGCCGATGCACCCAACGTAGTAATCGCCGAAGCGGGTACCGGCGTCGGAAAAACATTAGGCTATATCGCACCAGCTAGCGTGTGGTCAGAAAAAAACGGTGGGTCGGTTTGGATAAGTACATATACTAAAAACCTTCAGCGTCAAATCGACGATGAGCTCAATAGGCTCTATCCCAACCCGGATGTAAAAGCGCGCCATGTAGTAATTCGCAAAGGTCGGGAAAATTATCTCTGCCTTTTGAATATGGAGGAAGCAGTTGGGCGAAGCTCTGCGCGCCCGGCCAGCGTTGTCGGTCTTGGTATCCTTGCGCGTTGGGCATCCAAAACGCGTTCTGGAGATATTGCCGGTGGGGATTTTCCAACTTGGCTAACAAGCCTTGTTGGATTTCGTGATACACTAGGTTTGGCAGATCGGCGAGGTGAATGTATCTATTCAGCCTGCAGCCATTACAATAAGTGTTTTATAGAACGTACAGTGCGCCAGGCACGCCGCGCCGATATTGTTGTGGCGAACCATGCGCTGGTAATAACCCAGGCGGCGTTAGGCGGCCTCGATGACGCTAGTGCCCCGAACCGTATCGTTTTTGATGAAGGCCACCACATTTTTGATTCCGCCAATAGTGTTTTTTCTTCAGAGCTCTCTGGTCGTCAGGGTGCGGAACTGAGGAGTTGGTTACTGGGCGCCGAAAATGCTACCCGATCCAGGACACGCGGCCTCCGGCGACGCATCTCCGATCTCATTGCGAGGGATCACGCTATGGAAGAAATTATGGAGGAACTTAAAAATGCCGCGCAATGCCTCCCGCGAACAGGCTGGACTTCTCATTTAAACGATCTACAACGGCCAAGGGGAACCATAGAAAAATTCCTCACTTTAGTCCACAAACAAGTCTACGCGCGCGCCAAAAACTTTCGGACCCCATACGATCTCGAAGCCGACACGCATCCACCTATCGACGGGTTGCACAACGCAGCCGCAGAAGCTGAAAACTCACTTGGCGAGCTATCACAGCCAATAAAGGCACTGATCACTCGGCTCAACCATCTTTTAGATGCAGAAGCAGATAATTTAGATACACACACCCGTCAACGTATTGAAGCTGCAAGTCGTGCCCTTGCGCGCCGTGCAGAGGGAGAGATCGATGCGTGGAGGTCTATGCTAGACGCCCTTCAAAATGTAGTCCCGGAAAATTTTGTGGACTGGTTTTCAGTAAGCCGAGAGCAGGGCCGGGATCTTGACGCTGGAATGCACCGCCACTGGGTTGATCCGACAATTCCGTTCGCGCAATTCGGCCTACTCCCGACACACGGTGCGGTAATAACCTCCGCTACCTTGCGAGATAGCACCGGCGACAATGAAGCAGACTGGATGTCGGCCGAGACGGTGACAGGCGCAAAACACCTCGCAGCACCGGCGATCCGTGCACTCGCACCTTCGCCCTTTGACTACCCAAAACAAACAAAAGTCTATGTTGTAACTGATGTGAACCGCGCCAATAGCGATCAGGTGGCTACCGCCTACCGGGAGTTATTTCTAGCCTCGGGAGGCGGCGCGCTGGGCCTTTTTACAGCGATTACACGCCTAAAGACCGTGCAAAATAAAATTGCGATACCAATGGAGGAGGCCGGTCTAACGCTTCTATCTCAGCATGTCGACGGTATGGATACAGCTAGCCTGATCGAAATCTTTCGGGCCGACGAAAACAGCTGCATTCTCGGTACTGATGCGATACGAGATGGCGTCGATGTTCCAGGTAATGCGCTGCGCCTCGTGGTGTTTGATAGGGTACCTTGGCCCCGCCCTACTATTCTTCATCGTGCCCGGAAAGAGGCATTTGGCGGCAACGATTATGATGACCGCATTACCCGATTACGATTTAAACAGGCCTATGGACGGCTTGTGCGCCGCGCCGAGGACCACGGAGTCTTTATCATCCTCGATTCCAGGACTCCGACACGGCTTCTGACAGCCTTCCCCGAAGGAGTAAAGGTTGAACGTACGGGACTGGTAGATGCTATAGAAGGAACTAAGGATTTTCTAAATGGGTTTTATTAGGTCGACGGATAACCTTGATATAACCCGCTGAGATAACTACTCGTGGCTAGAGATTTATTACCTGTTTACCAACGATTTTACCTCTTAAAACAAAAAAAAGGCCCCGCTTTCGCGGGGCCTTAATTATTTGGCTTTTGGTTTGCCGATATAGGAAATTACCCTACATCATGCCGCCCATGCCGCCCATTCCGCCCATATCAGGCATAGGAGGCATCGCACCACCACCTGCTTTATCATCAGGTGCCTCGGCAACCATAGCCTCTGTAGTGATTAGCAGACCAGCAACTGAACCAGCGTTCTGCAGCGCAGTCCGCACAACCTTCACCGGATCAATCACACCGGTCTTAACCAGGTCCTCATAAACGCCCGTCTGCGCGTTGAAGCCTGTAGTTGAGCCCTTGGATTCAAGCAATTTACCAGCGACGACCGCACCGGATTCTCCAGCATTTTCAGCAATTTGGCGTACTGGAGTCTGAAGAGCTTTTCGGACAATTTCAATGCCGACGCGCTGATCATCATTAGCCGGTTCGACCTTTTTAAGGCACTTGGTCGCGTAGATTAATGCTGTACCACCACCAGGGACGATGCCTTCTTCAACAGCAGCCCGGGTTGCATTCATAGCATCCTCAACACGATCACGTTTTTCTTTCACTTCTACTTCCGTAGCGCCACCAACCTTGATAACGGCAACACCGCCAGCAAGTTTGGCAAGACGTTCCTGAAGTTTTTCGCGATCGTAATCGGAGGAGGTCTCTTCCACTTGAGCCCGAATCTGATTGCAGCGTCCCTGTATGTCTGACTTTTTACCAGAACCCTCTACAATCGTAGTTTCTTCTTTAGTCATCATGACCTTCTTGGCACTACCAAGCATGTCCATAGTGACGTTTTCAAGCTTAATGCCAAGATCTTCCGAAATTACCTGGCCTCCAGTCAACAACGCAATATCTTCAAGCATCGCCTTACGACGATCACCAAAGCCTGGCGCCTTAACTGCAGCGACCTTTAAACCACCGCGAAGCTTGTTTACGACGAGGGTAGCAAGGACTTCGCCTTCAACGTCTTCCGCTACAATGATTAGCGGCCTTGTTGACTGGACGACTGATTCCAGCAAGGGCAACAATGGCTGAAGGGTGGAAAGCTTTGCTTCGTGGAGGAGGATAAGTGGGTTCTCCATATCACAAATCATTTTCTCAGGGTTAGTCACAAAGTAAGGAGACAGATAACCACGGTCAAACTGCATACCCTCAACGACTTCAAGCTCCGTCGTGAGGCCCTTAGCTTCTTCAACCGTGATAACGCCTTCTTTACCAACCTTCTGCATCGCAGCAGAAATCATTTCTCCAACTTCACTATCCCCGTTAGCTGAGATAGTTCCGACTTGAGCAATCTCGCCCTCGTCTTTAACCCTTTTGGAACGCGATTTAAGATCGGCAACAACAGCTTCCACTGCCGCGTCGATACCACGTTTTAGATCCATCGGGTTCATGCCTGCGGCTACAGCTTTGCAACCTTCGCGGACAATAGCACCGGCCAAAACCGTTGCCGTCGTTGTCCCGTCACCTGCTTCGTCGTTAGTCTTCGAAGCGACTTCACGCACCATTTGGGCGCCCATATTCTCAAATTTATCAGAAAGCTCG
>MDTB01059233.1_pt1 | contig 15536 bp, 4 predicted proteins | sample 811161 | NCBI WGS metagenome assembly MDTB01 (sample SAMN05326650, study PRJNA326480) | marine metagenome | isolation source: seawater | place: Mediterranean Sea | collected 2009 | reverse complement strand
ATAAACATGAACCTAAACTTAAACCAGATCCTAAACATAAACAAAAACCTAAATATAAACCTAAGCTTGAACATAAACCTAAACATGAACCTAAACATAAACAAAAACCTAAATATAAACCTAAGCCTAAACCTGAACAAAAACCTATACTAAAAACTTATAAAAATCATTCTATAAGACTAGGTTCTCCAAAATTAGTAAATAATAAATTAGTTATACCATTGGAAGCAAAATGGCCATCCACTGAAAGATTAACTGGATATTTTGTTAGATTTAATAAAGATTTTATAATTAATAGAAATATATATGGCCCAAATAATATTTTAAGAAAAACAAAACCACCACAATTTATAAAAACCTGGACAATTAAGCAAAATATATTTACTGTTAAAAACAAATCTATTATTGTAAGTTCAACTTATAATAAAGGTCTTATTGGTAATAATAAATGGCAAAATTTAGTTTATATAAATTACACGGAGGATTTATATTTAAATACGAGTAATGAAAATTATAAAAAAACAGGTATGCCACCTTGTACAATAAATACAAAAAAAAATAATGAATCAAATATTATTGCATTTCATGTAAATAATACAATAGAATTTTTTCAATTTATTAAATTAACTGAACAAAAACCTGAATTAGAAGAAACAAAATATGTACCAAAAATAAATAAAAATAAAATATTTGACAAAAGAATTAGTATATATAATATTAATAAAAGAGGTGATATTAATAATGATTCTACAATAGGATCTTCAGATATAACATATCTGTTAGAATATCTAACAAGTAGCGATTATTATTGGACACAAAGTGGAGTAGATTTTTTAACAAATAATAATTCACCAATTGATATACCATACGCAAATACTGAATGTACAACTAATCAACAAACAACAGTATTATCACATTACAACACAACTATAAATGAATTATTAAATAATGAATATATCACAAACGTTAATCCAATTAATTATATGTTTAATGAAAGAGGATTAGTAAGAGCAGATATTAATCATGATACTGTAATTAGTACGGGTGATATAACTTATATATTGGAATATTTGACATCTGAAGGAATAACATTTGATCCTATAGAGGAATTATTTAAACCAGATGATGAGAATGGACCAGATAAGCCAGTTACTACAGCTAATAATAATTGTATAACATTTGAAACAACAAATCTTCCTAAAGCATCTCAATCATTAACTCCATTAGTTAGTATACATCATAATATTTTTTCAGAATCAGAATGGGATAATTCTATTATGAGTCCAATATTAGATGGTCTTATTAGTGACTATAACAATGATAAATATACTTATACTGATTTAACAAATAAAAAAAGTGATATAAATAAAAATGGTACATATAGAGAAATAGATAATAATATTGAAATATTAAAAATTAATGCAAAGGCATTTAAATGGAATATAGAATACGATAGTAGAACCAATGATTCGAATGGTCAATTAAAGAATATAGATAATACTGATTCATTCTGGGGATTTAATTTCACATATTTGTGTAGAAAAAAAAACCACGTATCATTCACTTTATCTTTTAACAGTGAAGAACTAATGGTATCCGATCATAATCCACAAAATCCAATCCATAGTCATTCAAGTGGTACTGGCCCTCATTCTCATAATTCTCAAGAAGATGTTTCATCAACAATTTTAGAAAATGGACAACTATTAGTTGCGTATGAGTCATATGGTGGCGATTCAAAGACTCATGAAGATGAACATAGATATGACTCAATTTACTATAGAATATATAATTATTCTTATCCAAATATTAGTTTATTAGATTCATTCATTGATCCATATGGTGATCAGGATATTATAACATCAGCAGATACAGGTAAAGAATGGACAGCAATTGACGTTGATGGTTTATTAGTTAATAAAAATTTCAAATATAATCAAAGAGATCCTTCAGTAGAATCATTAGAAAATAATTATTATGTAATAGCATGGCACTCAAATCATATTAAACCAAGAAGATATGGAATATATTATAGTATATATAATTCATCCGATCATATCAATCCTATATTAAAAGAGAAAAATGCAACCGTTGAACCAGATGAAGAAAATACAAATGCAAATATAGATACATTTACCAATATATTTCCTACTGTAAAAAAATTAGAAAATAATTGTTTCTTAATTGTATGGAGATATTTAGAATATGACAATATGCTGGATTTAAATACGGTAACTACTATAATAAGAGGAAAAATTATAAATTATGATTCAGGTACAATAACCGAAGGTAATACATTTGACATTTCTGATAATACACATTCTCCCGTTGATTATATTTATGAACAAGATATGATATCAATATCAGATTATGATGAAACTAATAAAAGAATTGGTATAACATGGTTAGGTGAAGATTATAAAGAAATATATGGTCAATTTTATACATATGATACTAATAATCAATTCAATTTAAGTCCAATTAATAATAATATTACAATAAATACTTTAGTTGATGATAATAATTATGTAAATATTAAGAGAAATACGAATATAATATTATTAAATGACAATAATTATTTAATAACTTGGGGAGCTTGTAAAGAAGCAAATATGACTGAAGAAGGTGGATATTCAGTACCTGTTACAAAATTTACTTATGCAAAAATCATTGATTATAATAATAATAAACAGAAACCAATAAATGCGAATTATAAAATAATTAATTCAAGTAATGATGATACATATGATCACTGTGTTGATAGTTATATAAAACTATGTAATGAACATATTATTAGTTGTTATTCTCTTTATAGTTCTGAAGATTCACATTCTTTATCGAAAAAATCAGATATTTATTGTAGTATATTAGACACTAATTTAGAAACTCTAAAAAATTTTAAAGTAAATACTGATAGACAATATCCAGATTATAAACAATCTTATCCAGTGATTACAATTTTAAATGAAACAAACAATGAGTTTATTATTCAATGGGAATCAATGAAAGCAGATGAAGTAGATCATGATGATACAGAAATTTCATCAGATGATGATTTATATTATAGAATTATTAAATTTTCCGTAGATGAATATGATACGTCTGATCCAGAATATAATCCTATATTTGAATTAAGTACTATATTATATACGTCAATTGACTCTTCTAGTTCAACTAGTAGTAATTCTGATAGAGTTATTGGAACAAATATTTTATTATTAACACCTAATTCAGATAGTGAAAATTTAACTAAAACAGAAATTTATTCATTAAATGTTATAAATAAAAATGAAGTAGTTGGATATAATACAGATGATTTTGAAATAAGATCTATTTATAGTACAGAGCATAAAGTAGTATTAACAGGATCAGTTACTAATACTAGATTTATATCAAAATATGATTCGTATGGTATTTTTAGAAATATTGATTGTATGAATTTAAATTTTAAAACAGATATGTATGGATTTGATACATATAACTTAAATTTTTATCCTTTAGTTAATTTTGGAAATGTAGAAGCTTATGGTGGAACAACATCTATAACAAATAAATTATGGTCAGAAGGAACATGGACTCCAGATGGGGGAGAATTATTTGTAACTATTATTCCATACTCTAATAATACAATATATCAAAGTTTAGGTGATAATAAAAATAAATATTTAGGTAATCCAAGAATACCATTGCCATCATTTAAATTGGATCCGAATTATATAGATTTAGATGAAGAACATGTTCAAGCAGATTATAATACTGTTATAATAAAGATGAATGGAAATCCAAGTATAAATCAAAATTTGGAATTGAATTTTGAAACGTCATTGATTAGAATTGCTCCTAACGAAAATATATCATATCAATGGACTGTACCAGATGGGTCAGGTGATCAAGCTGGTGAAGTTATTACAGAAACAGTAGAAGAATTTGAAACTACAGATGGAGAAATAATAACTACTGTAGATAATGAAACTATATTAATTGTTGATTATAAATCAAATTATTCAATAGGTGATGATAATTTTTATAATGATTATAAAAAATGGGGTTTAGGTAATTATACATTTGAAATTAAAGAATATAGATTATTTGGTTATAATTTTAATAATATATATATAAGTGATACACTATTAATTGATGAAGATGATGTTGATGGTGATTTATATAATCCAAATGAACCTGAACCAGAACCAGAAATAGAAGTTGTAAACTCATATGATATTCAATTGTATGACTCTTACAAAGATGGATGGAATAATGCTGAATTTACAATATTTAATAATGATAATACATATGGACCATATAGTATGAATAATAATTTATCTTCTTTTAAAATAAATAATTTAGTAATAGAGAATGGAACTTATACTGTTCAAGTTACTTCTGGTAATTATCCTGGTGAAATAAGTTGGAAAATAAGTAACAGTAGTACATCAACTATTTTTTCTGGAAATGCACCATATTCTGAACCTGTATCTTTTAATGATGGTGAAATTATTACTGATCATTTATCAGATACAACATTCAAGAATACACTTACATCATGGTTTAATGGTGGTTCTGATAGGGCTACTGTTGAAGCAACATATGGAATTATCTCTAATTGGAAGACAATATATGTTACCGATATGAGTGAATCTTTTAAAAATAAAACCGATTTTAATAATGATATTAGTTCATGGGATACAAGTAATGTAACAAGTATGCTAGAAATGTTTGCTGGTGCAACTAGTTTTAATCAAGATATTGGTTCATGGAATACAAGTAAAGTAACAAATATGTCATATATGTTTTATAATGCAACTAGTTTTAATCAAACTCTATCGTGGACTATACCATCCGGCACAGATACAGAAAATATGTTTACAGGTACAGCAGGTGGTCAATTGGCATAATAAATGTAAATAATATTAAATAATATATTAAGTTATCAAAGAATAAATAATTCGTGATATATATCACTAATTATTTATTTAAATATAATAAATAAATATATATGAGTTTAAAATATCATTTAGATTTATTAAATAAAATGAATGAATTTGCAGTACAAATAGAATCACATGTTATAAATATAGAAGATCAAATAGATGATTTTGATGATAATATAAATAATGCAGATCAAGAAAAGAATAAAGATTATGTATCAGATATTTTAGTTGATAAAACAAAGCCTATAACAGAAGGTGATATATTAATAAATTATTTTCAAAATAAAAATACTGAGGTAAAAAATGAAATAAAAAATATAATAAAATTTGCTGAAGATAATTTATTTTTAAAATTAAGTAATGATATTACAACATATTCACCCGATAGAATTTATACATTACAAGATCTTACAAATATATTATTTAATTTATCTAATTCATCAGAATCAAATGGTATATCAACCTTTTTAGGAAAAACAATAAAAGTTAATGTTAATGGTAATATTGAAGATAGATATATTTCAACAATTTCTGGAAACTCTGTAATAAATGGAAACGATTTGTCATTAGGATATAGTTCAAGTAATTTTGAAGAAAATGATGTCATAGAAAAAAATTTAATATTGACAAATATTGATTATGATACAAATCAAGTAATTGAAAAAGAAGTGACATTATTAATAAGTAAAGGAGATAATGATGATATAAAATTTGATTTAAAATTTTTAGGTGAATACGGAAATACAATAATAAAAAAAATAGACATTACAAACCCTAATTCAATATCATTTAACTCTTTAATTAATACCAAAAATTAAATAAATCTAATATTTTTTAATATTATATTATAATATATATTATAATATAAAATGGATACAATATATTATTGGACACAACTAGGAATATCATTTCTTAATGAAAATAATTCACCAATTACAATACCGACACCAAATTCAGAATTTACACAAGATCAACAAAATATTTTATTATCTAATTATGGAACTAATATAGAAGAATTACTTTTAGGTAAATATATTAGTAATTCAAAAACATATTATTGGTCTAGTTCAGGTATATTATTTTTAACGAATAATAATTCACCTATTAATATCCCAGAAGTGAATACAGAATTTATACAAGATCAACAAAATATTTTATTATCATATTATCAAACAAATATAGATGAATTGTTATCAGGAGGATATATATTAGAAATTTTAGAAATTATAAATAATAATTATCCTGATTTTATTGGATCAGTAGTTAGTATTACAGAAAAATCCAACAATATGTATAAAGTAACTGTTAAAATAAAAAATCAAGGTAATTCTGATTCTCAAGGATGGGATGGTAATAAAGAAGATTATCATAAAATTATTTTTGTAAATAATAATAATAATATTAATATAACAGAAGATACTTCTTATGTTAGAAATTATAGTAATAATGTAATTGTTGAGGATGGCTGGATACGCCATTCATCTTTAAAAATTAATGAAGAAATAACATTTTATTTTGATATTATTGCCAAATCAGAAGAATTAAGTTATAATTTATTAATAGATTATGATAATGATATACAAGAAATAAATGAAAATAATAATATAATATCATTTAATATACCAAAAATAAGAATAAAATATTATTGGACACAAAATGGAATTAATTTTTTAAAAAATAATAATTCACCAATAGATATACCAGAAATAAATACTGAATTTACAAAAGACCAAGAAGATATATTATTACAATATTATCAAACAAATATAAATGATCTTATTTTGGGAAATTATATAACCGATACATTAGGTCCAATTTATATAAATTTTGATATTCCAGAACCAATTGCCGAAATAAAAATTTATTATTGGACAGCATTAGGGATTGATTTTTTGAATAATAATAATTCTCCATTTGATATTCCTGAAATAAATTCTAAATTAACTCAAGATCAAATTAATTTAATGCAAACATCATATGAAAAAGACATTTCTAAATTAATTTTAGATAAATATATTATTAACTATCTTGAATTAACAAACAGTAAGATTAAATATTCATATGAATATATTTCAATTGGCGGGGATATAACAGATTATAATGGGACTCTTATATCAAATACTTTAAATCCAAGTATAAAATTATTTTTAGAAAATACAACAAATGTTTCTTTAGGAATATTAATAAATGTATTAATTTGGGATGATAATATATCTGACTATAGATATTCTATATTTACTGTAGACTATACGTTACCTAAACAAAATAAAGATACGTTTTCATTTGAAGAATTTGTACCAGGTGATAGTGGATCAATAATTATTACATTAGATAATTTAGAGAATAGTAGAATTTATGACAATGATGATATAAAAATATATATTAAAACTTATAATTATAATACTGAGGAATATAGTAATGATTTTATAAATATTGGTAACATATATACAATCGCATTAATTGAAAAAACTATAATAGGACATGAAACTGAAACAAGAAATCCAAAATATACTTTTGAATCACCATATTCTGGTAAAGTTGAAGTAATAGTAATGCTTGATGGAACAGTATATGATAAAAATACGATTGATGTTATAAAAGGTGATAATGAACATACTCTTACTATCAAAAGTGCTATCATAGATGGAATAGAATATAATAATGTTTTACCAGATGGTCAATATTATGGTGGTTGGTCTGGAAGTAATGAATTAGGAGATGAGGACCCTTGGGGGACAAAAGCCTCTTTTCATATATTAGGAAAATTTAATCCAACAACAAATGAATTTGATCCAGATAATGGTAGTATAAATATTAAATTACAAGTTAGTGATTTTGTTATTGATGTAGCACCTCCAACTATAAATTTATTTGGAGGAAATATAATTGGAATTGAAATTAATAGTATTTGGAGAGATCCTGGATATTCAGCATGGGACGATGCTGAAAGAATGATTTATAATAGCTCATATGATGATAATTATAATGGAATAACATCTGGTCATCCTGATATTATTATTAATTATTATAAAGTTAATGACGATGGTTCTAGAACTTCAACATCTATTGTAGATACAAACTCACTTGGACAATTTGTTATTACATATAAAACTTCTGAAATATCTGATAAAAGTAATAAAAGAGAAACGATTGTAGAAAGAATTGTAAACGTTGTATCACAAAACGAAGATGATGGTGATTATATATATACAAATGATGTAAATAATGCATCAATTGTTGTTTATAAAAAAATAAATGGTATTTTTTCATTGTTTCAAACTATAAAATTATGGGGAGCAGAATTTAAAACACATAGAGATTTTGGTGCCAAAATAGTTTCAACAGATAATTATCTGTTGACAAATAGTATAGGAGGTGCACAAGAAGGTTGGTTTCATCAATTTAATAGATCTTCTGGAGATGGGCGCTATGTAAAAATATGGAGTACGAATGCACAAGAACTTGCCATACCGAATGATCTTTTTGCATCTGATATGTTATATGATAATAAAAAAGACATGATTTATATAGGACATCCTGGATATATTGATCCAAATACAGGATCTGAAGGAGCTATTTGGATATTTCATCTTGAGACAAGAACTTATTGGTTACTAGATTCATCATCTGTAAATTATCCAATTGAAAATATAGGAGGAGAGATAATAGAATTTGATAATAAATTGTTACATAAACTAAATATTATATTTGATGGTCAATATCTATTTACTAATGCAAAAAAAAGTGATAATGGGAATGGTGTTGTACTTGGTGTAATATATAATGAAGAAATTAATGATTGGGCCTATGTATCTATTATTGAAAATAATGAAACATTAGAAAATAATAATTTTGATAATAATGATGGATTTGGTTCAAATATGATTTTAATATTAAATGAAAAAGAAAATGGTGAATTTGATAGATATATAGATAATAATAATATTAAAGAAGATATATTAATTATTACATCTCCAAATAAAATATTTATGAATAATAATAATAAATACTCAAAAACTGGTGCAGTATATTTTTATAAAATTAATAGAGAACAATCAAATAATAATTGGTTAAATAATTCTGAAGTATATAAATGGGATCCACAAATGATTCAAGAATCACTTGTTAGAGAAAATGTTCAATTTTATAACTTAAATGAAGAAATTCAATATAATAATGGATTAAATTTTGGATCTACACTTTTTTTAAATTTACAAACAGATGGAGATTTATATTTATATATTGCTGAACAACCGTATAATATTAATTTACCATGGACTAATGAGAATGGCTATATTTGGATTTTTAATTATAATGATGTATCACATGATTTTGAATTAAAACAATCATTAATATCAGATAAAATGTCTTCTGATTTCGCATTTTCAATTGAATTTAGTGATAAATATTTATTTGTTGGATGTCCGAATGATAATAAAGTTTTAGTATATAATATTAATGGCGATCCTGTATCCATAAATGAAAATAAAACTACAAATTATTTATTAAAGACAATTAAAAATGAAAATAATAATTTTAAATTTGGTAGTAATATTGTATTTAATATAGATTCAAAAAATAACAGAACTTTAGCTATAAAGGCTATTTCTGAAAGTAATAATTCAATATATTATATATATAATATTGGGACTATTTATAAAGATGATTTGGAATACTATACTATAAACAATTTATATCATAATGAGTTGGTTGAACAATATTATTTCTATAATAAACAAGTTTTCTTAATATCAAAAAATGGAAATTTAATATTGTATAAAAAGAATAATTCTGGAAAATATTCATTCGAAAACAATCTAAATATTAAACCATCATTGACTAATAAAATTACTTTTGAAAGATATAGACAGAATAGATTAGTAGATAAAAAAAATATAAGATTAGAAAAAGTTGATGATAATACAAAAGAACAATTAGAAATAAAAGAAGGAGGTCTTGCTGCAAATTTAAAAACATACACACAATCAATGACTACATTTAAAAAAGGCAGTTTAGATATAATTGTTCAAGGACAAATTAAAATAAATGACAATTATTCATATAAACTAATAATGAGTCCTAGTGCTAGTACATTTAAAAATGATGAATCATATTATGGTTTATATTTAGACTATAATCAAAATAATATAGTAGTGAATACTGATATTTTTTCAGATAATATGTGGAATAATGCCTACAAAGATTTATTATCTTTATTGCTTCTAAAATATAATACAAATAAGTATTCATATATTAACATCGAAAATGAAAATTTATCTCTTTTTAATAAATTAATTGGTGACTATAGTTTAATAAATGAATCAAAAGGGTTAACTATATTTACACTTAATTCAAAATTATTTTTATGGAATGCAACACAAGTAGATAAAGATAAAGTAACTATATCTAATGACCAATCATGGCATAGATTAAATAGTATTTTTACGAATTTTGGCGAAAATGTTATTAATCTAGGAAAAGACAGTTATCCTGAAAATTATTACAGAAATAATTTATGGGGAATATCTTTATCATATATCGTCAAAGGTACCAAAGATAGATTTTTTGAATTTAATATATTATTATTTACTAGTTTAAAATATAAAGAAAATAATTCAGATACAATTTATAAACATAATATTATCGAATATAACAATAATATCATTAATTATGATAATATTAATTTACTTGATAGAACATTTGATGATCAAATGACTTCTTTAAAAAGAAATAGAATAATGCTTACAAACACATCACTTATTTTCCAAAATATAAATGATCAAGAAAAAATTCAATTATTTAATATATATATGGCTCATTTATGGGAAACAAGTAACAAATTTTATACAAATTCAAATAATACAATGTTTATAAAAGCAGAAAATAATTCATTGGTAACATATGAATATTCAACAAAAATTTATGATCTGAATAATAAAACATATATTAATGGATATGCAAATGAAAATTCGGATATACCATGTTCTTTTTTCCCTATAAAATTTGGAGGTATTAATATGAATTTTAATATAAATACAGATATACTTGGAATTATACAATCAGAATATTATTTTTATAAAATAATTGACCCAAATAATAATAATAATTATATAATTGATGAAAAAGATACTATTATATCCAGTATCGATTATCCAAATGGATATTTTCTCGTACCAAATATAGGACAAATATTTATTACTTCCTTACCACAAATAGATAGTAACATATTACAGAATATAGACAATCCTAACAAAATAATTGGATTATCAACATGTCCATTATTTGAATTTGTTTTAACAGATAATAATATAATAAAATCATTTACGACAAGTTCTGGTATTTATTTAGAAATTAAAATTAATAAAAGTAAAAATAGACAAATTGATTTAAATAATATAATTACTAATTCTGAAATTTATGCTACAATAACATCTAGAGAATTAAATGAACAAAATATAACCATTAACACTAAGGTTAACGATATTATTATACCAAAAAATAATATTTTAACAAGCCCTGTTAATAATAATGGATTTAACAACTCATTATTTATTCCTAATACTGAATATATTAACAATGATATAATAATTAACAAAATTGCACATTTGCCTACAAATTATAATATAGCTACAAATATATCAGGATATTTTATTACTTCTACTATTCCTTATTTTATTAAAAACCCACATCTTTTATCAGGTTTAAATTATATTCCACTTAATTCTTCAGATACAATTAAAGTTGTAACAAAATATACTTCATCTCATAAATGGTACAAAAATAATAACTTAATTAGTGGTCAAACATCAGATTCTTTTCAGATAAATAATGCCAAAGAAAATGATAGTGGTGAATATAAAGTAGATGCAATTGATTCAAGTGGAAATATAACTACGAGTAATATTATTACAATTAATGTATATCCACTTGAAAATAATATACAAATAAGTACTAATATAGATATTACAAATAATAACAATATACAAATTTTAGATACAAATATTTTAAGTAAAGATACATCAAGTTTTAAATGGTTCAAAAATAATAGTGAAATTGTTGATCCTATACCAATTAATATATATTCAACTGCTAAGGCATTTGCAGTTTTAAGAAATAATGGTTCTGTACAAACATGGGGTGATAAAGATTTTGGTGGAGACTCATCTAATAATTTAGCACTATTATCAAAAGATGTAATAAATATAGTATCAAATGATTATTCATTTGCAGCAATAAAAAAAAATGGTGATGTTGTTTTATGGGGAGACCACCAAAGAGGTGGTTCTAATAATACATCTGCTAATTTAAAAAATATAATAAAAATTATAAATACAAGCAAATCTTTTATTGCTTTAAATAATAATGGAGAAGTATATCATTGGGGATTTTCATTAGGGAAAATATATACAACCACTAGAGATGAATTAAATAATGTATTTGTATCTGATATATTTACTAATGGAAATGCAGTTGTTGCATTAACAAATAATGGTAAAATTATTTCATGGGGTAGTTCTTCTAAAGGAGGAAGAATTGATTCTAATACAAAAACACTACTAAATAATAAAACAGTAATTAAGGTTTATTATAATAAATATTCTTTTGCTGTAAAAACAAATGATAATAATATTTATACTTGGGGATATGAATTTAGAGGTGGTAAAACAAATATTTATGATAAAGATAATAATATTATCCAAAATAATATTGATACAACAAATATTAAAGAAATTATTTCTTCTGATACTGCATATACAGCAATTAAAAATGATAATACAATAGTTACATGGGGTAATAGTTCAGGTGGTGGAAATTTAACAACACCAATTTCAAATGTATTTTCTGTTAAATCTACCTCTAAGGCTTTTACAGCAATATATAATTATGAAAACAATGTAGGTAATATTATTTCTTGGGGGGATCCAACTTATGGTGGAGATGTCATGTTAAGTGCTGAATCAACAAAATCTTATTATAATGAATTAATATCTGAAAAAAAATTTAATAAAATATATTCTAACAAATATTCTTTTTCTGTAATTAATATTGATAATCGTGTTTTTACATGGGGATATCCAAAGGGTGGTGGCTATGTTTCTACTAGATCTAGAATGTCTTTAATTAGTGGTGTGGTTAAAATAATATCATCTGATAATGCATTTTGTGCTATTAAAAATGACAATTCTATTGTAACTTGGGGTCAAAGTGATAAAGGTGGTAAATTAGGTAGTATATATAGATGGACGAAAAATGAAAGTTTAGGGAAATTTATGTATACATTAGATAGAATATATAGCAATGAACAACTTAAATTACTCAGTTCAGGTATTGTATTAGTTAAAGGATGTAATTTTGGATTCACTGCTATAAAAAAAGAAGGAGATAATTATTACATTATTTCATGGGGACAAGAAAAATCAGGTGGTGATTTTAATTTAAATAATAATGTCCCAACAAATATTGAATGGACCAATAATTTATTAATTAAATCAGAAACTTATAATGTAGGAGAATCTATTTATCTTAATGTTGAAGATAATAATAGTAATTTAAATAGTAATATATCAACAATAATATAAATTATAAAAAAAAAATATATTACATTATTATATAATTAAATAATGTATAAAAAATATTTACTTTCAAGTATAATTTTTGTTATAATAGATTACATATATTTATCAAATGTTGGAAATAAATATAATGATATGATATTTAAAATACAAAATAAAAATATGAATCTTAAAATGAATTCTGCTATTGTATGCTATATTATATTATTGTTTGGACTTAATTATTTTATAATTAAGGATAATAAATCCGAATTAGATGCATTTTTATTAGGATTCACAATATATGGTGTATACGATGCTACAAATCATGCCACAATCGAAGAGTGGAATTTAAATATAGCAATAACAGATACTATATGGGGAGGATTATTATTTTATTCAACTACATATTTAACATATTATTTCACAAATAAAAACTAATATTATTTATTTAAATTATATTAGTTTATTTTTTCTTCATCATCAGAATTATCTATACACGGCTGAATTGTTACATTATTTATACCAACATTATAGAATATTTCTTCTACATCAAATATTATTTTATTAATATTAATTATTTTATTTATTTTAATATGTATTGAACCAAAATAATTTTTTTTATTTAAGGACCATATAATTAATTTATTTTGAGATATTACACCATCAATCTTTAATATATCATTTATTATTTTATTATAATTTATTTTTATTGGTATAACATTGAGTAATACATATATTGATTTTTTAACTATTGTAACACTATTATAAATTATTATAATTAACAATACTATACTAAATAATAAATCAAGTAAATATCTTACATATCCTGATGTACAAATAATAATAATACTACCAATTAAAGTAATAAATGATAATAATAAATCACCCGCAATATCTAAGTATAAATTTCTTTTATTATTAATATTTACTTCTTCATTTGAATTATTTATATCAAATAAAAATAACCCCATAAAATTTATTACAAATCCTATTGATGATATTGTAACTAAACTTACAACACCATTATCTAACATTTTATTTGAATTTTGTATACAAAGAATATATATTGATCTTAAAGATAATGAAAAACATATACCTAATATAAATATTGAATTAATTAATGTAAATATTATTTCCAATCTTAAATAACTATGTGTTATTTTAGAATTTGAATTATATTTCTTCATTTTTAATGAGGAATATCCAATTGATAAAGATAATATATCATTTAATATATTTAATACGCTTACTTGTAATAACATAGAATTTATTGATATTCCTAAAATTAATTCTACAAAAAAAAGACCACTTGTTAGTATTAACATGAATATATATTTATATTCATTAACATTTCTGTGCAATTTTATTCCTCTCCAAAAATTATGATATTCAGTAATTGAATTATTTATATTTTCGTTATTATCTCTATTATTCATTTATTTAATTATAAGTATATTATTTTTTTTATATAGTTTATAACATGTAATTTATTATTCTATTATAAATCCCCCATCAAAAATAATACTATCGCCTGCCCCAAACCCAATATAATCATCTGCTACATCTATTTCATTACCGTCCCAATTTACAGGATCATCCATCGATACTCTATAATTAAGGTTTGCTGAAGCTTCAAATTGAATACCATCTATTATATCTAAATCATTAGTATCTCCATCAACTCTAACTCGAATTACTTCTGCCTCACCATCACCTATATCACAACTAACTACTGTATTTTCATTTACACTAATTACAAAATCTATACATCCTATATCATTTCTTATTATAAATCCATCACTATTTATCTGATTTGCATTCATTGCATTACTTACCATTGTTAATATAATTTCTCCTGATGATTCAGGTTCAGGTTCTGGTTCTGGCTCTAGCTCAGGTTCAGGTTCAGGTTCAGGTTCTGGTTCTGGTTCAGGTACAGATTCTGGTTCTGGTTTTGGCTCAGATTCCGCTTCTGGTTCTGGTTCTGGTTCTGGTTCTGGTTCTGGTTCTGGTTCTGGTTCTGGTTCTGGTTCTGGTTCTGGTTCTGGTT
>MDTB01042368.1_pt1 | contig 15536 bp, 16 predicted proteins | sample 811161 | NCBI WGS metagenome assembly MDTB01 (sample SAMN05326650, study PRJNA326480) | marine metagenome | isolation source: seawater | place: Mediterranean Sea | collected 2009 | reverse complement strand
TAATTGTAAAAGTAAAAGAACCTCAAATGAATGAGGTTAAAATGATAAGAGAAAATCAAATTATTTATACATATCTCCATTTAGCTGCAGCAAAAGAGCTTACTGAAGGTTTAATTAAAACAAAATCTATTTGCATCGCTTATGAGACAGTTACAGATGATAATGGACGTTTACCTCTATTAGCGCCTATGAGTGCAGTAGCTGGAAGAATGTCAATACAAGCTGGAGCTCATTCTTTGGAGAAAAATCAAAAGGGTAGAGGTTTGTTATTAGGTGGCGCTCCTGGAGTTGAACCTGCAAACATTGTAATTTTAGGTGGAGGAGTTGTTGGGGAAAATGCAGCCGTCATAGCAACTGGCATGAAAGGAAAAGTATACGTTGTAGATAAATCGAAAGAAAGACTAAAACAATTACATGAAATGTTCGGGGATAAAATCATACCAACTGAAAGTGATAAAACCAATCTTAATAAATTAATTTCTGATTGCGATCTTTTAGTTGGTGGAGTTTTAATACCTGGAGCCGAGGCTCCAAAATTAGTTACTAAAGAGATGATTAAAAGTATGAAAAGAGGTTCGGTAGTTGTTGATGTTGCTATAGATCAAGGTGGTTGTGTCGAAACAAGCAGACCAACTACCCACGCTAACCCAACTTATTTGGTAGATGAAGTAGTTCATTATTGTGTTGCAAACATGCCGGGTGGAGTACCACGAACTTCTACTATGGCTTTAAATAAAGCTACCTTGCCACTTTTAATAAAACTAGCAGACCAGGGTTATAAAAAGACTTTACAAGAAAACAGAAATTATTTAGCTGGTCTAAACGTTTATAAAGGTAAAATTACATTTAAAGGTGTAGCAGATGCATTTAACTTCAATTACACTCCAGCCGAGCAAGCTTTACTAAAATAAGATCATTAAGATCATTTTGTGCTTTTTGACGATCAATAGACCCATTATGTACTCCACAAGTGTTCTAAAATAATTCTAATTGTGTTGATATCGGAGAATGAGCGCAATTAAATTTAAGGAACATAGTGAACATACCGCTGATGCGGACTTAATTAAGAAAGTTGACGTTACCAATCTAGTTAGCAGACTAAATCAAGAAAAAAAAAAAGAGAGAAACAGCAATATAGCCCTTTCAGTTGCAGCAGTTTCTGCTGTGACAGTATTTGGAATCATACTTAGTTTATAAAGATTAATTCTTCATTTTCACTTTTTTATTCAGCATTACAGACCATCTATTGACGGTTGTATATACTTATTAATTTAAGTATTTTTAATAATTAAAAATGAACATTGCTTTTTATATTGACGAAATGAATTTTAGAGGAGTGGCTAATTCAACTTATCAATATTCCCATTTTAATGAGTCAATTTTAAAAAATAAATCTATAATTTTTTATAACAAAAAAAATCGATTTAATAAAAAAGAAGTAATTAATAAATTTAAAAAAAGGTTTACAGTTATAGGAGTAGAATGGTTTAAAGATATAGATGATAATAAAAAAAAATTTAAAATAGATTTTATTTACACACAAAAAGGAGGAGAGAAAAATAGCTGGGTTTCTTATAAAATTAAGACGCTGGTTCATTTTGTCTACCCTCAGGCCTTAAAAGAAATTCATGGTTATAAGTATGTTGGGGTATCTGACTGGCACAGTAGAAATTTTTCAAATCATAAAATACCTTTTCTTCCATATATTGTTCAAATTAATAAATCTAAACAGAACTTAAAGAAGAAATTAAAAATTAAAAAAAATCAAATTGTTTTTGGATGCCATGGTGGCGAAAGTAGTTTTGATCTTAAGTTTGTTCACGATACATTATTGGAAATTGTTAAAAAAAGAAAAGATATAGTATTTTTATTTTTAAATATTGATAAATTTTGTAAACATCCCCAAATAATTTTTTTAAAAGGGTCATCTGACGAAGTTTATAAAAAAAAATTTCTTAATACTTGTGATGCAATGATTTACGGAAGAAGTCTAGGAGAGTCATTTGGCATGTCTTGCGGTGAATTTGCGATACAAGGAAAAAAGATTATTTCATATAAATTTAATAGACACAAATCCCATATATATAGCCTGGGAAAGAAAAATTTTGATGAATACTCATCCCGAAAAAGTTTATTCAACTTATTAAGTAAATATGAAAAAAAAAATGCAATTAATTTTGATAAAAAGAATATGTATTTGAATTGTTCTCCACAAAAAGTAATGAAAATATTTAATGAAGTTTTTTTAAAAGATAAGTTTAGCATAAAATTATCACCATTTGATTATTTTATTAACTATTTGAGTTTTATAAAGATGCATTACCATTATATAAGACATAAAATTTACAATCATTATTATCGCTTAATTGAGTCAAAAATAACTTGAACATTAAGTTTAGAAAAAGGTACAATTATTAAATGTCATGGTTTAAATTACCACTTACAATTTTTTTTTTAATATTCATTATAGTTGGAATAACTCTTAGATTTTATAACTTAAACTATGATAATTTCTGGTTTGATGAAATAGCTACTTTTTGGGTGGCAGAACCCACAATAAATTTTTCAGAATCTATTAATAGAAATATTCAAATAGAAGGCTCTTTATTTATTTACAATTTTATAGTTTACTTTTTAAACAGTTTCTTTGGATATGATCCAAGTAATATAAGATTATATTCAGCTGTTTTTGGATCCTTAAGTATAATTGTATTTTTTTTTCTTTCGAAAAACATTCTTAAATCTTATTATGCATGTGTAGTTGCCACTTCATTATTTAGCTTAAATATCTTTTTAATTAAATATTCTCAAGAAGGTAGAATGTATTCATTTTTAGTTTTAATGTCTTTATTATCTATTTTTTTTATAGTCAAGATTTTAAAAGAAAGAAAGAAAAAAAAACTGTTTAATAAAAACTTATTTTTTTATCTTTTTTTTCAAACCTTAGCTTCTTTAATATCACCTTTCACCACAATAATTACAGGATCCTTCTTATTAGTATTATTTCTGAAGTATTTATCTGACAAGAAAAACTTAAACTTACTGGTGATTATTGTTATTTATATGATTTTTACTTTGTTTTTATATTATTTATGGTCAAAAAATTTTAATTTTGAATACTCTGCTTGGTTAGTAAATCCTGACATTAAATTCTTTACAGATTTTTATTTTACTACATTTTTTGGATCTAGATTGCTTGGCTTAATACACCTGTTTTTATTAGTTTTTCTAACTTTTAAGTTTAGAAAATCAATTTTTTATAAAACTAATGAAAAATCATTTTTGATTTATTTAATATTTTTAACCTATTTTATACCTTTAATTTTTGGGTATATATTTACTCCAATAATTAATGCTAGATATATAATTTTTGTCATAATCGCAGCGCTAATATTGCTTACATATTTTATTTTTGAAATTAAAAGTATAAAGGTAAGAAATTTTGTTATAATCTTATTAGTTGGAGTTAACTTTTTTAATCACTTTTCTGAGTCTAGTTTCAAACAATTTTATCAAGAAAAGCAAAAATATAAGCCAAATTTTAAGGACGCAATAAATTATTTAGATAAATCTGATATTAAAGATTACACCTTTGTTGTAAAATCTGGACCAAATGATGTTAATTATACTTATTCTAAACCTTTATTTCATTACACAAGCTATATCGCTGAAAAAGAAAATATTTTATTAAGAGGGGTTATACTAGAAAACTTTTTACTTAGTGAAAAAAAAGAAATCTGGCTAATTTCTATGAGTTATCCATTCTGGCCATATGAAGAAATCGTAATTCAAAATAATTTAAAAATAGTTGAAAAAATTGATTTTCCCTCATTACAAATAATCAAGATCAAGAAGTAGATTGTTTAGTCAATAAGATTATGTTATTCGATTATTCTGTCTATAAAAATAATATGGCGAGGTAGCTCAGTTGGTTAGAGCACAGGACTCATAAGCCTGGGGTCGGCGGTTCGAATCCGCCCCTCGCTACCAAAATTATTAAAAAAAAGTATTATTCAACAATTGAATTTCTGTACATTTCTTTAAACTTAATTGGATTTTTTTTGAATCTTTCATAACCAGTTGAGAGCAATCTATTTTTAACTCTATGTGATTGGACAGTAAGAGCTAATGCCTGCCATCTACCTGATTTAGAATTCCAATTTTTATTATTATGATTAGATAATTTTGGAATATCAACCCCATGAAATATAGTTGGTATCCAACAGAAGCAATCACCAATGTCTAATTTATCTTCAATATTAATTTTTTTTTCATTTTTATCCAATAAGTACAACCCACCTTCATTGAATTCTTTTCCCTGTTCATTAAAACAAATACCTATGTTTAATTTTTGCCATGCAGAAGCATCACAATGGGTGGTAATATACCCTTCATTTAAGGGATATCTAATAATTTGAATTCTATCTAAAATTAGATCTTTTGGTTTATTTTTTTTATAAGAATCTTTTTCTAGGCCACTAAAAATTTTGATTAAATCCCAAATTTTATCAAATTTCTGAAAAATATTTATTTCATCTTTATTCCACCTAAAAAAATAGTGTGAATGAGCAGTTTCATCATAATTATCTTTTATTGGTGCAATATTATTTTTTTTATTTGAAACGTGAAAATTAGGACACTCATCTAGCATTCTGTAATTACTTTCATCTTGGCTATTTTCAATTTCGAAAATAGAATTTTTTAAATCTATTATTTCTTGCTTGTCAAAAACATTTTTGATTATTAGTGAATTTCCTTTAAAAACCTCATTTAAAAGTTTTTCACTTTTATCATTTTTGTCCAAAATGATTTTTTGAAACTCTGTAAAATCAAAAGAATTAACGCTATTCAGATATGAGGGAAAATAATCTTTTTCAAGTAATTTTTGCCAATGATTTTTGTAAAAATTTTTCACAAGAAATTTATATAGATTTAAGAACAGATTTCAAAGATTTAGTAATCTTTTCTAGTTCTCTCGAGGATATTTCTGGATATAATGGCAAAGAAAAAATACCTTGTGACATTTTTTCTGTCACAGGTAGCCTCAATTTTTTATTTTTATATAAAAATTTATATCCTTTCATTTTATGAATCGGGTATGGATAGTAAATATTTATTTTAATTCCAAGTTTTTTCAGTTTTTTTAAAATTAAATCTCTTTTTTTATGAAATACAGTAAATAAATGAAACACATGCTTATTATTGGCTCTAATATTTGGTAAGATTAGGGAAGTATTTTTTAATTTATCTTTATAGAAATTAGCAATTTTAATTCTTTTTTTTATGAATTTATTAACTTGCATCAACTTAATATTAAGAATTGAAAGCTGCATTTCATCAATTCTAGAATTAATTCCTTGTTCGTTAGAATAGTATTTCCCAAAAAATTTATTTTTTTTATTTAAACCTTCTATTCCATAGAATCTTATTCTTCTAATTTTCTCGTAAATTTTTTTAGATTTTGTTGTGATAAAACCCCCATCCCCATAAGCTCCAAGAATTTTTGTAGGATAAAAGGAAAAACACCCTGCATCACCTAATGTTCCAACACATTTATTTTTATATGTCGCGCCCTGAGCTTGCGCACAATCTTCTATAACTTTAAGGTTATTTTTTTTTGCAATTTTATTTATTTTATCCATATCACATGACTGTCCATACAAATGAACTGGAATAATTGCTTTTGTTTTACTGTTGATTTTTTTTAATATTTCTTCTGGATCTATTAAATAGTCTTGATTTATGTCTACAAACTTAATTCGAGCTCCTGTGCTAGTAATAGCTGAAGCAGTTGGTATTGCAGTGTTAGAAACAGTAATAACTTCATCCCCATAACCAACTCCAAAGCTTTTAAGAGCTATATATAAAGCTTCAGTACCACTTCCAACTACTAATCCATACTTTGATTTATTTAATCTGTTAAAGTTATTTTCAAACTTGTTTAACTCATTGCCAAAAAAAATATTTCCTGACATTAAAGTTTTGTCTATTGATTTAAGTATATTTTTTCTAAGAATTTTATATTCTTTTTTATAGTTCCAAAAATTTTTCATTTAATTATCTTTTTGTACTTATTGATATTCATTGAGGGCACTAAAGGATAATTTTTACCTAAGTATCTTTTAGCAGAAATTTTTTTAATTTTTGGATTATATTTTTTAGCAAATTGATATACGCTTTGTATCTTTCCCCCCACATTTATGACACCTTTTAAATCAATAAGCTTAAAAAGATTTTTTGCTATATCCTCATGAAATATAAAATTTGTTATGAAGTCACCAAAAGCTTTTTTATGTACAAATGGTTTTTCTGTCATACAAACTCTTAGCGTGAGAGAATTTTTATACATTTGAACGGAACTTTCTCCTCCAAGTTTTGACCATGAATAATTGTTCTTAGGTAAAATAGGGCTGTTCTCATTATAGTTTCCTTTTGTCCCAGGATAAACATAGCTTGTGGAGAAAAAAATAAGCTTAATTTTCAAATCTGAGCAGACCTTAGTTATGTTTGCAGGGCCAATTATATTTAAATCAATACTTTTTTTTAAGTTTTTTTCATGAATTTTCATGGGTCTAGATAAGCCCGCTAACAGTATCAAGTATTGAGGTTTTTTAATATTTAAATACTTTTTTATACTCTTTAAACTTAAAATATCTAATTCTTTTTTTGAAGGGTAAAAAGTATGATAATTAGTTTTTACTTTTGATAAAACTTTTCCAAACCTACCACTTCCACCTATTATAACAATTTTATTTTTATAAAGAGACATGAGAAAACCATTTTCCTTTTCTTTTTTCTGTAAAATCTTTTTCTTTTAAAAAAATCTCATTTTTATGATTCCATGCAAATAGATAAGCTATATCTGGAATATTTTCCTTAAAGTATTCAGGAGACTTAATAGGTATATGCATACCGGGAGAGAATTTTCCAATTTTTTCTGTTGTTGTATCACAAATATAATCGATTACATTAGGACCAATGTTGCAATAATTTAATATAGTAGTGCTTTTTGAAGTTGCAGCGTAACCACAAATTGATTTTCCCTCTTTTTTAAAATCATTAAGTTGACTTACAGTTTTTTCTTTAGATAACTCACATTGTTTTTTAAAATTTAAACAAGAGTTTAAATTATCTAATTCTAATTTTTTTTCTTGATTTAAAATATGATTTACCGAGGAATTTATTTCATATTTCCCTTTTCTTGCCGTAACATATCTCATAGAACCTCCATGAGTAATTTGAGGTTTTAGATCTATCAAATCAAAATTATATAAGTTAAAAATTTTTTTTATTGAATGAGCTGAAAACATATATATGTGTTCATCATAAATTTGATCATAAGAAGTTTTTTCGAACATTGAACCTAAATAAGGTTCTTCAAAAATAAAGACGCCATCTGAAACCAACAATTTGTCAATTGTCGAAATTAATTCATTTAAATTAGGAATATGGCAGATTACATTTGCTGCACAAATTACTTTAGTTTTTTTAATATATTCCCTCAAATTAGATATGTTATCTAAATTAAAAAAATTATTTAAAGTTTTGATGTTTTTTTTATTTGCTTTGATTGCAACATTTGAAGACGGTTCAAAACCAACAAATTTTATATTTGTATTTTTAAAATTAGATAAAAAAGTTCCATCATTAGAACCAATTTCAATTAATCTTGATTCATCGTCTAAATATTCTTTTTTTACCCATTCCGCATATTCTTTAAAATGACTTATCATAAATAATGAACTTCCAGTAAAAAAAGGGTAATTTTGGTTAAACATTTTTTCTGGTTTGGGAAATTCGTTTAGTTGAAATAAAGACATTTCTTCAGAAAATCCAACTTCCATTTTAAAAAAAAACTCATTTTTAAAATCATCTTTATTCAAAAAGCCATTCGCTATAGGCATGTTGCCAAAATTCATAAAAGGCTTTATAGTTTTATTAGTAATCTTACATTTCATTTTTTTTTAAAGTCTAAGTATTTTAAAGTTTCTTTAATATCTTTTGGAATAAAATTCTTCGTCTTGAGACCTAGTTTTACTATTTTTTTAGTTTCAGTTTTATATGAAAGTTGATTCATTATTTTTACCTTTACAAACTTTATCTTTAAATTTTTTCTATATTTTTTAATAATAAAAATTATTTGTTTTACAGTATAGTTTTTACTTAATAAATTATAAGTATTGTTGTTAAATATTTTTTTACTAATAAAAAAATTGAAACCTTTAAACGCATCTTTTAAAGATAAATAAGGTCTATATTGATTATAAGCAGTTTTATAAACATTTATTTTTTCATTTAATGCAGCATTAAGACAAAATTTATTTACAGCTGTATGAAATCTCATTCCAGGAGAAACACCAGCAATTGTCCCCAATCGAAGTGTAACGAATTTTAAGTTTTTTGTATTCCTTTTTAGCATTTTTTCTTCAATAATTTTTATTTTTGCATAAGGAGATTGAGGATTTATAAATTTTGAATTGTCTTCATACACTACATCATCAAGGGAGCCGTATACACTGGTTGATGATAAATGAATCAAATTTACCTTTTTATTAGTACAGTAATTTATAACATTTCTCATACAATCAAGATTATTTTTATACATTAAATTTTTAATTTTAAAACTATCCTCGGCATTTGTTAATGAAGCGCAATGTATTAATGCATAAATATTCTTTATGGAATTCAACGATTTATTCTTTGAAACATCAATTCTTCTGAAGATAAATTTTTTATTTTTAAAATTAAATAATGAATTTATCTTAGATGATGTAAAGTTATCGATTAGATATATTTTTTTAACATTTTTTTTTTTTGCAAAATGATAAGCTATATATGATCCAATATGGCCACAAGCTCCTGTGATCATTAAATTCATTTCAGTCCTGTAATTTTTTTAAATTCTTTTAAATCTTCGATATAGTCTTTAAAGTCATAGCTTTTATCACAAACAACCATTAAGACTGAAGATTTGCTTAAGAACTTTATTTTTAACCAAGTTTTTGGCCTAACTAGAAAGCCAAAGCTTTTTTTTGAGTGCATGGTAAATTTTATATTTTGAGTTTTATTTAAAATACTTAATTCAAAATTTCCTAAAAGAGGAAATAAAAACTGAGAACATTTTCTGTGAGCATGCTCTCCTCTAATTTTATTCTTTTTACCAAAAATATAAAATATTCTTTTTGCCCTAATAGGAAATTTACTGTTAAATGTAAAAGGAATTAATTTCCCGGTTAAGTTATTAAAAGATTTTATTTTTGTTTTTTTAATTTTCATTAATTTTTTTATTTGTATCATAAAATACTACAGGCCATAGCAAGTGTTTTGTATGTTTTGTAAACCAGTAGGATAAATATCTTTCCCCAAGGAAAGCATATATTCTTGTCATGCCATAACCGCTCAAGTCAAATCCAAAGATTTTTTCACATCTCTCTAGCCAGGGAAATAAGCTTTCATAATATTTAAAAATTATTTTTTTAGACTTACAAGCAAACATATTGCCTCGTGCAAAAGTATATTCATTTCTTGTAAAATTCCTAAATTCTTCTCTATTTTCATCATCTAACAAATCGATAGCTTTATCTAAGTTTCCATTTCCATGCATCATGTCAAATTGTAACCTGATATTAATTTTTCCATGTTTATTAAAAAAAACTGAAGGATTTCTCAAAAAACTTACAAGACCATGTTTAATAATCTTAGAAAATTTTAATTCTTTTAAAGAATTAAAAGTTCTATGTTCACCAATAATTGCATCAAAATTATTCCATTCATTTGGGATATCTCTAAGCACAACGTCGCTTAAATTATCTTTATTTTTGGAATTTTTATTTCCCCAAAACTCTCTGTAAGCACAAAAACCTACCCAACTACCATCTTCTAATTCCGGTAGTTTATTTTTCCAGAACCAATAATGAAAACTATATTCACCATAATATTTATTTTTATGGGAAATATTGTCTCCAGAATTGTCCTTTAACCATTCTTTACTAAAATTTTTATTTCCTAATCCTACCGGAATATATCCTAGCGATTTAATAATTGGTAAAGTATGTTCATAAATTGACAAACAATACATAGTAATATTTTTCATCTTTTATATTTTATTTTATAAATTTATTTATATAGTCTTTTAAACTAATATTTTTTTTATCTTTTTTTGAGACGATTGGCTTTTTGATTGGCCATTTAATTTTAAGATCCATGTCATTCCAACTAATTCCCTTTTCATGAGACACGGATCTATAATTTGTACAAAAATAATAGATTATATTTTCTTTTTTTAATCCGACAAAACCATGTGCAAATCCAGCAGGTATGAATATTGATTTACCATTTCTTTCAGAGAGGTTGATGCTAAAATATTTACCAAACGTCGAAGAATTTTTTCTAAGATCCACTGCCACATCAAACACTTCTCCTTTTATAACCGTTATAAATTTCCCTTGCGCATTTTTATTTTGAAGATGAAGGCCACGTAATACGTTTTTTTTTGAATTTGAGCAGCATCCAAATATAAGGTTTTTATTTAAAATTTTTTTTCGAAAAGTTTCTCTAAAAAAACCTCTATCATCAAAAAAAACTTTTGATTTAAGTATAAATAACCCTTTAAACTTTGTTTTTAATATTTTCATACTATTTTTTTTTAAACATTAAATCGTACATAAATAAGTGCTTATATTCTTTTTTAAAATTATTAAAGTTAATAAACTTTATTTTTGAATTTCTATTTTTATTTACAAGAATATAATTATTTTCTTTCATAAAAGTAACAAATTTTTCAATATTAAAAATATAATGATGATGAATTGTTGGGTGCATATTTACTTGTTTTACGATTAAATTATTTTTATCAGGATTTTCAAAAAAAGGTGTTAAAGAAATTAAAATAAATTTAGTTTTATCAAATACCTTAAGCAAAACATTTTTATAATCATTAAAATATTGAAGAGCACTTCCAAAATAAACTAGATCAATATTATTATTTAAATTATCTAAATTTTTAAGTATTTTTAGATTTGATAAATCTAATTTTAATTTAATTTTTTCGTTTATGGCACAAAATAAAGGTTGATCATAATATAGATATTGCAATCCTTTTATTTTTTTGTCCAAGAAAGCAAATAAAGATAAGCTACCTGCCCCAATATCTAATATCTTTTTTTCTTTTAAATTAAGATTTTTTATTAATTCAAAAAAATTATCTTGCGCTGTCCATGGAATAAAGTTTTCATTTTTTACTTTATTAAATGTTTTAAGCTCTTCGTTTATATCTAATCTATTTAATTTATGATTTTCAGGTGGCAGCGATTCTAATTTTGTTTCAACAAAAAAAATTTTAAAAATCTTAAATAATTTTCTCGCAATAAATGAATTAACATTGTCAAATGATTTTGATAAAAAAAAAATATTTAAAATTTTGTACATTATAAAGAATAATTTTAAATAAAATTTATCTTATTTAAATAACTAAAATACATAAATCTATCATCAAATTTAATCATTTTTTCCCCAACCTTTTAGCAAAAAGTTTTTTAGAAATATTAGATAAATAATTCTTATTTTCTATATACCAATTTACAGTCTCAGATATTCCTCGATTAAGATTTGTTTTGGGTCTCCATTTTAATTTTTTTTTGATTTTATTGCTGTTAAGAGCATATCTAAAATCATGTCCCGGTCTATCTTTAACAAATATTATTTTGACTTTTTTTCCTATTTTAACTTTTTTATCTTTAAATGTTTTTAGTATTTTCTTAACCAATAGAATATTATTGCAATTTACACCCGAGCCTATATTGTATTTTTCTCCTGATTTACCTTTAAAAAATAATTTTATTAAAGCTTCACAATGATCAGTCACATAAATCCATTCTCTTGAATTTTTTCCTTTTGCATATATTGGCAAAGGTTTGTTATTTAGGATATTATAAATCATTTTAGGAATTAGTTTTTCTGGAAATTGTCTTGGCCCGTAATTATTTGAACAATTAGAAATAACTGCATTTATTTTATGAGTTCTAATATAAGCGCTTATCAAATGGTCTGAAGAAGCTTTAGAAGCCGAATAAGGTGAGCTTGGTTGATATGGAAAATTTTCATTAGACTTTTTTGATCCTGGAATATCACCGTAAACTTCATCAGTCGAAATATGAACTAGTTTAATCTTTTTTTTATAATTTTTTAAAGCCTCTAATAAATTATAAACACCAAGAATATTATTTTTTATAAAGTTAAAAGAGTCTTCTATAGATCTGTCTACATGAGTATCAGCAGCTAAATTAAAGATGCCATGTGGCTTATATCTATTAAGAACCTTAATAATTTCTTTTTTATTATTTATATCAATTTTTTTAAAGGAGTAATTTTTTGTTTTAACGTCCCTCAAATTATATTTTTGGGCAGAATACGAAAGGCTATCGATGTTAAGAACACTAAATTTTTTTTTCAATAATAGCCTTATTAAGTTACTACCAATAAAACCATATCCCCCAGTTACAATAAACCTTTTCATTTGCTGATATTTATATTATTTATATTTTTTAAGTATAGTTTCTATCACAATGAAGGCATTTTTTGGATGCAAATAACAAAAGAAAACTTAACTATAATTATAGTCACAATAAAAAGTCAAAATGTTATTGATGATTGCTTAAAATCTATTGATCCCGATATTAAAAAAATTATAGTGGAAAATTCTTCCAATAAAGAATTTACAAAAACTATCAAAGGAAAATATCAAAATATTGAATGCTATAATACAGGAAAAAATTTAGGCATGGGTTCAGGCAATAATTTTGGAATAGAAAGGTCAAATACAAGATATGTTATGATTCTAAATCCAGACGTTATTTTAAAATCTAACACCTTGAGTGAAATTTTTGAGAAATCAAAAGGTCTTGAATTTGCTATTTTAAGCCCGCTCAGTGATGATAAAAGTTTCCCGAATTATAAAATCTCAAGAGATAGTAAAATACAAATGAATAGTTTATTTGAAGTTGATCAAGTAGATGGTTATGCAATGATTTTAGATAAAGAAAAATTTAACAAAGAATTTTTTGATGAAAGAATATTTATGTATTTAGAAAATGACGATTTATGTTTAAGAGTGAAGAGTGCTAATAACAAAATTTATGTTAATAGCAATTCTATAATTTCTCATTTAGGAGGAAAAGCAGTAGATAAAAAATATTTTAATGAAATAGAGCTTTCAAGAAATTGGCACTGGAATTGGTCAAAATTTTATTTTAGAAAAAAACATTATGGATTTTTAAAAGCTTTTGTGCCTGGTTTTTTTACATTTATTAAAGCAATTTTTAAAAGTGCATATTTTTTTCTGATTAATAATAAATTTAAAAGCAAGTTGTACTATTGTAGAGCGTCAGGATTTATGAATGCTGTTCAAAATAAAGAATCTTGGTTTAGACCAAGATTAGATTGATTTAATTATTTCAAGGATATATTTAATGATAATGTCAAAAAGCAAAAAAAATATTTTGATTACAGGAGGAGCAGGATTTGTTGGTACAAACTTAATCAAATTTTTAATAAAAAAAACAAAATTCAATATTATTAGCTTGGATAATTATTCATCTGGAACCAAAAAAAATCATATTAAAAATAAAAGGGTAAAATATATAAAAGGCCATACCAAGAATATTATAAATTTAATAAAAGATCCTAAAACAATTCACTCTATTTTTCATTTTGGTGAATTTGCAAGAATTTATCAAAGTTTTCTTAAGACAAAAGAATGTGTTAATTCAAATTTTATTGGTTCCACTGCCGTGTTTAATTTTTGTTTAAAAAATAATATTAAGCTAATTTATTCAGCTACTTCAGCCTCGCTAGGAAATAAGGGTAAAGATGAAAATTTATCTCCTTATGCTTTTAGTAAAGCAAAGAATCTTGAAATTTTAGAGAATTTTAAAAAATATTTCAAATTTAAGTACGAAATTTTATATTTTTATAATGTTTATGGACCCCATCATATATCAAAAGGTAGTATGGCAACAGTAATTGGTATCTTTGAAGATCAACACTTAAGAAAAAAACCTTTAACCGTTGTTAATCCAGGAACTCAAACTAGAAGATTCACTCACATAAATGATACTGTGGAAGTATGCTATATAGCGTGGAAAAAAAATTTAAATAGGCATTATATAATCACAAACAAAAAATCATATTCTATTAAAGAAGTTGCTAAAATGTTTAAGTCAAAAATTACTTATTTGCCTAAAAGAAGCGGAGAAAGGTACTCATCCGCACTAGTAAACAAAAATTTATCAAATAAAATATATACTTATTTTGGTAAAATAAATTTAAAAAATTATATTAATAACTTTATAAAGCAACATTCTTAATGACCAGGAAATTCAATTAAGCAACTAGTATTATAACCTTTTTTTTTAAGAAGATTATTACCTGGTAAATCAAATAAGTTTATAACAAAAATAAATCCGGCAACTACACCACCGGAAATTTCAATTAATTTTGCTGCCGCTTCAGCAGTTCCCCCTGTAGCAATTAAATCATCTATGATAAGTACTTTTTCTCCTTTTTCAATAGAATCTTTATGTACTTCTATAGTGGCCTCTCCATATTCCAATTTAAAGTCAACAGAGTGAGTTTCTGCTGGAAGCTTATTTTTTTTTCTTAGTAAAATAAAAGGTTTATTTAAAGCATAAGATACTGTGGATGCAAAAACAAAACCTCTGGACTCTATAGCTGAGACTTTATCGAATTCAATTTTTTTTGCTAATTCAATAATTTTATCATTGGTGAATTTAAATGCCTGGGGGTTTTTAATCAAAGTAGTGATATCTCTAAACAAAATACCTTTTTTTGGATAATCAGGAATTGATCTTATGTATTTTTTTAAATTCATATTTAACTTCAAGTTTTAGCAAAAAAGCATTAATAATAAAATGATGAAAAAAAGAAAACTCGGGATAATTGGTGGTAGTGGTCTTTACAAAATTGATGGTTTTGAAAAAGCTAAATGGAAAAAAATCAGCACATCTTGGGGGAGACCATCTGATAAAATTTTAATTGCTAAATTGGGCAAGGAGGAAATCTGTTTTATACCAAGGCATGCCATAGGTCATAAAATTAATCCAACTAATATTAATTTCAGAGCTAACATTGATGCCCTGAAACAGTTGGGAGTAACGGATATTATCTCAGTTTCTGCCGTAGGTTCTTTAAAAGAAAATTTAAATCCTGGAAAATTTGTAATTATAGATCAATTTATTGATAGAACTTTTTCAAGAATAAAAACTTTTTTTGACGAAGAAGTTGTAGCTCATGTGTCAATGGCGAAACCAACTAGCCCTAGTTTATCTGATTGTTGTGAGACAGCTTTAAAAAAATTAAAAATAGAATTTCAAAAAGGCGGAACCTATATGGTTATGGAAGGACCTCAGTTTTCTACTTTAGCCGAGTCAAACCTATATAGGGTTTGGGGGGCAGATGTTATAGGAATGACTAATATGCCTGAAGCTAAATTAGCTAGGGAAGCAGAAATAAGATATTGC
>MDTB01228295.1_pt1 | contig 15537 bp, 12 predicted proteins | sample 811161 | NCBI WGS metagenome assembly MDTB01 (sample SAMN05326650, study PRJNA326480) | marine metagenome | isolation source: seawater | place: Mediterranean Sea | collected 2009 | reverse complement strand
TAGTTAAAGGAAACATTAAAAATCCAGTACTAATCCCACTAGAACTACCTGGTATTTGAGTACCTTCTATTCTTATCTGATCTTGATCAAAAAACCCGGAACCTCCGTTTGCAAATTGAACTGCAGTTGCAGTATTACCTGAAATAGTAATTGTTGCTCGAGTTCCTATTGGAATAGTATCATTTGATCTATCACTATTTCCAAATGACATTTGATAGTCATAAATGGTAACAGAGCCATCAGTTGCATTTGATATATTATCATTAAAAGTTGTTATTGATGAACTGGTATTTATAGATCCTGAAACAAATATTGTGAATTGAGCCCCACTTCCGTCTCTGGTTGATGTTGAGTGAGGTATACTTGTTATTCCACTTAATCCTGTAATAGTTGCACTTGAAAAAGTAGTTGTGATTGCACTTGTTAATCCATTTGAAATTGAAGTCAAAGGTCCATTTAATACCTCTTCTACTTTTACTTTTTCAGTAATTGTATCAGCCGTCAGTTTAAAATCCAAATAATAATTACTAGCTGTATTTAATGTTTCAGTACCAGTATAGGTTATGTAATAATCTTCAATTAAAGTAGCACCAACTAGAGATTTTGTAAAATTAGATACTTTGAAAGTACCAGAAACTCCTCCCGTATCTGCATCTATACCAACATGATAATAAATATTATCTTTCAATAATAAAACATTACTAGAATCAGTTATTCCCAAATTTTCATTTAATCTAAAAGTCTTATCTGTATCATTAATATTTAATAAAGTTCTTGACGAAAAATTATCTGAAATATCTCCAGTAAGTGAGAATATTGTAGGTGTTAAAATTGTTTTATCTTCTTGTATTTTATAATCAGTAACATTAGCTGAATCAAGTAAAAATTCAGTAATACCAGATAATTGATATTCATCAGCATTTACTCTTGATACTATCGTTACTGGATAAGTTACACTATCAAATATTAGATAATAAATTGAAGTTGTTGTCAAAGTAAATAAACCTGTGGTTAGGAATTTAAGAACGAAAATATTTTGTCCATTTTCATTTGTTTTTGTAATTGTAAAATTTGTAAGAGAGTTAGTATTTTCATATAAAATTTCTTGAAAAATAGTTTTAGTATAATTTGATACTGTGTCTGAACTAAATAAACCTTGGTCCATAAAACCATTCGATATTATTTTATTCTTATATGTACTAGTATTATCTAATGTTGATATTTCTACTAAATCAAAAAATACTTTCACATTACTATTTTCTTTTTCTAATGTGAAGTCTATGTATTCCGCATTAACATACTTGTCATAACTAAATGTTCTATTATCTGAATCAAAAGCAATCTCACTTTTCTTTAAAATATAAGGTGTCATCGGAATATAATATTTATTAACTGGAAACTTATAAACAAAAGTAACTGCCGGGTTATCTACTGTTATATTGTTATCACCCAATATGAAATTTAATTTACCATTTTCATCTAAAAATGTTGAACTTACGTCATAAAAAGTATCATCAACTAAAATTGATATTGAAGACAGATACTTTTCATTAGTGTAAAAATCAAAATCCTTATCAATTCTAACTAAATTTCGTGCTTCTGTTTTATTTTGAGTAAAATCAACTGAAGTTAGCATGCTAATATTAATTTCTGCTGTAACAATACCTGACGACCCTCCGTCATAAACTACGTTTGTGACTTGAGATATCTTTTCAATAGTTCTAAAATTAGCTACAGTATTACTATCATTAGCAATTGTTGCGTAGTAATGATTATTATAAAAGACTTGATATAAATCACTTCTTATTTCCTCTCTAGTTAATGATGAATTTGGAACATATGTATATTGAAAATTTACCAGCTCATCGTTATTGGATATATTTGTAAAATCTTGAACTCGGTTATTAACTTGAATTCTCTTATATCTAAGAAAAACTTGGTTAACTATTTTATTCCTCCACCAGTATAAAAACTGTATATTCTGTTTTGAAATTCCATCTAAATTTTCAAATAATTGTAATTTATCTAGTGAATTTACCAATATATAAACATAATATGCAAACATGATAGATAGATCAAATTTATTTTTGAAAGTAGACCATCTTGCTGCTAAATCAGTTTTAAAAATATCACCATAATCTCTATAATTTTTTTGCAAAGCTTCCTCAAAAGTTAACTCATTACTTTTTGTAAAAAAATCTAAAAAATTAACAGTCTCAAAACTAGTAAAAGATTCAAATCTATTTACAAAAGTATAGATAACACTATGGATAAAATCTACAATAAATTTATTGTTTTGTTTTAAATTTAGAGTTTGAAATGAGTTTTCGATATTTTTTTCGAGTTGTCCAAATGCTAATAACAAATCATTCCAGTAAAAACTATAAAAACTATCTAAATCTCTGTTTTCAAATGTTTCTTCAAAATAAGCCTTAACATAATTATCCCAATTCTTATTCTGGTAAAAAACTGGATTTAAGCTTAATATTTTATTATCTACTTCATTCGCAACAGTATATATGTGATAAAATGTAAAATAATTATTATTTGTGTAAGTATCATCATATTTTTTATTTAACAAGTAAGATAAAACACTAGAATTGAATCTTACAGTATTTAGTAAAAATGTTTTATTATAAGTTGAAGTTAAATCTGTGTTACTAGTAAATAAATTTCCAATCGCTTTGTCAATATCTAAATTTTCATTTATATAATTTGTACTATTAATATTTTCTAGTGAATCAATAATTTCAAAATATTTTTTTGTCTCATTAACAGTTCTATTATTTGTTCCAGTTGTATTAACTTGAATAAAATCACGATTAACATCAGTGTTGAAATTTCTTTGATAAAAAAAGAATAATTTATTATCTATTTTATTTTTTAACCAAATTGAAAACTTCTGATAATCCATCATTACTATATTTAAATCATTGTCTTTTCCATTTTCAATTATTTGATTTATAAAACAATTAAACCAAAAGGAATCTATTTTTTTTAAATGATTCAATATAGAATGATCAAATTTATCTTTGTATTTTATAGTTTGAAAATCTGATTTTTTACTAAAATATTTATTATAATCACTACTATTTACTTCAATGATATCCATTGGATCTAATCTTTCAAAATCGAATCTCTTAGGATCATATAAAACTGTCTCTGGTATTAAATAAAATGTGTTCTCATCTTTACAAAAAACAAAAGTTTTGTAATCTAAAGTATCATAATAAATTTTATCAGAAACTGTTCTATCAAAAGTAGTTTGTCGAGTAGTAATTTTCTTTTTTAATTGAAAGTATGGAATATCAATATAAAAGAAAATATCTTTCAAAAGATCTCCATCTTTATCAAAATTTATAGTAAAGTTACTATCGAATTTCTTGTATCCATATGATCTAAAATTATTATCTACACTAAAATGTGTATATCTCATAAATACTTTTTTAAAATGAATAATTTGTGGCTTGTTTATTAATACAGAATCTTCTTTACCAACTGTTGCTAGTTGTAGTAAACCTCCTTTCATTTATTATCACATTTTAGAAATTATTCTTTTAATAAAAATTTTCTAATTTTATTTAATGTATTATTTAAAAGTAATAAGCTTAGATGGGTGTCCATACTCTGAAAGTGCAAATACTTTAGTAAAAAATAATAAAATAAAATCAGAAATAATACAAGTTGATGATACCACTAAATTTAACTATAAAACAAACAGAATTAGTACTTTTCCTCAAATATATTTATGTAAGAAAAATAGCTCAGGTTGTGTATTACTTGGTGGTTATACAAAATTAAAATATTATTTTGATAAAATACATGGAGCAAAAAATATTGACCAATTGAAATCGCTTAAGGAAGAAATAAAAGAAACTAATATGGAACTATCTGAAAAATCAGTTTTAAGACTTATGGAATTATTTTTCTAACAACTCTCAAAATTAATTTTTCCTAATTTAAATACTCCAACCTTTTCAGATTTATCATTGTATACATTCCCATTAGCTTTATCTTCATAAAAGTATTCGGTTCCTTCAAAAGTTATATGATTTAATAGCTCTTCTTTTTTAGAAGAATTTTTATCATCTTCATCAGAAATATCTTTTTTACTTTTACTCTTCTTTTTAAGATATTTATCAATCAATTTAATTTCATCTAAATCTTCTCCTCTACAAATTTCAGATATCAATTTTAGGTTTGCTTGTAAGATATTCTTTTTATTTTCTTTACGAAGCAAAGCAAACTGTTTTTTCAAATCTTCATTAAAACTTTCTAGAGAATCTACGAGCTTTCTTAGTTTTTTTTTCATTAAAACCAAATATTATACTTTCATTATATTTTAAGTTCAAATTTTTTATGCTCCTGGTATTTTTAGATATATGGTTTTTTCTATCAGCTAACACACCTCTTGCGTAATTAACTTTTCCTGACCAAAAATCATCTAATTCTTGATCACGATAGAATCGTTTTTCGTCAACCAACATCTACCTTCTTAACAATTTTAATCTCTGGATTAAATAAAATTTCAATCAATTTTTTTAATAAAAGATTTTAAAATATTAATTATATCAATACTTGATTCATCTGGATTTTTTAGGCCATAAAACTTGTAATTAAAAAATCCATTAATCTTTTTCTTTTCATCTTCATAATCATCAGAATCTAAGATTTTAATTATCTCATTTGCATTTATATAATCAACAAATTTCATTCTTTCATTAAACATTTTAATACATTCAATAATATAATCCTTTTTTGTTTTAGCAAAAGGTAAACCTAAATAACAGTCACTCTTAGTGATCTTTGAATACGGTAATGATTCTATGTTTGTTTTTGTTTTACTTTCGTTTATTATTAAATTATTATCTCCCAAAAATCTTATCAATGATTCAACTAAATCTTTTGATTCATTTTCTTCCTCAAATTCCAAATACATATCATCAACAAATGTATTAACAATAAGATTACTAGTATTGTTTTTGTTTTTCCATTCATATATTAATTCTTCTATTAAGAGGGAATAAATTATTGTGCTTGATGGTAATCCAGTTGCAATTGATCTTGAAAAGCTAATCACATGATCTTTAAACAATATACAACGTTTAGTATTCAAGAACATATACTGGTTCATAATTTTTTTTGCAAATTGATTATTTACTTTTCTAGACAAATTGTTTACAAGTTTTTCATATAGAACATTCCATGTTACACTATCAAATGCTTTCTTAACATCAAGTAATACTATCTTTTTACCAGTATGAAATCTTACAAGCTTTTCATATGCAAGATCTCTTATTGATGTAGCATATTTTCTATCAAAAGAATTACGAACTATTGACTTGTCAGGTAATGAGTTATTTTTAGTTAAAACATTAATCAATCTATTTGTCCAAAACTTATCTATAATTTTGAAAATTTTAGAATGGTTACTCAAAAATCTAAAATTACTCGGATCTTTCACATCTCCTTTTTTATGTTTTACAAAAATATCCGCAAATTTTATATTTTTAAATAGATCCGGTCTAATCCTATCATATTTCATTAAATCATCCAAGCACAAATATAATAACTTACAATTTTTAGGATTCAACATTACAGATTTTTTAGTCAAAGATAATTCTTTTTCCAAACTCTCTTGATAACCTCCAAAATTGCCTCTAAAAACCAAATTGTCGGATATATTCTTTAAAATATTTTTAAAATTTTGTAGATTTATATTCTCAGGCAAGTTTTGAAAGTTTACTTTTTCACTATGGAATGTTGAATTCGATTTCCATAAAATTTTTAAATGTTCAATCATATCTGTATCCGATCCCTCATACTTAACTAAGGAATCTTTGGACTTATTTACGTATGTTTTGGTCATTAATAATAATTATATTCTTTGATTATAAAAGCATCAATTTTTTTAAAAATTGAAAATTATATAAGATATTAATAGATATATTATTTATGAAACTGCTATCTCTCAAACTCCCATTAAGAGCTGAAAAAAAGAAATATCCTAAAGATTCATATCCTATTTTTAAGGATAATAAAGATACCAAGTATTGGATAACAAAAGATGACATGTTTTGCAAGTCAAAAGTAATTTATATTCCTAATAGTAATAGTTTTTATAACGAAGTAATGATTTCAAGTTATTTGAAAACCAAAGAAAATAACAAGTATATAAACCCACCATTGTTTTTTAGTTTTGATGACGATGGTAATTCTGTTTTATACCAAAAGGCAGTAAAAGATACTGATTTAATTACATTTATTAATGAAAATAGAAATATGCCAAAATTATTATTATGTAAATATTTTCTACAATCAATTAAAAATATAATCCCATATTTATATAAAAATAAGATTGTTCATAACGATTTTGCATTAGAAAATTTTATGATCGATTTTGTTACAATGGATATCTGTCTAATAGATTTTGGATTAGCTGAGATTTATAATGAAGATAGAGATTATATTTTCAATCAAGTTAAATATATTTTTAGTAGAAGAAACTTGATTAATCCAAATTTTTTGTTAGATAATAAATTTATGGAAGTAATAAATAGAGATAAAATATTTGAAACACTTTTTAAAAAAGATATGTTTAGTATAGGACTAATTCTATATTCTGTCTATACAGGTTTACATTTTTGGAATAATGATAGATCAATTTCATTAGATCAAAAAATTGCTGATATTAATGATTTACACGATAAGATAAATGAAATTATAGAAAAAGACTTTGATAGTCAAAAATCTTTAGTATTAAGAATAATTAAGGGGCTTACACAACTAGAAAGTAAAAATATTATTTCAGTAGAAGATTTAGTTAAGTTAATTCAAGAGTTTGAAATTGCAAGTGAAAATAAGAAACGTAAGGATATTCCTTTATAGATCACAATTTTTATATTGAACTGGAAAAGGTATAACATCTCTAATATTTTCCATTCCAGTAAACATCATGCAAAGCCTATCGATGCCTAATCCAAAACCTCCATGTGGTACTGATCCAAACTTTCTTAAATCAGTATAGAATTTCATTTTTGATTTATCGACGTTTTTATCATCCATACAACTTGTTAATTTATCATAATCATCCTCTCTCATTGATCCTCCTATTAACTCACCAATTTTGTAGGGCATTAAAAGATCGAAAGATTCACAAGTTCCATCATCACATTGTTTCATGTAAAAACTCTTTATTTTAATCGGCCAATGAGTTACAAAAACTGGTCCGTTAAAATGTTCTGTTAACCAATTTTCAGATTCAGAAGATAGGTCTTCTCCATGGTTTGGTTTATCTTTTAAATCAGAAGATTGAATTAAATCTATTGCTTGTTTGTGAGTTATAATCTTGAATTCAGAAGATGCTATTTTATTAATTCTTTCAATTAATCCTTTGGAAATAAATTTATTCAAGTTTTCTAAATCGCTAGTACAATTATCAACTAAATAATTCGCTAAAAATTTTATATATTTCTCTCCTATATTCATTAGATATTCCATGTCAATAAAAGTATTTTCAATCTCCAAGTGAGTAAATTCTGAAACATGTTTGTTTGTCGATGAATGCTCACTTCTAAAACTTTTATTTGTAGTGTAGACAGGACCTAGACCACAAGATAAAGCTTCCAGTTGTAATTGAGATGATACGGTTAAAAATACCGGCTTGTTAAAATGATCGTAATTCCAATCATACTTTCCATCTTTATAAACAAGATTTGACAAATCAGAAATATCATTTTCTGTAACTTGAAATACTCCTGCACCACCTTCACATTCATTTACAGTCATAACATTTGGATCTAAATGTAAATACCCATTTTCTTTAAAAAATAAATGAGTAGCAAAAGATATTTCTGATTTAATTCTAAAAACACTACCAAATGTTGATGTTCTAGATCTTAAATGTAATAAATTTCTTAAAGTATCAAGCGACATTCTTGTTTTAGCTAAAGGGTATTCCTCCGGATCAGTTTTTCCTAAAACCTTTAATTCAGTAACTTTAACCTCAACTTTTTGCCCTTCTGCTGGGGAATCTACTAATTTTCCTTTAAATGTTATAGAAGTTCCAGTTTGTAATAGAGTTGTGTCAATATCTAAATTTTCAACAATTAATTGAATTCCTTCTGGACATGATCCATCGTTACATTTAATAAAGCACAAATTTTTTTGCTTACGACAAGTTGAAATCCAACCATTAGATTCTACGTTGTCATCAATATTTGAAACATTAAGTATACTATCAATACGCATTGGAATTAATTTTATTTCTAAAAAGAAAATTGATTCAATTTTTCGTATTTTACTATTCTTCTATATCATTTAATTTTACTAAAAAATTCATACCGTCACGTAAATCTTCAGTAACACAATTTGGACACAAAGGTTTTTTCATTGCTAATCCAAATTTTAAAATTCCTAAATATTTATTACTAATTACTATTGTGGAACCGCTCATATACATTTTAACCAAGTCCTTATTTTTATAAATATAATCCATTTTTTTTAAAAAAAAATTAATGTCAAAACTTTTAATTTTTAATAAATTAAATACTACCAGAAATTTATCTTGTTTGTTTAGTAAATTGTCGAAATCACTTTTAAATTTATTAAACTCTTCTTTGCTAATTTTATTACTAAATTCAAATAAATTTAAATTCTTTGAATTTACATTTATTACTCCATATCCATATGTCATTTAAATAGAAAAAGATTAAAATAATTTAACAAGTAAAAACCATAAAATAATTCGTTTTTTTTAAATTTTTGTTTATATTAAACATATTAATTCATAAGCTAAATGAGCAGCTAATTGAGAAGTAATACTGTTTGAATCATAAGATGGTGATACTTCAACAATGTCTCCTCCAATAACTTTTAATTGAGACATACCTTTTAATATTAACATTAGTTCCCTGGACGTTAATCCTCCAGGTTCAGGAGTACCAGTTCCGGGAGCATAAGCAGGATCAATACAATCAATATCTATTGAAATATAACATGGTGTATCCCCAACTCTATCTATTATTTTTTTTATAATACCTTTTATTCCTATGTCTTCTATTTCATTACAAAAAACGGTCTTAAAACCTAACTTATTGTCGTTTTCAATATCACAATAATCATTAATAGTACCCCTAATTCCTACATGCATTGAATGATCTACATCAAAAAGTTCTTCATCGATTGCCCTTTTAAAAGGAGTTCCATGAGTACATTTTTCTCCAAAATATTCATCCCAAGTATCAAAGTGTGAGTCAAAATGAACTAAAGCTACTTTTCCATGTTTTTTATTTACTGATCGCAAAACTGGATATGAAATAGTGTGATCACCACCTAATACTATCAAATTATTAGATCTTTTAAAGAGAGAATCTAAATCATTTGAAATTTTATCAATTGATTGATGAATATTAAATGGGTTAGTGGCAATATCTCCTGCATCGCAAATTATTTTATCTTTAAAAGGTGACTTGAGATGATTAATACTATAATTTCTAATTAATCTAGAATTTACCCTAATTGATTCTGGTCCAAAACGAGCTCCAGGTCTAAAGGTTACACCAGAATCGAAAGGTATACCTACAACAGCGATATCACATGTTGATTTATCATCTAAAAGATTCAATCTAGCATATGTCGAAATCCCACAAAATCTAGGAAATATAGTGGGATCTGGTTGTTGATTTGAAAAATCCATATTATTATTATAGAATATAAATATTTAAGTGATCTTTGATAAGTTAACATTTTTTTGTTCACAAAAAGTTTTTACTAGTTCATCATTTTTATAGTCTTCAATATATTTTATTTCTTTTATACCACTTGCAAGCAGTAACCTTGTACAAATTATACAAGGATAATGAGTGATATATGCAATGCAATCTAGCGTTGAAACTCCTCTTTTAGCACAATCACAGATTGCGTTTTGTTCTGCATGAATTGTAGCTTGTTCATGACCATCTCGTACTATACTATTATGTGGACATCCAGGCAAGAACCCATTATAGCCTTGGCTAATAATTCGGTTATCGTTAACTAGAACACATCCAACTTTTAGTCTATGACATGGTGACCTTTTACTTGTAACCATAACTATTTCTTTAAAATATTCATCCCATGTTGGTCTCTCAGACATTATTATAGATATAATTTTATTTTAAAATAAAGATCTTTATTTAAAAAATGTTTTAAACTGTTAACAACTTAATTAACATATGTTTCTAGTAGACAAATACCAAAAAGATAGTGATTACATATCTTGTCATCAAGATATTATTCAAAAATTGTTGAATACTTTTGATTCTCATCATAAAATTTATAAAAAAGCAAAAGAATTAGTAAAAATGAGTGAGACTGAATTTAAGAAAACAATAAAAGAGTTAGAAACAAAGAGCTGGAGATATTCTAATTTACAGCATTTAGTTTTATATGGTCCCAAAGGGTGTGGCAAAGAATATGTTGTTGATAATTTATTAAAGAAAATATATGGTAATATCGAAACAAAAGAAATAGAGTATATAATAAGTGGGTATAGTAATTCAAAAGAAAAAGTAATGATTAATCAGAGTAGATATCATATTATAATTGAACCAAATAATAATGGATTTGATAAATATTTGATACAAGAAATAATTCAAGAATATGCTAAAACAGAAAATTTGACAATATTTAAATACAAGAAATTGTTCAAAATTGTAATTATAAATAAAATAGATAACTTGTCATATTCTGCACAGGCTTCATTGAGGAGAACTATGGAAAAATATGCGGACACTTGTAAATTTATTTTTATTTGTGATCAATTATCAAAGATAATTGAACCTTTAAGGAGTAGATGTTTACTAATCAGAGTTCCATTACCTAATTCTACTCAAATAATAGAGACACTAACTCAAATATCTTTAAGAGAGAACATAAATATTGACAAGGATGATTACAAATATATATTACAAAATTGTGATTCTAAAATTAATAATGCGATTTGGTTATTGGAGATGAAAAAATTTGGAGTACCAAATAATCATTCCTGGACATTAATTATTGATAATATGGTCGGATTAGTAGTATCAGATGAAGAAATTACAAGTAAATATTTACAAGACTTTATAAAAAATACAAGAGAATTGTTTTACATTTTGTTTATAACGAATATCGATGTTAAAAAAATATTATTTTGTTTGATGAGAAAGATTATAGAGAAAATAAATAATATTAACCTAAAGTATAAAGTTGTTGAAATCGTTTCAGCATTTGAATTAAGAATTTCTCAAGGAACTAGATACATTGTTCATTTAGAAGCAATGATGGTAGAAATATTAACATTATTTAATAAAAATAAAAATCAGATAAATAATACTAAACAAATCGAATATATAATTTAAATATTTCTTATTTAAACTTTTTTTCTAAAAGTTTCTATATGGAAACAAACTTTTATAATATAGATGAAAAAATTAATTTAATTTATAATTTTTTATACAATGAGGTTGACACATCTTGTTATAGTGTTGATAATATAGATCAAAAAGCAATAACAATAGATGATATTAAAATAGGAATTAAACATAAAGATGTTATATCTGAATTACTTGAGAGTTTTAAACAAGGTGTTTTCCAAATTTCTCATATGAATAAAGACGATGTGACTCTTAGATTAAAAAGATTTTCCGATAACAATACAATGGAGGTATTAATTAATCCATACAAAAAGAATTTAAAACACGATTCTTTAACAAGTAATAGAGATTCTTTATTTTCTTATATATTGAGTAAATTGGTGTTGGATAACAAAACATCAAGTATATTATTACCAATAATAAATTTTGATGTGCAATTTGATAGTTTATTAAGCATTTTCAAACAATTTAAAATAGAAACTTTTTACAATGAAAAGATAAATTCTGATGAAATAACTGATATTTTTTCAATTGGTATTAGAGAAATGTTTAATAAGGGATTTAGTTTAGATACATACTTATCGAAAAATGAATTGAATTACAAATATTTGTTATTTCAAATAATCCATTGTTTGGCAATTATACAAAAAGAACATCCAAATTTTCAACATAATATGTTAAATTTAAAAAATGTAATGATCTATCCTAATTTGAATGATATTGACAAGAATTATAAATATGATAATGACTTTTTTAATCTAAAAGATTTGGACTTTAAAATCAAAATATTTAATTTTTCAAAAGCAGAGTCAAAACAATATCCGAACGATAAAATTTCAAATAAAAATTCTTACGTTGATTTGTATTCTTTCTTAAAAAGTTTTTATAAATTTAATAAATTTAAAGGTGTTGATCAAGAAACTTTTGAATTTTTAGATAAAATATTTTTAAATAATTATAAAAATAATGGAGACTCAAAAGAATTTTTTAAACCTGAAAAATTATTGGAAGATAAATATTTTAGATCTTTAAAAGTTAATGAAAATTCAACTGAAAAAAAATCTTCTAAGCAAGAATATATGAACAGAAATTCCAAAGACGAAAATATATTTATGACTAATTTAGATTCCGATTCAAGAAGTGTTTTAGGATATCAATCCGAAACCGAAGAAAAAATTAAACGTACAGAAATATCTAAAAAAAGTACAAAGAAATTGACTAGAAAAATTAAAAGTGATCAAGAAGGTGGAAATAGACATCATTCATCACCTTATAATAAAATTAAAAATGATCCATTTTTGTCAAATGATGCAAAAAATGTAAATACCAGAAGAAGGGATGAGATGCCACCTCCTAAAGAACCTCCAATTTTAGCTGAACAAAAAATTTATGATAGACCTGCCAAAAAGCAAGAAGCAGTTTTACCACAAATGTATCCTCCAGCTCATATTCCAGTTCCAAATCCATATTATCCTCATATGAATCCTCAGTATGCATATGGTTACAAACCAAATCAAATTCCAGTTCAAAAATATTATAATATTACTTTATCTAATCCTGTTGGAAATCATACATCAATTAATAGAGTATACGAAGATATGTTACCAGGTGATGACAGAGAATATACTTTGCAATCAGTCTTTGAAAGAAGACAATTAAATAATTATTTAAGAAGTTTAATATTAGAAGTTGGTGATGGTGAAGAAATGTCAATCTCAGCAACTAATAAAAGAACATTACTTTCTCATATTAGACTAATTGAATTAAATCCATATAATATAATGAAAAATCCTTATCATTCACTATCAAAAGGGTTTCTACTTTATAGTTCTGCCTTTCCTATTAGATACGATCAAGAAAAAGATAATTTAAGTATTGCTAAAAGATCAACCGGAATTAACGTCAGAATTTATGAATTAAGTGAAGGTGCCATTAGAAGTAACAAATTAAATGATCAACTTAGTAAATTTGATTTTGATGTATGGAGAGAGATTAGATTTTATGAATTCATTAGAGAAGACATAATCAAGAAAAAGGTTTGTCCAAATTTTGTTAGTTTATATCTTTTCACAATTGATACTGAATCAAGAATTGATTACAACAAATTAGATTTGATAAAATACAAAAATCAACCAAAAGGTTCTCTAAGCAATGAAATAGCTAACAACAATCTAATTAATAGAAAACATCATATTGATCCTTTACAATTCCTAATGTTAAATTCATATGGAATAGATCGTAAGGCAACTAAAGGTGATGAAGCTATAAAGGTTATAGAAGTTGATGAGGAAACAGGAAAGAATATTGCAAAGTATCTTTATAAGAATAAGTATATGGTTTCTATCAGAGGTAAACAAAATGAATATTCTTGGACAGAACACGGTATTAAATTTTTAGGTAATAAAAACTTTTTCAATCTAGTAGATAATGAATCCAGACCGTATAAAGATAAAAAGGTAACTGCAGCTGAAATTAAAATATTAGCAAATATAATTGGTAAACAAGATTTAACAGCTAGTAGTTTTTGTTCTTTAGTAGCTTTAACAGAAGCTCCAAATAATAATATACTAAAATGGGCTTCACCTTTATCTGAGAGTTATGGAGCTGTAAAGAAACAAGTAGAAACTGGTTATCACACTCCAAATGTTTGGAAGTCAATTTTATTTCAATTAGTATATACATGTGCTGTTTTGCAGGAGAATAATATTTTGTTTCATAAATTCTCTCTTGAAAATAATTTTTTCGTTAAAGATTTATATTCCAATAAAGAAAACAGAACACATTGGATTTATAAAGTAGATGAATTTGATTTTTACATTCCAAACTATGGATATTTATTAATGTTTGATTCTAAATTTGTAGATATTGAAGAATATGAAGGAAATTCTATATATGAGCCTATTAAAAATAACAAACAAAAATTCAAAATCAATTCTAAAAAATTATTTGGGGACAAAAATAATAATAACTTTGATAATTCATTAGTTCACTTATTTTTTAAACAATTAATTAATCCAGATAATTTAAGAATTAATTTAGAAAAAATAAGCGGTGAACAACCTGATCAGGAGGTATTAGATTTACTAAAGAATATGTACGATGACAAAAGTTCAGAAAATATTAGAGATTATTTGAAAAAATATTTTACTTTTTTCATGAATAATAGAATTGGTACTTTATTATCAAGAGAAGAAAGAGATAATTTAGCTTTAATAAGAGATTTTAATTTTACAGTTGGAGAAATTGTAGCATATGAAGAAAAATACGAAGTCTTCAAATGGGGTGTAATATCTGATTTCAAAGATTCCAAAATTGAAATAATAATTGATCCAAATGGGGGTAAAAGAGAGGTAGGTATGTTTTCATTGAACAAGTACCCTGAAAATGAAACTATAAAACAAATTTCAAAAAATAATATAAGTTATGATTCCAACTTTACAATTGAAATTTATAATTTGGATAATAAAATTTAAAAAAAACTTTTTCTAACATATATTAATATATATGTCAAAAATAGAGGATTCAGTTTTACCTAATACAAATTTTGATATTAAAGAACTACCAACAGTATATTTTTCTGAGAATAAAGATGCTGAATTATCAAAGAGAGAATTTATTAAAAATACAATAAAACAAACTGAAGAAGAAATTTCTTTATTAGCAATTTTATTCTTTTCTGATGAAAATATTGAATTAATTAATAAAAATTTAGTTTTGAGAGTTTTTAAAGAAAGTAAAAAAAAATTTTTAATACCATTCCAGAATCAAAAAAATATGTTAATTGTTATGAGATATGTCTGGATTGTTCATTCAAGAAATCTAGATTTCAAAATAAAAGAACAACTCCGATTACTTAATAAAATAGTTGTTTGTGAGATCTTGCCCTCAGTTTTAACAAATATTGACCAACAAATAGGATATTTAAAAGATTTTAAAGATAGAGAAAACAGTAAATTTAAAGTTAATAATTTACCAGTTAGCACTAAGAATACTAGAGGAACAACAGAATTACCATCTACTTCTGAAATATTACATAATAAAGATGATAATCCTCTATTTGGTAAATACTATACCGATATATATTATAATTAAATAAAATCAAATAATTTTTTATTTTGATTTTTTTTAAAAAATTTTAATT
>MDTB01153058.1_pt1 | contig 15538 bp, 18 predicted proteins | sample 811161 | NCBI WGS metagenome assembly MDTB01 (sample SAMN05326650, study PRJNA326480) | marine metagenome | isolation source: seawater | place: Mediterranean Sea | collected 2009 | reverse complement strand
TAACACGGAGCAAGATATTTATGTCTCAAAAAACTTAAGTAAACTTAAATACTCAATTCCAGAATTTTTAAACTCCGATATCGAATTAAAAAAGAAAATCATAAAAATAGATCAAGCTGATATTAAAGATGGAGGTGATGGAGCTTTAATAATAAAATTAAGATAACTATAAGATAAACTTTGAAAGATCTGTATCTTTTACTAAATCACCTAAATGACTTTCTACATATTTTCTATCAATAATATATTTTTGACCAGGCTTATCTGAAGCATTAAAGCTTATTTCATCTAAAACCTTTTCTATAATAGTATGCAATCGTCTAGCTCCTATATTTTCGACAGAAGAATTAACCTCAGCAGAAAGTTTTGCGAGCATGTCAATGCCGTCCTCACTAAACTCTAAATCTACGTCTTCAGTTTTTAATAAAGCTTTATATTGTTTAATTAAACTATTGTCTGGTTCTTTTAAAATTCTCTTAAAATCTTCTTCATTTAATGCACTTAATTCAACTCTGATAGGAAGCCTTCCTTGAAGCTCTGGCAGTAAATCTGATGGTTTTGCTAATTGAAATGCTCCAGAGGCTATAAATAAAATATGATCTGTTTTAATAGGGCCGTGTTTGGTACTAACAGTAGTTCCTTCAATGAGAGGAAGAAGATCCCTTTGTACCCCTTCTCTAGAAACATCACCACCAACTCTATCTCCTCTAGCAGACACTTTATCTATCTCATCTAAAAAAACTATTCCATTATCTTCTGTAGTTTTTTTAGCCTCTTTAACAATTTTATCTTCTTCAATCATTTTATCAGATTCTTGAGCAACTAAAATATCGTGTGACTCTTTTACAAGCATTTTCTTTTTCTTGCCTTTTTTATTACCCATAGATTTTCCTAATATATCTCCAATATTTACCATTCCTACATTAGCTCCCGGCATACCAGGAATCTCGAAACTTTGCATATTTGAGGAACTATCTTGAACTTCGATTTCTATTTCGTTTGAGTCTAGGTCACCATTTCTTAATCTTTTTCTAAAACTTTCTCTTGTCGCTACGCTTGCTTTGTTACCAACTAAAGCATCTAGTACTTTTTCCTCAGCTGCAAGCTGAGCCTTTGCATTTACTTCCTTCCTTTTCTTTTCTCTCTCCATTGCAATAGCTATTTCAACGAGGTCTCGGATAATCTGTTCTACATCTCTTCCAACATATCCAACTTCCGTAAATCTTGTAGCTTCAACTTTTATAAAAGGAGCTTCTGCTAATTTTGATAGTCTTCTAGAAATTTCAGTTTTACCCACCCCAGTTGGTCCAATCATCAAAATATTTTTTGGCAAAACTTCATCTTTCATTTCTTCTGTAAGAGCTTGCCTTCTCCATCTATTCCTTAAAGCAACAGCAACTGCTTTTTTTGCTTCATTCTGTCCTATTACATATCTATCCAATTCAGAAACTATCTCTCTCGGAGATAGAGCACTAACACGCGCTTCATGCTTCTTATTTTTTTTAATTAAATTTAAATTAGTAACTTTTTTTGATTCAGGCATAAATTAAATTTTTTCAACAGTAATATTATTATTAGTAAAAACACATATTTCTGAGGCAACTTTAATAGATTTTTTAGCTATTTCTTCTGCTGTTAAATCTGTTTCAATCAAAACTTTTGCAGCTGCCAAAGCAAAGTTTCCTCCAGACCCTATTCCAATTATACCATCTTCGGGCTCTAGTACGTCTCCAGTGCCTGAAATAATAAAGCTATTCTCTTTATCTGCAACAGCCATTAAAGCTTCAAGTCTCCTTAGATATTTGTCACCTCGCCAATCTTTTGCAAGTTCTACGGCCGCTCTTGGCAGATTTCCAGCATGTTTTTCTAATTTGGCTTCAAGTCTTTCAAATAGAGTTAGAGCATCAGCAGTTGAGCCTGCAAATCCTGCTATTACCCCTCTTTTTTCAATTTTACGAACTTTTTTAGCTTTACTTTTTAAGACTGTGTTTCCTAGACTCACTTGACCGTCACCAGCCACTACTGTTTCGTTATTTTTTCTTAATAGTACAATAGTAGTACCATGCCATTTTTCAGCTGTATTCATGCTATTATATGTGGAGATTAATTTCAGATCTTCAATAGAGAAATCTGATTTATTGATAAAATGCTCATTTGTATATATATCAAAGATAAATTGTCTTAGATTATGAAAAGAAAAGCAAAAATTACAAGAAAAACGAAAGAAACAAGTATTTCTGTCGCTGTCAACTTAGATGGAAAAGGTAAATATAAAATAAAAACTGGAATAGGTTTTTTAGATCACATGTTAGAGCAGCTTTCAAAGCACTCTTTGATAGATTTAGAAGTTAAAGCTAAAGGCGACATGCATATAGACTTGCACCACACTACCGAGGACACGGGAATAGCTATAGGTGAAGCTATTAAAAAAGCGGCAGGAAATCGTAAAGGTATAACAAGATACGCTTCAACAATGATTCCTATGGATGAAACATTAAGCCGAGTTTCGATAGATGTATCCAACAGACCTTATTTAATTTGGAAAGTGGACCTAGCTGTAGAGAAACTTGGTGAAATGGATACTGAACTATTTAAAGAATGGTTTCAAGCTTTTTCACAATCTGCAGGTATTACATTGCATATTGAAAATATCTACGGAGATAATAGTCACCATAAAATCGAGTCGTGTTATAAAGGACTAGCCAGATCATTAAAAGATGCTTTGGCAATAGATAAAAGAATTAAAAATTCAGTACCGTCTACTAAAGGCAAAATTTAAAATTAAATGTTATTAACTGTTGTTGATTATGGAGTTGGCAATTTAAGGTCAATTGCTAAATCTATTGAAAAAGCAAACTCAGATAATAATTTAAATTATTTGGTTAAAGTTAGTTCTAATGCCAATGATGTAAAAAAATCTGATAAAATAGTTTTACCTGGCCAAGGTTCCTTTAAAGCTTGTAAGAATGGGATTGATAATATTAAAGGATTAAAAGAAGAATTAAATGAAAGTGTACTTATAAAAAAGAAACCAATTTATGGAATTTGTGCTGGAATGCAATTATTTGCCACTATTGGACATGAAGAAGAAAAAACACCAGGATTAAATTGGATACCAGGCGAAGTAACCAAGTTAGATTTAAGTTCCTCAAATCTAAAAGTCCCACATATGGGCTGGAATGAACTAAAAATCAAAAATGAATCTAATGTTTTTAAAAATATAATTAACGAAAACCACGCATATTTTATTCACAGTTATGAATTTATTCCGGAAAATAAAAAAAACATATCTATTACTACCAATTATGGAAAAGATGTTATAGCTGCAGTATCATCAGGTAATATATTTGGCTCGCAATTTCATCCCGAAAAAAGTCAAAATACAGGACTGAAAATTCTAACTAATTTTTTAAATTTATAAATGAAAATTTTTCCAGCAATAGATATTAAAGATAAAAAATGTGTGAGATTGATCAAAGGTGACTTTGCTAACAAAACTGAGTATGAGATTTCGCCAATTGATCAAGCTGGAAAGTATAAAGATCACGGATTTAAAAATTTACATGTAGTTGATTTAGATGGTGCACTTACGGGCAATACTGTTAACCAGGATATTATTCAAGAAATAGTAAACAAACACGACATGAAGATCGAGGTTGGTGGAGGTATAAGATCTATAGATAGTATAAAGAAATATGTCGATTCAGGTGTAGAAAAAATAATTTTAGGTAGCGCAGCAATAAAAGATAAAAAATTCTTAAAAGAAGCATGTAGTAAATTTGAAAATAAAATTGCTTTAGGATTAGACGCCAAAGATGGAAATCTTTCTGTCTCAGGTTGGAAGGAGAATTTAAATATAAAAACTTTCAATTTCTTAAAAGAAGTAAATGATTTTGGAGTAAGCAGACTAATTTATACAGATATAAATAGAGATGGAACTAAAGAAAGTCCTAATTTTAATGAGACACTTAAAATTGCTGAGATTTCTAAATGTCCCGTGATCATCTCTGGAGGTGTCTCATCGATTAATGATATTAAAAAAGCAAAAGAGTTAAAAAATAAAAACATAGAAGGTATAATAATTGGTAAAGCTATATATGATGGTGATATTAAATTAGACGAACTTGCAAAGGAGCTAAATGCTTAAAAATCGAATAATACCTTGTTTAGATGTAAAAAACGGAAGAGTTGTTAAAGGTATAAATTTTATAGATTTAAAAGACGCAGGTGATCCAGTGGAACAAGCAAGTATTTACGACAAAGGCGGTGCAGACGAAATATGTTTTTTGGATATCACTGCAAGCAACGAAAATAGAAATACCATTATAGACGTAGTTAGTAAAACAGCTGAGAAATGTTTTGTTCCTCTAACGGTAGGAGGTGGAATTAGAACAACTGATAATATAAGAGAATTATTGTTAGCAGGAGCTGATAAAGTATCTATTAACACTGCTGCAGTAAAAGATATCAACTTTGTTAAGGAAGCATCAAGAAAATTTGGCACACAGTGTATGGTAGTAGCGGTTGATGCTAAAAAAACCTCTGAAGGAAAATGGGAAATTTTTACTCACGGAGGAAGAAAAAATACAGGAATCAATGCAATTGATTTTTCTAAACAAGCCGCAGAAAATGGAGCTGGTGAAATTCTTCTTACATCAATGGATAAAGATGGAACTAAAACTGGATATGATTTAGAACTAATAAATATAGTTACTAAGTCAGTTAACATTCCAGTAATAGCCTCAGGTGGAGCCGGAAATTTAGAACATTTATATGAGGCAATTAAAAATGGTGGAGCCAGTGCAGTTTTAGCAGCATCCATCTTTCATTATGGTGAATTTACAATAAAAGAAGCAAAAGAATATTTAAAATCGAAGAATGTTCCGGTAAGATTATGACATGTTTGAAAATTTAGAACAGTTAATTAAAACAATTAGAGAAAGAAGAGAATCTTCCTCGGATACTTCATATACTAATAAACTATTAAATGATAAAGAGTTAAGTCTTGCTAAAGTTAAAGAAGAAATTGGGGAATTGATTGAGGCTGTGGAAAAAGACACAAATAAAATCCATGAAGCTGCAGACGTAATATATCATTTGATGGTTTATCTTGAAGCTAATAACATAAAGATAGAAGATATAATGAAAGAACTTAAGAAAAGACAAAAATGAATTACGACAAAAATAATATATTTGCTAAAATTCTTAGAGGAGAGATTCCGTGTAAAAAAGTTTATGAGAACGAACATGTTTTGGCTTTTCACGATATTAACCCTCAAAAAAAAATACATGTTTTGTTAATCCCAAAAGGAGAATACCTGAATTTAGATGATTTTAACAATAATGCTTCAGAGCAAGAAATATTAGAATTTAATAAAGCTATCACTCATGTTTCAAATTTGCTAGGAGCCAAAGAAAAAGGTTACCGAGCATTAACTAACATCGGAGGTGATGGAGGACAAGAAGTTCCACATTTACACTTTCATATATTCGCAGGCGAACAATTAGGCAGAATGGTAGTTTAAAAAATATGCTAAAAGTAAAAAGATATTTTCTCGAATTAAAATTTAATGAAATTAAGTTGAATGAAATAAATTTACCTCAAAATATTTCTATATTTTTAAATGAAAAAAAAAAATTTGAAATTAATAAGTTTTTTTACAAACAAATCGGAGCAGATCATTATTGGAGAGATAGGTTAGTTTGGACTGATAAAGAATGGTTGAAATATGTCTGCAATGATAATTTCGAAACATGGGTTTTAAAAAAAGATGGAGAATTAGTTGGTTTTTATGAACAAGAATATCATCCAGGCTCTAATGAAGTAGAGTTAATTAATCTAGGAGTATTGAGAGAATTTAGAGGCTTAAAACTTGGCTCTGCACTCTTAAATCATGCTATTTCCAGTGCGTCCAGAAAAAACCCGAAAAGAATGTGGGTTCACACTTGTAGTTTAGATCACAAGCACGCTTTACAAAATTACAAAACAAAAAGTTTTGAAGTTTTTAAAGAAGAAGAAATTGATTTTGTAGCTTAATTAATTTCAGGCACTTTAAAGGTACCTTTTTTAAAAACATTATTTTTAGCAACAATATTCAACGAAAAATTTACATTATTGTTGTATTGGTCAACAATTCGCCATCCCTTTAAATCTAAAGTTTTTTTATCAAAGAAAACAGTTATCTCATTATCCTTTAAATATACAAGTTTTACAATTTGGTTAGTTAATTCTAATTCTCCTGATTGCACGATTTCTAAAAGTTTATCTTTATATAAAATATTCAAAAAGGGAGATTTTGAAATCGGATAGTGATAAGTCTTATTATATCTTTTTTGTGTTATGGCTAACCTTTTATTATTAATAACTAATTCCTTTTTTTTATCATCGAAATAATTACATTTTAATTTTCCAGGAAATTCTAAGAGACAAATACCCGTCTCAGTTTTTTTATTAATAAGTTGATCAAAAGTAAATTCTAAAGAATTTAAACTATTTAATTGAGAAATTATGCGCTCTTTTTCATCTGCAGAGAGATTTATAGAAAATACAATTAAAACTGCAGTAAAGAATACTTTTTTAAAGAACTTCACGTTTACCAACATGATTTGCTTTACTGACTACACCTTTTTCTTCCATCATATCAACTATTCTTGCTGCTCTATTATATCCAATTTGTAGTTTTCTTTGAAGAAAACTAGTAGAGGCTTTTCCTTCTGATTTGATAATATTTACCGCCTCATTGTATAGTTCATCTAATTCATCCTCTGAGTTAAAAGCTGCACTTTCATCTTTTTCATTAATAGTAATATCCTCTATATAGTCAGGCTCAGCTTGTCCTCTTAAAACATTGGAAATATTACCTATCTCTTTTTCAGATACATAAGGCCCGTGAATACGAATTATTCTATTAGCTGAAGACATAAACAACATATCTCCTTTCCCAAGCAATTGTTCTGCTCCTTGTTCGCCTAAGATTGTTCTACTATCAATTTTAGAACTAACTTGAAAAGATATTCTAGTAGGAAAATTAGCTTTAATAGTTCCCGTTATAACATCCACACTCGGTCTTTGAGTAGCCATAATAATATGTATACCTGCAGCCCGAGCCATCTGAGAAAGTTTTTGAATATAGCTTTCAATCTCTTTTCCTGAAACAAGCATTAAATCTGACATTTCATCAACAACTACCACTATATAAGGCATCTTGAGTTTGTGTTTTGAGTTGTAGCCATCAATGTTTCTAACTCCAACTTTACTCATTAATTTATATCTATTATTCATCTCTTTGACCGTCCAGCCCAAAGCAGATGTAGCTTTCTTTGCATCAGTAATTACAGGACACAATAAATGAGGTATACCCTCATATGTAGATAGTTCTAGCATTTTTGGATCTATTAAAATAAATTTGCATAAGTCAGGGCTTAATTTATATAACAAAGATACTATAATAGTGTTAATGCAAACAGATTTTCCAGAACCAGTTGTACCAGCTATTAACAAGTGAGGCATTGTAGTTAAGTCTCCTACAATTGGCAAACCTGATATACTTTTTCCTAATGCTATCGGAAGTTTGATTTCTTTATTTTGAAATCTATCATAAGAAATAATTTCACGTAAATATACACTCTCTCTAGACTCGTTTGGAATTTCTATTCCTACAGTATTTTTTCCTGGAATAATTGAAACTCTGGCTGATACAGAGCTAGTGTTTCTAGCAATATCATCTGACAAATTAATAATTTTTGATACTTTAATTCCTGGAGCTGGTTCAAACTCATAAAGACTAACCACTGGTCCATTATTAATTTTTTTTATTTTTCCCTCTATTCCAAAGTCTGATAATATTTTTTCAATAAATATTCCATCAGGCATATTTTTGTTTTGCTCTAAAATATTAATTTTAGTTTTATTTTTTTCTAACATTTCAATAGAGGGCAGCTTAAAATTTTTAATTGAGTCATTTTTTATGATATTTGTTTTTTCCTTTTCAAATATAAATGACTGTTGGCTTTTGTCTGTAGAATCCTTTTCTGTAATATCAAAAGTGTTTTGTAAGTCTTTTATTTCAATATTTTTTTTATTTTTTACATTAAAAATAAAATTTAGTGGTGATTTTAAAAATGTTATTAATATTTTAAAATCGATATTAGAAGCTAAGTAGAAAAAAACTAAACTTAAAATTAATAATATGAAATTTGAATAAATACTTTTCAAGTAAGGGATATTTTCTGATAAAAAAATAAACAATATTTCACCCACAAATCCTGAATTACCATTATCAATTAACCAAAATGAATTATTAAAACTTCCGTAAATTAAAATACAACTAAAAATTAAATATAAAAAAATATAAAATATTTTTTTTATTATTTGGTTGATCTTTTTATTAATTATTAGGTTAACACCCCAAGAAAATATGGTTATTAAAATTAGAAAAGAGGATAAGCCGAAACTTTGTAATAAGAAATCTGATATTAGACTACCATATATCCCGAGATAGTTATCTGTGTTTAGATTTTCCACGCCGTAAACCAGAGATGGGTCATTAGGTGAATAAGAAAAAAACGATATTAATAATAAAACTGATGATAATATTAGCAAAAAACCCGCGAGTTCAATTGCTCTTTTTTTTAGAAATAATGTTATATTACTGTATAAATTAGTATTCATTTATCGAATCAATAAGTTTACTTTGTACCATTTTTATTTAATTGGTAAAATTTTTAAAATATGAAATTACAAAAAATTTGTATTATAGGCGATGGTTTAGCAGGTTTAACAACGGCTTTAGTTTTAAGCAGGCTAAAAATACAAATAGACCTGTATTCGAAAAATATCACTACAAAAATAAAAAACGATACTAGAACTACTTCTATATCTAAAAAAAATTATGATTATTTAAGTAAATTTCTTAAAAAGCAAGAAATTAAAAATTTTTGGCCATCAAAAGAAATAGGTCTTTTTTATGAAAAAAAAAATAGATTTGTGAAATTTCTTGATTTTAAAGAAAATAATTTACCTCTTATGTTTACATTTGAAAATTTTAAATTAAAAAAAATTTTGATCAAAAAGATATTTAAGATGAAAAATATCAAGATTATAAACAAAACTATAGAAGAAATTGATTCAAATAATTCATCCATAAAACTTAACAAAAGTTTTTTTTATGATTTAATTATTTTGTGCGTTGGTAATAATTCCCCTATGTACAGTAAACTAGATTTAAAAAGAGATATATCTAAGGATAGAAATGAAGTTGCTTTGTCTACAAACATTAAATGTGCTTCAAAATTTTTGAAAACTCAGCAGTTTTTTTTAAAAGAGGGACCTTTTGCAATTTTGCCATATAAAAAAAATGAAGCATCAATAGTATGGAGTGTTAGTAGAAAATTTTTAGAGATTAATAAAAAAAATATGAGAAAAATAATTATTAATAAATTATTAGACTTATTTGGTAATAAGTGCAATTTTAAAGTAAAAGATGTAAAATATTTTAAAATTATTACGAATCTTAAAACACAATATTCGAAAAAAAATATTTTAATTTTGGGTGATGGTTTGCATACAATTCACCCATTGGTTGGACAAGGTTTTAATTTATATATAAGGGATTTAAGTAAATTAGAAAATTTAATTTCTAAAAGTCTAAATTTAGGACTTTTAATTAATCAAAGTTTTGTTTTACAGGAATTTAATGAATCTAGAAAACCAGAAAATACTTTATTAGGTTTAGGGTTCGATTTAACAAATATTTTCTTTAAAGACTCTAAAATATTTAATCCTCTGAAAAGAGTATTGTTAGAAAATGCTAATAATAATATAGTAAGAAAAATTAGCAAAGTTGTGTCAAATGAAGGATTGGTCTTTTAAATTATTGTAATGTATTTTTTTCTTCACCAGTATCGTGTAAATAGAATTCAATAATATTTGTTAGAACTTTAACCTTTTCATCTATCACAATGGTTTCTAATAAAGTTTGCTTTTCTTCACTTGAAATAGGAGAAATCATAGCTAAAGTATTAATTTTTTGATTTTCATTTAATTTATTAAATTCATTCCAATTAAGTAATATTCCATTTCTTTCAAAAAATTTTTTTATTTTATTTACAAGAATTTGGTAATTAATATTTTTTGTATCTTTGTTATTTGAATTTATATCTTCTAAAAAATTTTCGTAATCAACCTCAAACTCTCTATAAAGTTTAGTATTATTAACTTCTTTTTTGATCGAAAATCTACTTATACCACTTAAATTAATCAAAACTCTACCATCCTCGTTTTTTATAAATTTAGTTATTTTTCCTAAACAGCCAATTTTATATACCTCTTGAGAGTTTTTTTTTGCCTGAACCATTCCCATATATTTATTACTTTTGTAACAATCATTTACTAAATCTAAATAACGTTGTTCAAAAATATTTAATGGTAAATTTGTTTCAGGAAAATATATTACCCCGCTTAAAGGAAATACTGGAATAAGTTTTGGAAGTTGAAATTTCATAATATTATTATATAAAAAAAATTTAATTAAAAATAGGCGCAATTTATACCTGTTGACCTTATCAAAATTAATGTACTATACTGCATTATAATGCGGGCATAGCTCAGTGGTAGAGCGTCTCGTTGCCAACGAGAAGGTCGAGGGTTCGAATCCCTTTGCCCGCTCCAATTTAGAAAGATTAATTATGGAAGATTTGGCAAACAAAAAGTGTATTCCCTGTGAGGGAGGTATTCCTGCATTTGACATAAAGGAAATCCATAAATATTTAAAAAAAATTGATGGCTGGGACGTTCTTCAAGATAAAGAAAAAAATCATTATATTGAAAAAAATTTCAAATTTAGCAATTACGTTGAAAGCGAAAGATTTATTATTAGTGTAGGCAAAATTGCTGAAACCGAAGGCCATCATCCAGACATATCTTTTGGATGGGGTTATGCCAGAATCAAAATTTCAACACATGCAATCAAAGGTCTGGCCGAAAGCGATTTCGTTCTTGCCGCTAAGATAGATAGAATCTAATTAATGATTAAAATGTCTTGTTCCAGTAAAAATCATTTTAATTTTAGCTTTATTTGCTGCCTCAATAATTTCTTGGTCTCTGATTGACCCTCCAGGTTGAACTACAATTTTTACCCCAGCTTTAATTAATTTTTTGATACCATCTGCAAAAGGAAAAAAAGCATCTGAGGCAGCAATAGAGCCTTTAACTTTTCTACTTTGAAATTTTTTTGCTTTTTCAACTGCGATCTTACAACTATCAAGTCTACTTGGTTGTCCTGCACCTATTCCAATAGTTGAAAAATTTTTACTTAAGATAATAGCATTTGACTTTACATACTTACAAATTTTAAATGCGAACTCTACTTCCTTCATTTCTTTTTTTGAAGGCTTTCTTTTGGTTACAAACTTTAAATTTTTTTTATTAAACACTGATTGGTCCTTATCTTGAATTAAAAAAGCTTTATCAAATACTTTAGTATTAGTTTTGTTTTTAAGATTATATTTAGAAATATCTATTATTCTTAAATTTTTCTTTCTCTGTAAGATTCTTAAAGCATCTTTGTCAAAGCCTTTTGCTAAAATTACCTCCAGGAAATTTTTGTTAATTTCATTAGCAATATCTCTATTAATTTTGAAATTACAAGCTATCACTCCTCCAAAAGCACTCACTGGATCGCAAGCAAAAGCATTTTTAAATGAAATTAAAGCTGACTTATTTGATGAAACACCGCATGGATTTGCGTGCTTTATAATTACAGTAGCTAAAGTTTTTTTAAATGATGCTAAAATTTCTAATGAAGCAAATAAATCATTATAATTGTTGTAGCTTAATTCTTTGCCGCTTATTTGTTGGATCCCTAGCGTTTTGTCATTATAGTCATTAACATATACCGAGCCTTTTTGATGAGGGTTTTCACCGTACCTAAGTTGACTATATTTTTTCCCAAAAATTATTTTTCTTTCTGGGAAAGAAACATTTAATTTTCTATTAAACCAATTAGCTATCATTGCGTCATAATAAGCAGTTAAACCAAAAGCTTTTCCAGACATTTTCTCTCTAAATTTTAAGCTTGTTTTACCTTTATTTTTTTTAATTTCATTAATTAAATCTTTGTAATCATTAGTACTTGTAATTATTGAGACATTTTTAAAATTTTTGGCAGCAGCTCTTACCATAGTGGGACCTCCAACATCTATATTTTCTATAATTTTACTTGAATTTTTGGACTCGGTTACAATCTTTTGAAATGGATAAAAATTTACTATTATTAAATCTAAAGAGGGAAATTTATTTTTACTCATTTCAAAAGAATGTTTTTTATTAGTCCGATCATGAAGTATGCCAGCATGAATCTTCGGATGTAGCGTTTTTACGCGACCATCTAACATTTCTTTAAAACCAGTATAACTTGAAATTTCGGTACATTTATAACCAAGATTTTTAATTATTTTATGAGTTCCACCTGAGCTAATGATTTTAACATTATAATCTTTTAGAACTTGTAAAATACTTAAAATTTCAGATTTATCTGAAACAGATATAAGTGCATTTTTAATTTTTTGTAGCATTATTAAATATTTTTTTTAATTTGCCATTTTAACAATTTATCTTCATTTTTTAGTTGCCCAGAAATATTTATACAAAAATTATTTAATATTTCATTTCTTCCTAAAAATATACTTTTTTCAATCTTTAAATTTTCTTCGTTAGTTATAAATATCAGAGATTTGTTTCTTTCAATAGGAATTAATATTGAAGAGCCACCTAAAGTTTGAACTGGGATAATTCCAGGATACAGGTGAAACCTAATACTATAATTGTAAGTTGATCCACTATTTTTTGTAAATATTAGCTGATCTTGACCATATAGATTACCATTTTCTTTTTGTAGATTAATGTTTCGTAAATGAATTAATCCAAAGTTTTCTTGATAAGCATTATGTTTGGCTGAAACTGAAATTGATTTATTATCTTCTTGATAGTCATAATCTTTAATTTTAAAAGAAGATTTAATCGAGGTACCAAAAGCTACATTTATTAATTTATTCCTTTCAAACTTAGTTACAGAAGTATCATTAACAGTGACCGTTGATTGAGCAGAAGTAAGTCTACTTACTAGTTCTGCTTTTTTAGAAATTTTATTACCATAACCACAATTAGTAATAATTTTCTTGTCATCTATATAGTATTCAAAAGAAAGTGGCCCAGACTGATAGTTGTTTGAGAATCTTTTTTCTGGCGGTTCACCATGGTCAAAAAAAATTAAAGTTTTTTTGTTTTTGAGAACACAAATTTGACCTATACTTTTTTTTGTTTTCTTTAAATTGTAATCTAAGCCTGATAGATAGTTGAGATAATCATTTATTTTAAATTCACATGCGCCATTAAATAAAGGATTTTTATCTGCATTGGTTTTAAGAGAGTTTACGCAAATTACAATTTTTTCAACAATAGCGTCTAAATAGTCTGGAATATATTCTTGAGCATCCTTACAACATTCTCTTATGAGAACTAAAAATTTAGAGCACTGTACGAGATCATATATACTCCTACTTATTGGAAATCCGTCTTCATCAAAAAACTCATTTAATATTTTTTTTAATTCTTTAATACTTATATTAAAATTATTATTAAACTCTTTAAAAACAAGGCCAGAAAGAAGCACTGCAGCTATAATTTCAATTTTTTTAGTTGGACTATTTTCTGAATGTAAGTTTTTTTTTAAGTGATTGACTTGCAAAGTAATAGATTGAAAAAAATTTTCTTTAAAATATAGGTTTGTATTTTTTAAAATAATATCTGCATTTAAGATCCATGAAATTATTCTTTTACTTACATTAGAATTATTCCATATTTTTCTTTTATAAGTTTTATTTTTTTCAATCCATAGAGAAATTATTTTTTGAATAGTTTTGCTGTCATGTTTTCTATTGATTAAACTCAGCCAATAAAAATTATTTAAATTATCTAAATTTTTTTGATTCCAAAAATCTTCAATACTAATGTCTGATATTTTAAAAGAGAAATTTTTATGATTTATAAAAGATGATAGTAAGTAAGAATTTGGATAAAAATGAAAGTCGTTGGGATATTTTTCCTTTAAAGAATTATTATAAAATCGTGTTGAAAAATAAAATTCTTTTAAAAATTTATTTAGAATGATCTTTATGGCTAAAAAGTAGAAATAAATACTTTTTAATCTAAACATTTATTAACTATCTCTTAGTAAACTAATATTTTTTTTTAAATTTCCACTATTTTCTTTGAATATTGTTGATCCTGAAACTAAAACATTAGCTCCAGCATCTTTTGCAAGCTTACAATTATCAAAATTAATACCACCATCAATCTCAATATCTATGTTTAATTCTTTTTCTACTAAAATTTTTTTTATATCTTTTACTTTTGACAAAACTTCAGGCATAAATTTTTGACCTCCAAAACCTGGCTCTACACTCATTATTAATATTAAATCTATTTTTTTTAAAAATCCCTCAACTAAGTTAATATTAGAATTTGGTTTTAATGATACACCAACTTTTTTCCCTTGTGCTTTAATAAGATCAATTGTTTTATTCATATCTTTCGTAGCTTCAGGATGAAAAGTGATTATATCAGACCCGGCTTCTGCAAAGTCTTTTATAAAATTATCTACTGGCGATATCATCAAATGAACATCAAATGTTTTTTTTGTTAAAGGTCTTAATTTTTTAATTACTTCAGGACCTATAGTAATATTTGGAACAAAATGCCCATCCATAACATCAATATGTATGTAATCAGCTCCTGCTTTTTCTAAAGATATTACTTCTTCTCCTAACTTGCTAAAGTTAGCAGAAAGAACCGAAGGAGATATTTTTACAACAGAGGACATAGTTATATTTATATTTTAATCATTAAATTTGTCAAAAAAATAAACTGTTAATTAAAAAGTCTATACAGTTGTTTAGAAAAATCACTTTCTAATGGAAAAGCTAACATACCCCATACATCGTATCCTAGCATGTAGGGCATAGCATAAAATCTGAATAAGTAAAAAAACCAAGCTACATAAAGAGCAATAAATGGTCCAAATAAAAAACTTGGAGTAATAAATTTGAATAATTTTATAATAGGGTTAGTGTACTTTACAAAAACTCTCATAAAGAAAAAGGTCGAATCTTCTCTTTGGAAGATATTCATTGCAGCTCTACCAATTAATGTCCACATTATCATTCCTAAAATATAATCTAAGACTATTATCCAAGTAGGTATCATAAGTTTAAGATATCATGATTTAGATAAAAAAAAAGGGGCGATAAATTCGCCCCTTTTAATTTTTAATTATTTATAACTAGTGTTGTTTACCTAAGATAGCTTTACCCGTAGGTATTCTAGTATCATCTACCATTCTCTGAGTAGCCGCGTCTGGTTCTTTAGTCATTAAACTAACTACAACCATCGTGATTAAACAGATTGGTGCTCCAATCATTCCAAATCTTAAGTGATCTATACCTAAGAATGGTTCATTTACGCCACCAAAAATTGGCACTG
>MDTB01136526.1_pt1 | contig 15538 bp, 16 predicted proteins | sample 811161 | NCBI WGS metagenome assembly MDTB01 (sample SAMN05326650, study PRJNA326480) | marine metagenome | isolation source: seawater | place: Mediterranean Sea | collected 2009 | reverse complement strand
TCTGGAGATGCTTTTAAACTTCAAAAAACCATTAAATTACAAAATAGGGCTAAAATAACCAAAGAGTTACTATCTAAAATCTATAATTAATGATTAATTATTGTAAAACTTGTTTAAATCCCTCAACAAGGCCAAACACCAGCTTTGATAAAGAAGGTTATTGCCCTGTATGTACCTATGAAACAAATAAAATTGAAAAGAATATTGATTGGGAGGAGAGAAAAGTAGAGCTTAATAAGATTAAAGAATGGGGTCAAAAAAATACTAAAAGTACCTACGATTGTATTGTGACTGTAAGTGGTGGAAAAGATAGTATGCGTCAGGCCTTTTTTGTAAGAGACGAGCTAGGAATGAATCCACTGCTAATTTCAAGTATTTATCCTCCTGAGCATTTACATGAAAGAGGAGCTGAAAATCTATCTAATTTAATCAATCATGGCTTTAATTGTCTTTCACTAAGTCTAGACCCAATAATTTGGAAAAAATTAATTAGAAATAGTTTTCTTAAATTTGGTAATTATGCAAAATCATCTGAAATGGCTTTGTATGCAATTCCGATCCATTTAGCTATTGCTAATAAGATACCTTTGCTTTTTTATGGAGAAAATCCTGTTTATACAATTGGAGAAAGCTATGGTGGTAAAGGTGGTAATGCAATTTCAATTCAAGAGGGAAATACTATAAAAGGTGGACCAAAAGGACTGAAATTTAAATCATTTAATAAAACAGATTATTACTTTTATGAATACCCAAGCTATAATGATATTAAGGATGCAGATCTAAAAATATCATACTTAGGGTATTATATGCAAGATTGGTATGGTTTCAAGAATGCTGAAATCGCAATTAAGAATGGTCTTAAGATTAGAAAGGAAAAGCCAGAGGATACTGGAGATTTATGGGGTGTTTCTGCTTTGGATGAAGATTTCACAATGCTAAATCAATACTTCAAATACTTAAAATATGGATATGGAAGAGTTACGGATCAAGTTTGTGAAGCCATACATCAAGGACTGATGACGAGAGAAGAGGCTCTTCATTTAGTAAAAAAATATGATGGCAAATGCTCAAAAAAATTTATCAAATTTTTTTGTAATTACATCGAAATTTCAGATAAAACCTTCGAGAAGACTGTCGATAGAATTGTAAATAAGAAATTATTTAAAAAAGTAAACAATACTTGGAAGCCAATATTTAAAGTATTTTAAAAAATGATTACAATTTTTGATAATAGTATGGGAAATATTTCTTCTGTTGCTAATGCTCTTCAAAAATTAGATGTTGATTTCACAATATCTAAACATAAAAAAGAAATTATTAAGGCAAAATCAATCATTTTTCCAGGTGTTGGTGCTTTTCCACAAGCAGTGGAAAACTTAAAAAAAAGTTCTATGCTTCAAACGTTAAAAAAAATTTTAATTGAAAAAGAAACTCCATTTTTAGGGATATGCCTTGGGATGCAAATTCTTTTTGAAAGATCCGATGAAATGAAGCCTACTAATGGCCTAGGAATTTTGCAAGGATCGGTTAAGAAAATAAAAAAACATCAAGATTTTCTCGTACCACACGTTGGTTGGAATGATCTTACAGTAAATAGGAAAAATCCACTTCTAAGAAACATTAATCTAAGCTCAAAATTTTACTATGATCACTCTTATTACGTCAAAGATAATAGCTCCTCAAGATTTGCTTCATTAAAAGATGATAAAAAAATTACTGTTGGCGTTTGGTCGAATAATATTTTAGGTGTACAATTTCATCCAGAAAAAAGCCAAACGAACGGGTTAAAATTACTAAGAAATTTTATAAATTTTTCGAGGGATTTTAAGTGCTAACAACTAGAATAGTAGGAGTCATTAATTTATTAAACGGCGCAGTAGTTCAAAGTATAAGGTTTAAAGAGTACCTACCGATTGGTAAACCAGAAGTTGCAATTAATTATTTAGATAGTTGGGGTGCAGACGAGATTATACTACTTAATATAAATAGACAGACTAAATCAAAGAATAGTTTGATACGAAAATTGCTATCATACTCAAAATTTTGTCAAACACCTCTTGCAGTTGGTGGTGGAATTAAATCTCTTAGAGACATCGAATTATTAATAAGGAATGGCGCCGATAAAGTTGTAATTAATACGAATGGGCACCTTAATCCAAATTTATTTAGTGAGGGTGCTAAAGAATTTGGTGAACAAGCTATGGTTGCTTCATTTGATGTAAAAAAAATTGGAAAAAATTTTTATGCATTCATTAATTCAGGAAAAGTCAAGTTAGAAATGGATCTAATAGACTTATTAAAACAATCTATTGATAATGGCGCAGGTGAAGTATTTTTAAATTCTATTGATAGAGATGGAACAAAGAGTGGATTTGATCTTGAGCTAATTAAGTTTGTAAGTGAAAATATATCAATTCCATTAATAGGATGTGGTGGTGCTGGAAAAGCATCTGATTTTATAAAAGCAATGCCACTTAAAATATCAGGGCTAGCTGCAGGAAATATATTTAATTTTTCTGAACATAGTATTATAAAAATAAAAAGTATAATTTTAAAAAAATACAAAAATATAAGATTAGATACTATTTCTAATTATCAAAATAAATTATTTGATAAAGATGGTAGACTGCTACCAATGAATGATAAAAATATAGACAAATTAAGATTCGATTATATTCCAAAGGAAAAAATATGATTGTTTGTAGTCGCTGTCTTTACACTGAAGTTCATCCATTAAATATTACTTTCAATGAAAATTTTTTATGCAGTGGATGCAGGGTTCATGAAGAAAAAGATAACCTTGATTGGAATAAAAGATTTGAAAAACTAAAAAAAATATTAGCTCCATACAAAAAATCTAATCGAACTATTTATAACTGTATTATACCCGTTTCAGGGGGAAAAGATTCTTACTATACAGTATATATTGTAAAAAATATTTTAGGCATGAACCCTCTTCTAGTTACTTATAATAAGCTATATAATACAGAGATTGGGATAAGAAATCTTTCTTATTTAAAAACTATCTTTGGATGTCCCTTACTAACTATGACGCCTAATCCAAATACTGTTAAAAAAATTAATCATTTTACAATAAAAAAAATGGGTTCCATCTATTGGCATTGTATTGCCGGCCAAACAGTATTTCCTGTACAAACTGCATATAAGTTTAAAATACCTTTAATTATATGGGGTGTTCATCAGGGCATTGATCAGGTAGGTATGTTCTCACATACCGATGAGGTTGAGATGACTAGAAAATATAGAAAAGAGCACGATTTAATGGGGTATGAAGCTGAGGATTTATTAATGAATGGAAGCCTTCTAGAGAGTGATTTAGAAAACTACTTATATCCCCATGACAAAGAAATAGAATCTGTAGGGGTAAGAGGCATATATTTAAACAATTATATTCGATGGGATTCGAAAGCACAGCACGAATTAATGATTAATAAATTTCATTATGAAACAATGTTTCAACAAAGAACTTTTGATGCTTATAATGATATAGATTGTCATCATTATTCAGGGCTTCACGATTATATAAAATATATTAAATGGGGTTTTGGTAAAGTGACTGATCATGTTTGCCGTGAAATACGATTAAAAAGATTATCTCGTAATCAAGGCATTAGACTTGTAGAAAAATATCAAAATAAAATTCCTAATGACACAAGTCTATTTTGTAATTTTAATAAAATAAAAAAGTCATCATTATTGAGAAGTATAGAAAAACATCGCAATAAAAAAATCTGGAAAAAAATTCAAGGCAAATGGGAAAAAAAAGCAATCCGAAATAATGATGAAAATAAAAAATTTATTTTGAATAATAAACTAAATCTTATCGAGAAATGCAATTTTAATGCAAAATCAAGGAAAGATAAAAAAAAACTGTCAAATGAGTATATAACTCTTGGAAGAGGCTGGGTTGAAAAATAATTTTTTACGTCTCACAAATCTTAATCAATATAAAGACCTTTCTGCATATAATAATTTTAATCTTGGGGCTTGGTGCGATCATAAGAGAGAATCTTCTAAAAATAATACAAGTTATATAGTTCCATATCATTGGGATAATAGAATAAAATTTAATGATGATTATAAAAAATTAAAAAAATTACATAATAAAATAATTGATGATTTAGTAAATTTATTAAATAATTTTCACACAACTAATAAACCAAGACGTTACTGGCAATTATTACTTGATCCTTGGTTAGCTGATTACTTAGCGATTTTATTTGATCGTTGGGAAATAATTAAAACAGCAGCAAAATTAAATAAAAATTTTGAAGTTGAATTTTATCAATTTACCTCTGATACTTGTTTAAATAATTTTTATAGTTATCCTGGTATGCAAGGTTTTTTGCAACAAAATGATATCAATCAGTATTTGTTTCAAAAAATTATTTTAAAATATTTCAGCAATAACTTTCATATTACACAATCCCATAAAACATATGATATTAAATTTGACGATACAACTATTTTTTCAAAACAGGAAGCCAACTTTAAAAACTACATAAAAAATCTATATCGTTTTTTTGTATCGAGCATATTCAAAAAACAAATAGATAGGCAAAAAATATTTATCATTGATAGTTTTCTAAATTTTTATAATAGCATTCTTTTTAACTTAAGAATTAAACAAATTCCAATTGACAACATGATTAAAGATGAAAGCTTGTCTAGTAATTACGAGATTGATGTAAGAAATAACCTTATCAATAAAAAAATATTTAATAATAATTTTTATGAATTTATTTTTAATGAAATTATACTTAATCTTAACACTATGTTTATTGAAGACTATCAAAAGAATATAAAAAAAATTAATGATAAATCAAACCACCAAATAATTATATTTTCTGAGCAACTACTTTATAATAATTTCAAATCGCTTTGGCTTGCCAACCAAATTCAAAAAAAAACAAAACTTTTTTATGTTGAACATGGAGGCTCATTTCCAAAAAAAGAATATAAGTTCAATTACCATAGAGAAATAAGTGACAAATGTCTAACTTGGTATAAAGCTATCGATAAACAGGATATTCAAATACCAGTTCAAAAGAAAATATATTCTTCTCTAAGTTCGCAAAATTATACGTCTAATAGTAACTGTTCTTTGCTGGCGTATGGAGGCAGGAAGTTTACTTATTCTGCTCAGTATTTACCACAAGGCTTCACACAATCTCAAGTTGTATATAACGATGTAATAAATTTTTTTAATACAATTAATAAAGATATTAAGAAAAAATTTAAGATTAAAACTCATCATAATCTAGGATTTAACGAAGAAAAAAAATTTATCAAAGATTTGGGTAATGAAATTATTTCTAAAAGTTCTTATATTGATTTTATCAGAAAATCGAAAGTTATTATTTGCACATATCCTGAAACCACATTTACAGAGTCATTAGCATCTGGAATTCCCACTATTCTTTTTTTTAAAAAGGAGTTGTATGAATTAAATCCTCAAACAAGTGAATTAGTATCTTTAATGCATAAAGCTAAAATTATTTTTTATTCTGCTGAGGAAGCTGCAGATCACTTGAATGAAATATGGCATGATCTTGAAAAATGGTGGAATAAGAAAGAAACTATTTACGCCAGAAAAGTTTTTTTTCAAGAAGCGGCAATCATAAGTAGAAGTTGGGTCAACTTATCTGATCAAGAAATAAATAATATTTTTTATTAATTAACGTTTACATATATAGCTGTTTATTGGTTGAAGCTATTTCAAGTAAATCAATATCTTTTCTATTAATAAATTCTGAATTTTTTTTGCATCTTGATTGCTTGCCAATAAACTCTTCAATAGATTTATACTTAAAAATATTACTTTTAGAATCTTTAGGTAATATTATAGTTACATCTAAACCATGACTTACTTCTCTGATCCTATTTTCATATTCTTCATTAATTGCATTTTCAATAAATGGATCGGTGTTGCTATAAAAATGACCTTGAAGAGGGGGATCACTAAGATAATCACATCCTAGTAAAATTACTTCTCTAAAACCTAGAAACTTTGCAACTGTAATCATTATATCTAAACTTCCATTAAGAGGAGAGTGAAGCGAATGAGTTAAATTAAAAGTATTCAATTTTTTTTTATTTTTAAGAATTGTAAATTCTTTATCATAATAAAAATTCACATTGTTTGGATTTTTAAAAAAAGCATAGAAATTAGATAAGTGAGTGAAGAAATTTATATTTTTATTATTTTTTATAAATCGCTTAAAAAAAATTTCTCTATAGTTCTTGGTAATTTTTTTTAGCCTAGGTGTATAACACAATTTATAATACGTATAAGTATCTGGAATAACATAGTATTTCAAATCTATAAATTTTATTCTTTCATCTAATAAAAGATAAGTGGTACCAATTGCTTTAAATTTTGGAAGGGCTTCGTAATCTATGTATTTAAGTGATGCTCCGTTTCCAATGATATAACATTTCTCTCCCTTATGAATATTCTGTAAACTATTATTTCTACATAATATACGACTATGAAGTTTCCAAAAAACTATTTGTAATAAACGAATTAATTTCATTATAGTCTTTTCAAAAATGATGGTACTTATTATTTATTCATATATATTAAAACTGATGTAAAATATACCTTCAAATTTTAGTCATTTATGCATTCAAATATAAAACAGTATACTAAAAAATTAAGTGAGGCGATGGCCTTTCAAGCAATGGAACTTGTTCCAAACTTAGCTAGTAGTATGAAAATTGCTTGGGAAACAAATGCAAATATTTATATATTTGGAAATGGTGGTAGTGCGGGTAACGCAATTCATCTTGCAAATGACTTCATATATGGTGCTGGAACACGAAATGAAAAAGGGATAAACATAGAATCATTATCGTCAAATGCAGCTGTAATTACTTGTCTAGCAAATGATATTGGTTATGAAAAAATCTATTCTGAACAATTAAGAGTTAAAGGAAAAAAAGATGATATACTTATTGCTCTATCAGGTAGTGGTAATTCTAAAAATATAATTAATGCTATTGAAGAAGGAAATAAAATTGGTATGAAAACTTTTGCAATATTAGGGTTTGATGGTGGAGAGTGTAAAGCTATAGCTAATTACCCAATTCATTTTGAAGTGCATGATATGCAAATTGCCGAAGACCTTCAACTTATTGTTGGTCACATGTGTATGCAATGGCTATATAGTCAAGATGTAATTATAAAGTGATATTTAAATATTTTAATCAAATAGAAAATCAATTTTTATGTTAAGATCATTAGTAACTGGAGGTGCAGGTTTTATTGGCAGTCATTTAGTTGATAGATTAGTTGAATTGAATCATGATGTCACTGTACTAGATAATTTATCAACAGGTAGAAAAAGTAATCTTAATAAGTCTATTGATAAGATAAGTTTTATTAATGAAGACCTGAACTCCAATTTAGAAAAATTAATTAATTTTGATAATATTGATTTTATTTTTCATTTAGCGGCACTTGCTGATATTGTTCCAAGTATTCAAGAGCCTGATAAGTATTTTAAAGCTAATGTTCAAGGTACATTTAATTTATTAAATGCAATAAAATCAAAAGAAATAAAAAAATTTATTTATGCAGCTTCTTCGTCTTGTTATGGTATTCCACCAAGCTTTCCAACTAACGAAGAAGCTCCAATAATACCAGAATATCCATATGCTTTGACCAAAAATCTTGGTGAGCAACTAGTTCAACATTGGGCAAATGTTTTTAATTTACCAAGTATTTCGCTTAGGTTTTTTAATGTTTATGGCCTAAGATCCCGAACTTCAGGAACATACGGAGCAGTATTTGGAGTTTTTTTGTCTCAAAAGCTTGCCAAAAAACCATTTACCGTTGTTGGTGATGGGACACAAACTAGAGATTTTACTCATGTTTCTGATGTGGTAAATGCAATCACAGAAACAGCTTTTAGTGAAAAAAAAAATAAAATTTATAATGTAGGAAGTGAAAATACTATATCTGTAAATAAGATTGTAGACCTATTGGGTGGCTCTAAAGTATTTATACCTAAACGACCTGGAGAGCCACAAACAACATTTGCTGATATTACCAAAATTAAAAAAGATATTGGTTGGAAACCTTTAATAAATATTGAAAATGGTATATGTGAATTAATCGAGAATATTCATTTATGGAAAGATGCCCCTGTTTGGACACCTGAAAGTATAAAAGTTGAGACTAAAGATTGGTTTAAGTATTTAAAATAAAATGAAGAATATATTAATTACAGGAGGCGCTGGATATGTTGGATCCAAACTTGTCCCCCTCCTACTTAAAAATAATTATAACGTTATAGTCTACGATTTAATGATTTATGGTTCTGATGTTATAAATGAGCATCCAAATTTGAAAATGATTAAGGGTGACATTCGTGATATCAATTATTTATCTGAATTTATAAAAGTATCTGAGTGTGTTATTCACCTTGCCTGTATCTCCAATGATCCATCATTTGAATTAAACCCCTCTCTTGGAAAAAGCATTAACCTAGATTGTTTTGAACCTATGTTAAAGTCTTGTGTCAAAAATAGTATTGAGCGATTTATTTATGCATCTTCCTCATCCGTATATGGTGTTAAATCTGACCCAGAAGTTCATGAAGAGCTATCATTAGAGCCATTAACTGATTATTCTAAATTTAAAGCTGAATGTGAGACTATATTATCAAAGTATCAATCAGATAAATTTACAACTATTACTATTAGACCTGCTACTGTGTGTGGTTATGCGCCAAGACAAAGATTAGATGTTGTTGTGAATATATTAACTAATCTTGCATATCATAAAAATGAAATTACCGTGTTAGGTGGTGATCAATTGAGGCCTAATATTCATATTGATGATATGGCTGAGGCTTATCTTACTTTACTAAAAGCAGATAAAAATGACGTTGCTGGTGAAATATTTAATGCAGGTTATGAAAATTTTTCTATTTTAGATATTGCTCATATGGTTAAAAAAAATATAGGACCGAAAGTTAATATTATAAAAAAAATATCTAACGACGATAGGTCATATAAAATTTCTTCGAGTAAAATTTATAAAAAACTAAATTTTATGCCAAAGAAAACAATCGAAGATGCAGTAATAGATTTAGTTAAGGCATTTCAAAATGGAGATTTGCAGAATACCCTTAATTCCGATAAATATTTTAACATAAAAAGGATGCAAAAGATTGATCTTAAATGACCAAGGTTAGATATTCATACTTAAAACAGCAATTTAGTAATGCTGAAGACCTATGGGATGAATTAAAAAAATTTGTACCAACAGGCGATTTTACACTTGGGAAACCACTTTATGAATTTGAAGATAATTTTGCTAAAATGATTGGTGTTAATCATGCTATCGGTGTTAATTCTGGAACCGATGCAATTAAGATTCCTCTTAAAGCTCTTGGTATCAAGCCAGGAGATGAGATTATAACAGCAGCAAATACTTTTGTTGCAACTGTTGGTGCTATTAGAGAGATTGGCGCAATCCCAGTCTTTGTAGATTGTGATGATACTTTTTGTATGGATACAAATTTAATTGAGCAAAAAATAACCAAAAAAACTAGAGCTTTAGTTCCAGTTCATTTTACTGGCTATATGACTAATATGGAAAATATAATGCATATAGCAAACAAATATAATTTGACTGTTGTCGAAGATGCCTGTCAATCAATATTGGGTGAATACAAAGGAAAAAAGGCAGGCTGTTGGGGTGATGCTGCGTCATTTTCTTTGCATCCTCTCAAAAATTTAAATGTTTGGTCAGATGGTGGTATTATCACAACAAATAGTAAAGATATTAACGATAAGGTGAGATTACTTAGAAATCACGGTCTAATCGACAGGGATACTGTTGAAGTAATGGGATATAACTCAAGATTGGATACACTGCAAGCTGTTGTCGGTAACTGGCTTTTACCAAAAACTCATGAGATTGCAAATCAAAGAATTAAAAATGCAAACTATCTAGATAATGGCCTTGGTAAAATTAAGCAAATTAGAATCCCAGATAGACCAAAGGATTTTAAGATTGTCTATCATTTGTATATTATTTTTGCTCAAGAAAGAGACGGTCTTTTAGAGCACTGTTTGGCAAATGGTATTGAGGCTAAAATACATTATCCAAAGCCAATTTATCTTCAAAATGCATTATCAGATCTTGGATATAAAAAGGGTGACTTTCCGATTACAGATAAACATGCTAAGTCAATAATAAGTTTTCCGTGTGATCAACACTTAGAAATAGATCAACTTGATTACATAATTGATACCGTCAAAAACTTTTATAAATAAACTATTATGAGAAAAATACCCTATGTTTCACTTCAGTCTCAGTGGATTGAGGAAAAAAAAGATCTTCAGAATATTTTTAAAGAAGTAATGAGTTCAGGAGAATTTGTTGGTGGAAGATATGTAAACAAATTTGAGAGCCAAATAGCAAAATATTGTGGAACAAAATATGCGGCCTCATTTAATAGTGGTACTGATGCTCTTACAATGGCTCTTTATATTTCTGGAATTAAAAGAGGTGATGAAGTTATAACGCCACCAAATTCGTTTATTTCATCAACATCAGTAATTGCCCATTTAGGAGCTATACCTGTATTTTGCGATGTCCTTGCTGATCAAAATATAGATCCACTTCAAATTGAAAAACTTATAACAAAAAATACAAAAGCAATACTACCAGTGCATTTAACTGGAAGAATATCTGAAATGAAAATTATAAATGAACTAGCCAAAAAGTATAATTTAAAAGTAATTGAAGACTCAGCGCAGGCAATTGGATCAAAATACTACTCAAAAAAAAGTGGCTCACTTAGTGATATTGGTTGTTTTTCTACTCATCCACTAAAAAATCTTAATGCTTCTGGCGATGGAGGGTTCTTTACTACTAATAGTAAAAAATTTTGGCAGAAAGCTAAAGAGATTAGTAATTTAGGTTTGATAAATAGAAATAAAGTCAATGAGTTTGGGCATGTTTCAAGAATGGACAATCTTCAAGCAGCTATCTTAACTTATAGGTTAGGTAACCTTAATTCTGTGATAAAAAGAAGACGAAAAAATGCAAAATTCTATATAGATAATTTAAATAAAGATAATATTTTTTATCCAAAAGAGGAAAGCCATCAATTTAATACTTATCATACTTTTGTTATTCAAGTTAAGAAAAGGGATCAACTCAAAAAATATTTAGATAAAAAAGGCATTCAAACTGCTATTCATTATCCTAGGCCAATTCACTTACAGCCTGCTACAAAAAGATTTGGCTATAAAGTTGGAGACTTTCCTATTACTGAAAAGCAGGCAAAAAGAATAATTACTCTTCCTATCCACCAGTATTTGAGTACCGATGATTTAAAATATATAGTAAAAAGCACTAATGAATTCTTTGATTAAATCATACTCCAAAAATGCGCTAGAAATCGTTCTTGATAATAGATCAAGGTACTTGAGAGGTTTAGTCGTAAAAGCTCTGCTTGGTGGTGGTAGAGGTCATATGGGATCTGCAATGTCATTAATCGAAATTTTAAGGGCTATATATGACGATTTTGCTCAATTTAATCCCTTAAATCCTGAAGATGAAAATAGAGATAGAATAATTTTAAGTAAAGGACATGGTTGTTTAGCGCTTTATGCGATTCTTGCTGATAAAAAATTTATAGATAAAAAAGAGTTAGAAAATGTTGGTACTTTTGACTCTATTTTAGGAGGTCATCCAGAGCATTTTAAAGTGCCTGGTGTCGAGGCATCAACTGGCGCCTTGGGTCATGGGTTACCAATTGGAGTAGGAATTGCAACAGCGTTAAAAATTAAGTCTAAAAATCAAAAAACTATTGTAGTTGTTGGGGACGGTGAAATTAATGAAGGAGTTGTTTGGGAGTCGGCAATGTCAGCGTCTAAACATAAACTAAATAATTTAATTGTGATGATAGATTATAATAAAATTCAGTCATATGGATTTACTAAAGATGTGTTAGACCTTGAACCTTTAACTGATAAACTATTGAGTTTTGGTTTTTCTGTATCAAATGTAAATGGTCATTGTATGAAAGAATTAAGTGAGTCATTAGTGAGTACAAAAAACTCTAAACAACCAAATGCAATAATTTGTCACACAATTAAAGGTAAAGGCTTTTCTTTTTCTGAAAATAATCCTTTATGGCATCACAAAAATAACTTTACTGAGGAAGAAATTAAATTGCTAAAAGAAAATATATTATTATGAGACAGACATCATTAAATATGGTTTATGAGCTCGCAAAAACTAATGATAAAGTAGTATTTATTGGTTCAGATTTAGGACCTGGAGTTTTAGAAAATTTTAAAAAAAATATTCCTGATAGATTTTTTATGGAAGGAATCGCAGAACAATTTATAATTGGTTTTTCTGCAGGATTAGCAAAAGAAGGATTTATTCCTTATGTGAACACAATTGCAACTTTTATAACAAGAAGGTGTTTTGAGCAATTATCTGTTGATCTTTCGTTACATAATTTACCAGTTAGATTAATAGGAAATGGTGGGGGCTTAGTTTATGCACCACTAGGACCTACGCATCAAGCTATAGATGATATTGCTATTTTAAAAGCAATACCCAATATGACTATTGTAAGTCCATGTGACGCCAATGAAATGAAAATGCTTATGATTGAGTCAATTACATGGCCATATCCAATGTATATTAGACTTGGAAGAGGCGGTGAAGATATAGTAACCCCAAATGACTATAGTTTTAAAATTGGTAAATCAACTATTTTAAAAAAATTAACAGATATAGTTTTCATTACAACAGGAACCATGGCCCAGAAAGCCTTAATGGCATCAAAAATTTTAAAAGAGGAATCAAACTTAGATGTTGGAGTTCTGCATATGCATACGATTCATCCTTTTGATAAAGAGTCCGTGATGTCACTTTTTCCAAATATAAAACTGATAGTAACTGTTGAAGAGCATATTTTAGTAGGTGGATTAGGTTCAACAGTTATTGAGTTTTTAAGTGATAACAATAATTTGTTTAATGTTAAAGTAAAACGTATTGGCTTAGAAAATCAATTTGTACAAAAATATGGTACACAAGACGAGTTACAGGAATACTTTGGTTTATCTAAAGAGAATCTTGTTAATGTTGTATTAAATAATTATAAAAAATGACTAACATATACTTAACAAAAGAAGAGAATAAAATTTCTAATGATTTTTTAAAAAAAGGTTATTTAATTTTTGATATTAAAGAGTCAAGATCATATCAATGGGTTGCAAATAAAGTTACGCAGCTTGCTGTTAAATTTTTAAAGAAACCAATAAAAATTCAACAGAGTGATATATTAGACAATATACATAAATATTTAGATTTGAAAGATTTAAATAATTTTAGGATGAGTATAATTAATGAAATTAATAAATCTGATGAATTTAAAGTTCATTATTTTTCACTAGCAAAAGATATTATATATATGACAGTGGGTAATGAGCTAGCAATGCAAAAAAAAATAAACTTAAGTATTCAGTTACCTAATGATGACAGCTCACTTTTACCAGTTCATTCTGATATATGGTCAGGCGATTCTCCTTTTGAAATAGTTGTTTGGCTTCCACTGGTTGATTGCTTTGAAACAAAATCAATGTTTATTTTGCCTCCACAGAAATACAAAAAACTTGAGAAATCTTTCAAAAAAGTAAGTAATAAGAGTAGTGAAAGTTTATACAGACTCATTAAAAATGACGTCAAGTGGATAAATATAAAGTCTGGTCAAGTTTTAATTTTTAATCAATCTTTACCACATGGAAATAGAGTTAATATTGAAAGTACATCTAGATGGTCTATGAATTGCAGATTCAAGAGTCTATTATCGCCTTATGGAGATAAAAAACTTGGTGAATTTTTTATTCCGATTACAACAAGAGTTGCTACTAATATTGGTATTGATTACAAGGAACCTAAACTATGAATAAAGTTGTTAGGGGGTATATTTTTAGCCGTCCTTTTGAAGGGGAAAGAGCTCCTCAACACATACAAAACTTAGTTATTAGAGATTTTTGTAAAAAAAATAATTTAGATTATCGCTTAAGCGTAAGCGAATACATATTTAAAAATACCCATTTGATTTTGTCTCAAGTAATTGATGAAATTAATAGTCTAGACGGAATTGTTGCATACAGCATGTTGCAGATGCCAAGTGATAAAGTCGTAAGAAAAAAGTATTTATCAAAAATTATTAATAAAAAAAAGACTATATATTTTGCGCTTGAAGATTTAAAAGTTTCAAACAATGTAGAATTTGATTTATTTGAAGAAATATGGAGAATTAATCAATTGCTTCCACAGTGTAAAATGAATATTAGTTATGGGTGAATTAAAAAACTTTGTTACAAAACTACATCAATCTTCATCTAGAGATTATATTTCGAGGATGAATGATGATAAGATTGAGTGCATGAATGTGGCAAAAAAATATGAAGAAGATTACTGGGACGGTGACAGAAGGTACGGATATGGCGGCTATAAGTATATACCAGGATGGTGGGCAAATGTCGCAAAAAGCTTAATTGAAAATTATAATTTAAACAATAATTCTTCTCTTTTAGATATTGGATGTGGTAAAGGATTTTTGTTATTAGAAATAATTAAATTGCTTCCTAATATAAAAGTATGGGGTTTGGATATTTCAGATCATGCCCTTAATTCGGCACATCAAGAAATAAAGCCTTTTTTATCTAAATTTGATTGTAGAAAATATTTAAATTTTCAAGATAATGAGTTTGATTTAGCTATATCTTTAGGCACCTTGCATAATTTTAAAATTAATGAGTTACAAATTGGCCTCTCAGAAATAGAGAGAGTTTCTAAGAAAAGCTATCTTATGGTTGAGAGCTACAGAAATAATCTTGAGCTTTTTAACTTACAGTGTTGGGCATTAACCTGTGAGTCATTTTACGATAAACCAAGTTGGGTTTGGCTTTTTAGTCATTTTGGCTACAAAGGTGATTACGAGTTTATTTACTTTGAGTAAGTTTCAAAAACATGCTGTGAAGGCATTAATATTTAATTCCACGGGGCAGGTACTTCTTCAAAAAAGAGATATTAAACAAAACCTTCCATATCCTGGATATTGGAATTTTTTTGGTGGAATGGTTGAAAAAAAAGAAAATTATAAGACTGCACTCAAAAGAGAATTAAAAGAAGAGTTATCGTTTCAAGTTAAAAATTTATCGCATGAAGCTTTTTCTTGGATTTGGTTCAATGATTGGCTACCTACTATCAATCATTTTTTTCCAATATACATAAATGATAAGAAGTTAATTAATTCTTTTAGGCTCAAAGAGGGAGATAAAATGCGTTGGTTTGCTATAGATGACTTATATCAAATAAAAATGGTTCCATCTATTTTTCATAACATAAATAAAATTATTAGTTTTTTAGATTATCAAAAAATTAATTTTGAAAAAAAATTAATTATAGACTCTTTAGAAATGAATTTAATGAAAAAATATAACCTTACAAAAAAAAATAATAGAG
>MDTB01085447.1_pt1 | contig 15538 bp, 17 predicted proteins | sample 811161 | NCBI WGS metagenome assembly MDTB01 (sample SAMN05326650, study PRJNA326480) | marine metagenome | isolation source: seawater | place: Mediterranean Sea | collected 2009 | reverse complement strand
GTTAAGTAACGGAATGAACAGATTTATGGTTATAGGATATCCATAAGAAAGGATACTATGAAAATAGTAGAATGGTGTAGAAAAAACGATATTTGGTATCTCAAAGTTGACATAGAGATACCAGAAGCTTGCATACAAGAAGCACAAGATGTATATGATGCTGGTTTCTTTGTAGATCATCGTTTTGGTGACGGGGATGGTTGGTGTTCTGCTGCTATTCATAGTTATGTACATAAAGATAAACCGAACACAAGTATGGGTTGGTATCATACAAAAAATCCTGATGGCCATGGTCTTAGAGAGGAAGATGTTAAATGGGGTTGGACTGAAATTGCAGAATATGCTCCAGAGACAAAAAGATGGTTAGAAGATTTCCCCCACAAATCATACAGACGATTAAGGTTCATGTTACTGGAACCCGATGGCAAAATTATTGCACACCATGATTCTAACGAGGCAAGAGATCAGAGAGGTGCGAGAAGAAATATTGCGGGTGCAATTAACCTTGCATTTTATCAACCAGAGAATTGCTATCTAAGAAGAGTAGATACAAAGGAGGAGTTGCCCTTTGAAAATTGCACAGGGTTTTGGTTTGACAACGGTGTGGAACATGAAGCTCATAATGCATCAACTGAGAACAGATTTCATTTCATTATGCATGGTGGATTTAACAAAGAAAGAAAAGAGTTAATGAAACGCTCTTTAGTTAAGCAGTTTGGTAAAGATGTATTGAAAGAGATTGATGAGTAGAAAAAAATTAGTGGTAGCAGGAGATAGTTGGACAGGAAGACTTTTATGGCCAGATGGTCCGAATGGACCTAGTTTTAGATCATGGCCGATACCCCTTGCTGATATGCTTGATATGGATGTTGTTAATGTCGGTGCGCCGGGTCGTGGAAATGAATTTATATACAATAAAATTATTGATCAGTTGTCTTTTGAAAAAAATATTGGATTAGCAATAGTTATGTGGAGTGAACACACTAGGTGGGATTTCGCAGCAGGAGGAACTTTGTGGATTGATCCCTCAATAAAAGGTAAATACCTAAGTAAGTTAATGAAAAATCCATCCAGAAAAAAAGTTGTAGATATGTTTTTAGAAAGAAATATGGCATCAACTGAATATAATTTTCTAAAGACTTTAAGATGGTTTAATGCGTTTCAGAATTATTGTGAGTGTAATAATATTCCATATATGCAATGTTCAGCATTTAATGTGCTTGATAAAAATGTAATTTCTACAATTATAGATCATCCTGTTTTTTATAAGATGAATGAAGAGCATTTCTATGGTTGGCCAATATTTCATCAAATTGGTGGATTTAATATGTCTGATAAATTAAATGAAGTTGATCCTGAGATGAAAAAACTTAGAATTAGTGACGAAGATAATCATCCAAATGTTGAGGGACATAAATTTATAGCAAAACTTCTCTATGATTATTATGTAAAAACATATGAAAGAAATTCATGAATATAATTGCAATTCGTATCGGTGATAAGTATGGTCCAGAATATGAGGACTACCTAAACAATAAATTATCAAAATACAATATAATTTGGATAAGAGAACCATACCATCCTCATGTCACATTGCAGTGGAATAAGATGTGGGGTATGCAACTGGAGCAAGATGATCCTATTTGTGTTATGGATATTGATGTTCTTCTGGTAAATGATTACGAAAAGATATTTGACTTTCCTATAGAACGAGGACAATTTGCTGCTATGCCTGGCTGGTGGAGAGATACAAAAAAAGAGGGATACTCTATCAACGGTGGATTCTTTAAATACTATCCGAAAGATTGCAAATATATTTACGATAAGTTTATGTCAGATATTCGTGAATGGCAAAGACATTATATTGACAATGGTGTAACTAAAGGGCCAGTAAATGGAGAACAGTATTTTGTTGAGGATTCTGTTAAAGAAAAATTAGACTTAAAACTACTTCCCAACGAATGGTTTACTAGATGGGTTACAGATGAAAGTATAAACTACGGTAAGGATATGACAAAGTGGCAAATACAACTCACTAATAAGTATCGCAAGCTTACTGGAAATGATTACATATATTTGGGTGGTGAATTTCATGAAGATGTAAAGTTTGTACATTTTACTCATAGATTAAATAAACCTCATTTGTGGGAAGATTATAAAAAGTTTTATCGATGTTAGTAAAACAAACAAATTGGTCATATGATCTAGATAAGTGTTTACTTGAATGGGAGCTAATACAATCAAGTCTTGGAGATGTTCTGTGGAGTGATGCAGAGGGATTTACGAATCAGACCAGTTTACAACATAGTAATAAATTTATCAATAATCCTTATCTAGATAGTGTGGGGTCGATTATTAGGACTGACAATGTAACATCAGACTTTGTAGTATTAAATGAGGGTTACGAGGATACAATTTTTGCTGATGTCATACGAGATACAGGAGGGGTGCGGTCAAGAATAATGATCATGTTAAAACACACCACATATTCAGTACACTACGACAAGACTCCTCGTTACCACATGGCTCTCATAACCAATCCAGATGCTTACTTTATATTTCCTACTTTAAATGAGATAATACACATACCAGCAGATGGTTTTGTTTATGAGGTTGATACAACAATACCACATAGTTTTGTTAACTGTGGTCAGGAAAGAACGCATTTGGTGATTTCAAAAAGAAGTTCATAATGTGTACTTTTCAAATAACAAATGATTCCACACTGAATTTAAACCATAACATATTACAGCCGGGAGGCCCTGATTTATCTAATACGATAAACCTAGATGGCACATATGTTACCCACCACCTTTTAAGTATTACAGGTGATTTTACTCCACAACCAGTAGAACATGATGGGAAATACTTTTTACTAATGGGCGAGATTTACAATTATGATAAATCTTTGCCAAGTGATATTTATTTTGGTATTGAGAAATATCTTGAGTATGGAGATAAATTTACAGAATATCTTGACGGTGAATTTTTATTCATTGTTATTGATGGGAATATTATAGATTTCTTTTCGGACCCTTGGGGTACAAGACAAGCATATTATACTAAGCATGGTGACAATTGGTATTTCACCACATTGCGTATCTCTGATGATAGCCAAAGATTTTTACACAACAGTCATTATAGATTTCATGTAAAACATAAAATTATTGAATTGGTAGAGAATGAACTAACAAGTTGGAATCTTGAACAGAATATTAATTCTCTTGATGAAGTTATTAATTCCTTTGAAGAAGCAGTAATAAAAAGGTGGACACCAAATTGTACATTGTTTTTAAGTGGTGGCATCGATAGCAGTGCAGTTGCATTGTGCCTTCATAAGAACAAAAAAACATTCAATGCTTTAAGTCTTATGGTAAATCAGGAAAATGAAGACCAAGAAGCCTTGGATGCAGTCGTTAAGTTATGTAATCCGCAATACCATAAAATAACTGAAATACCTAATGAGGGTATCACTGAAATTGATAGTAAATATTTTGATTTAAATTACGCACAAGCAGAAATAAGAAGACAAACCAAATTGCAATTCAACAGTAGGGTTGTTCTCACAGGAGGTGGTGCCGATGAATTTATTGATAATTACATAACAAAGGATAGTAGTTCTTGGAAAATTTGGCCAGATGATCTGCAAGACATATTTCCGTATTCTCATTTCTATAAGGGATTGTCAAGAATATTATTGGACTTTCATGAAAAGTATAGCCTTAATTTTGGTATAGAAAACAGAAATACATTTTATGATAAAAATTTTGTTCAGTGTTGGTTAAATACTACACCAGAGATTAAGAACAAAGAGAGTAAGGGTTTTTTAAAAGATTATCTTAGAATGTACAATATTCCCATATCAAAGTTTCCTAAAACTGGGTTTTATAAACAAAATATTGGACACTGGAGCAAGGCTATCAGGACCAAGAAAAACTTTAAAAATGATCACACCTATGAAACTTTTTATTCAAAAACTATATTTTTAGGTGAATACGATAATGGTCATAAATAAAAAGAAGGATGTATTTGATGTTAGGGTTTGATGAATTTGTTTCTTTATGGGAAGAAGAAACCAAAAACAAAAAAATTAATAAAAATCAAGCACACATGTTGTTTTTGGTAGTTTATCCCGATAAACTAAAATGGGATTTTGGGATAGAAAAACAAACTCAAACTACAACACTTATGATGTCGGGGGGTGCTACTGGTGGCGGTGCCAGACATGATCTACATTTCTGTTATAGAAGTCAAGTTCATGATCTTCTTTTAAAATGTGATCACACTCATGCTATGATTGTATCGGTTGGTATGGTGTTTGATATGACAACGAGTGGTAAGAAACGGGTTACTCCAATAACAGACTTTTATAATTTTGTGGATAGTGGAAAGTTTTGTAAAGCTCATATAATAGCAAAGCCTGATCAACAAGTATTTTTTCACCACCAACATATGAATTTAAATCTTACAATATGGAAAGATATTGGCAGTCCTGATATGTCTAAAAGGTATGATATTATTCAACGGTCTGAGGATAATTTTCACGATGACTATACCCCGTCATGGGCAGATGTAGTGGGGATGCCTACTATCATAAATTTTACTCATTCTGAAAGAAGAAGAAAAGCTTTTTCATATTATAGAAATACTCAAACTGAATTTTGGAAAGACCTTGATAATGTAGATATGAATGAAGGTTATTTTAACAGATTTATGACAAGAATACGAAAGCAATTTTATATAGAGAATACAGAGGGTTTGGGGAAACTCCCTACTGAAAAATTCGATATTATATTTGCTACTACAGCTGGTTATCGTGCAGCAGTTCTTGCTGATAAGTTAGAGTTCGACGGTGAGATTGTGTTGTTTGATTATTGTCAAGAAAATCTAGATATAAAACAAATGATAATAGAAATGAATATGTCTTTGAATCAAATTAATTATTACAGCCGAACTCTTGACCATACTTTAATAAGACCAGATTCTATTGCAAATCAACATGTAAAGATTCTAGGACCATTTGAAGATTTAAGAAAACTAGAAGAAAAAATGGAAAACAATTATGATATTGAATATTGGTTGATGGATTTAATATCACCTAACTACGATAAACTATTGAAGAAGATTAAAGGAAAAAATGTATTTTTTGATGCTACCAATATTTTTGGTTATCATATGTCACATGCGTATTATACTTTAGGTGAATTAGTATCTTCATATAAAAAATTACAAGATGTTTTGGGACAAGCTAATAAAACTTTTTTTAGGGGAACCTCACCAACCAAACAAAAAATAAATTCATGGGTAGATTAATTATGAGGTTTAGTGGGTAGTACTTGTTGAGAGGGCAACTCCGGCTTATGCTTATGAGTTCGATTCCAATCAGGATAACTTTTTCCTCTAAATTTATGACCTACATAAGCAACATGTCTCGTTTCTGGAATACTTTCGTTTGTGAAATATTTTCCGTATTTTCCTTCTTTCATAATAATATCATCAAGTTCTGCTGCATCAAATCCTTCTTTTTTCTTTTTATTATACCAATCCAAACATTTACATTTAGCACACTTTCCACAAGGACAGTGAGAAACTAATTTTTGAAGTTCTTTTGGTATCAACTCCCATGTCTCCCATCTTCCCATAGGTTTATCTTTACGATTCATTAATGGCCATTCAATGGGAATATCTGTGTAATCCCTAAAAATAGAATGGTCTACTCTGTAATAAGGATTACCTCTTCTATAAAAATTTTCAATGGGTTCTGTAGTCTGAAAATACCAACTAGAATGACTCCAATTATATGTGTTGTTGCCAAGACATATTAAATCTACATTATGCATTTCTGACAATAATGCGACATTGTAATTTTTCAATCTTATAGTTTGTGATTTGTTATCTTCAGAATGATCTTCAAACTCTGCAAAATCAAAATCAAAATCACGAACATTTTTTTTCAACCAATTACATACAATAGGATATTGTGCTACGTCCTGATCAGATGCATCTAAACGAAGTATCCTTGATATAACATCATCTGTAGTTTCAGTAAGGAGTTTATACAGCATAGCTATACTGTCTGAAGAAGAACTCGTTGCGGCAAAAATTTTCATATTCTATTCGGAATAGTCTTCCCAATAAACTTTCCGTACTCTTCTTTGAGTACTAGTTAAATTATTAGATGCATCATATATGTATCTTATAGTTGTAATATTATTTGCTTCATCATATGTTCCTCGAGCATCTGCGTAGGTTTTCCAAGCAGAATTACTAGATGCATCGTAATCACCAACAGCTGCATTATAAGTAGATAAGTCGGGCCAACTAACAGAGGTAATGATGGTAAGATCGTCTGGATGTGTTCTCTCTAAAAATGTAGAGGGGTTACTAGAATTTACCCTTTTTGAAATTGCGTTAAACGCACTATGATCTCTCCAGCTGTTGCCATCTCTATTATACCAATTTGTGCTGTTATTTTGTCTAATTGATTTATAGACTACCCTGATTGCCATTTCATTTCTCCAGAACCTTCTTTGTTAAATCAACAGTAAGTTGATTGGTGCCCATCACTCGTTTTACATCTCGCAACAAAACACGCCAATCTATTGGACTAACTGTGATGTGTCGAAGTGATGCCTGTTCTTTATATTTAGGATCGTTAAGTGCTTTAATTAATGCTTTACGAAGTATCTTTAATGCCTCTGGGTTTGTTCCGGGCGGTGCAAGAAACATTCTTCCAAGTGTTCCATTACCACTCAAGAATGAAAGAACCTGTTTTGCTTCAGTGCTTGGTGCAAGTTCTACTATTGTTGGAATTTTTGGTAAGTCTGGTTCTCTTGTAAGACCAACGGTTGCCAAATGCACAACATAGTTAGTTGTTAGCCAATGTCTGCGAGTAGACTTGGTGCCTTCCCATGCTGTAACTCTACCCTGCACTTCATTCCGTTCAACTGCATGGTCTATCGGCCCCATACCTTTATAACCTTTAACTATTTTAAACCTCGTTCCAAAATAATGGTTCACTGCTTTGGGAATATAAAAAGTCATACTTGATGGTCGGGAAGAACCAAGAATGACTTGAGTTTTCTTTGCATCTTTAAGTGATGTAACACCTGTATCTCTACGAATTGTAATAGTGCCTCGTATTGTTGCACCACCCCCCAAGTAATCAAATTTTGTTGGATCAAAACGAACACCCTTTGTGTTAAGTCGTGCTGCCATCGTTGTTCCACTCAATAGCATACCGATAGATGTACCATCTTTTGGTGCGACATTATATAAGTAGTTTGCTGCTCTAAATCCACCACCGCCTGGGCGATTTTCCATTATTACAGTTGGATTGCCGGGAATGTGTTTTTTGATATATGGTATAAGTAAAAGAGTATAAGCACTAAATGCTCCACCTGATCCAACTGGTAACACTATCTTAATAGTTTTATTTTTATAGTATGGTTGCCCTGCAACAGATGGGGTAAGTATAAAAACACTTAGTAAAAGTGTCATTATTGCTAGTGCAAATTTTTTCATTGTTTTCTCCTCACGCAACATCTACATTTGATATAATGTATATTTTTCTTTCGTTTTCTTCAAAGGCACCAGCCATTGCTAACAATCTGCTGTCTTTTAAAAATGCATCACCCACTCTCCAATAAAACACTTCTTTAATCGAAAGACCATCTAGTTTTCCTTCTTCGACATGGGTAAACTCTTTTCCATATTCTCTAACATCAAAAGTTCCCTCACTCAGCCCAGCAACTCCTTGGATTGATTCATTATCTGGATACCAATCATGTTGGCCAAATTCCTCTACATGTTGATCCATTGCGATAGTAGTTGGTTGTGCTGTTGTGGGAGTAACTTGTAATGGAATCATAAGCATATATGGGTACGGTCCTACACCTGTTCCACTATGCAATTCTGCTGGGTTGATTGTGTTAACCGTGACAAACTTATTATGAACCTTCAGCCCATTTCGTTCTGCTATTTTTTCCATTGTGGGATTGTCGAAATGTAGTGTAGCTCTGCGAGTGATGTTTCCATCATCATCAGTTTCAGAACTTGTTGGTTCTGTATCTTGATGTAAATCTAAAAACTCTTTCACTTCTTCTTGGGTCAATAAATCCGCAATCACTTTTGCTTCCAATAATTTAATCATTATATAAACTCCTTTAATTATTTATAAACTTTTTCATACGCATTATATATCTCTTCTGCCACAACCTTGTGACCTTTAGCATTAGGATGACTATCTGTGACAGAGACTCTTAAATTTTCTCTTTCTGGATCAAGTTTATCTAACATATCTCCTACATTATGTCCACCAATACCCCAAAAGATCGGCCACCCTATAAATTTATCTTCATTTATTTCATCATATATTTTAGAAGATAACATTGCGCTTGTCGCTAGTCGAATTTGTTCTCTGTGCTTCTGCCATCTCTGTCTTCCTTTGGCGAACTCATCAGCACGAGAAATTTTCTTCGTTTTTACCACTGAGATACTTTGTGTTCCCTGTATCATAAGATAAGGAATATCCTTTAACAACATTTGTGCCAACAAAAATTGTCTAAGGGATTTCATAGTTACATTATATGAATTATTATACTGTAACATACTAGTCCTACAGTTTAAATCTACAGGAAACATTTCCGCTTCATTATTGTTTCTGTGTGGATGAAAGCGAAGCCATCTATAATCCGAGCGATGTATAAGCAACTTATTAGCAAATTCCACATGTTGAAAATCCATTCTATGCCACTCACTCCACATCAATACTACAAGACCAATATTTTTTTCTGTTAAAAGCGTATCAATAAGAGTTGCTAAAATATAATCATTACCTATTCCAGATTTACCAAGATTAATACACTCCATATTAAGTTTATCTGCTAGTACTTGCGGCCAACGGGGGAAATTGTGATCCACATTCGGTGAGATTGATGATGTTGTATAGTGTTCTGTAAAACTACATCCGATAGCAATTAGTTTTTTTCTGGAAGACTTTGACATTATATAGTTCCTGTCACATAATCTGGATTACAATAACGGTTTAGTATATTTTTTCTCTCTGTCTCAGTTGAATTATACAGAGAATTTGCTGTAAAAATATTATATTGGTTATCGATTGCTTGAATATTATCTCTTGCTTTGTGTAGTTTTGTGCGTATGAAACCTCGGCGTCTAGCATTTTCTTCACCGCTGTTGCCAGACATTTCCTTTTTTTTATTTATATAGTAGTCTTCATCGTCCGTAAAATTGTATATGATATCTTTTAAATATGTTTTAAACGGTGGTAATGTTTTTCTAAGATTTCTATCGTAATCCCACATAGCCCACTTTTGAAACTCATCAGTAGAAAAGAATGGTTTGAAATTTTGCATTTTTTGGTGGTTCAGTTTTTGAATACGGTTATTAATTAGAGGTCGTATATTTTCCGTTTGCCATCTCATGGAAAAAATCAACCACCACCACAAGTCACTAATGGTTTCAATTTTCACTGGTGCATTTTCAACTTGTGGAGTAATGTGTTCAATAAAATATTCATCATACATTGGATTACCAAAAACAGTAACATCTGAACTAAAGACTTCTTGCCACGGAATAGTTTTAAAATCATCCTTGGCAAATCCTAATCTTTTTAATTCACCAAAAAGATCGCCTAGATGATGACCACCATGACTTTGAGAAAGAAATTGAGCCGGATGACCTGTTACTACAATATTATTATCTAAATTTATATTCTCATAAACCCATGTTTTTACTGGTTCCTGAGTAACGCCCTTTACATATTTTTCATAGAATAAAGGATACTCATTGATACCACCTTTATCATACACAACATTTATCTGGCTCAAGTCTTTACATACATTAAGAAAAGAGATAACAACGACAGTTGAATCTATACCGCCTGACCAAAATATGTCAACTGGTTTTCCTTCATTAAGAATGTCTCTTGCAGCACTGTCGCATATTTCTTTAAAACTTTTATTAAAATTAATATCAAAATCTGGTATCGGTGATATATTTGTTAGTCTTAGTGGACTACTAATAGTATTCGTTCTATCAAATAATGCTTCACTGTGCTTACTAAAACAATCCCAACGAGAAATTAAGTTATATACATTGAGATTGTTCTCCATATCATAACCGCATATATATTGGAAAAAATATTTATTTAGAAATATAAGGGAGTCTGATTTCATTATATAGTTAATTCTAATATCACATGACCCATTCGTAGCTTATGTATTTTACCATATTTAGATAAAAACTTCTCATTATAAAAAACTAATAAATTTTCACAAACGAAAGGAACTTCTTCTTCTACTTTATTATCAACTAAGTAGAAATATGAGTCGTTGTTATTTTCTATCAAATCATCACAACTTCCATATTGTGATATACGCTTATTTTTAAAATGATTTAATAATTTTTTATTATTTTGAGATATCATAGAAATATAAATTTTACCATTCGGAGTTAAATATGTTTTCAAGGTATCCATTGTTTCAATAAAATATTCAAATGAGGTATGAGTAAAAACGCTATAAGCAAATACAATGTCATATTTTTTGGGGAGCTCTATTTTTGCGTTACCGGCTGGGTTGTACACTGAACTGTACAAGTCTAAATAAATCCAATCTGCTTCTGGATAATCTTTTTTTCCTAGTGCTATTGCTTGAGTGTCTACATCAACACTGGTATAATTTGTTGGAAGGATTTTCCCTTTACTACTGCGAAGTAAATTACCCTTACTTCCACCAAAATCTAATATTTTAAGATTTTCCCAATTAAAACTTTGTGATAATGGGGTATATAGGTCATGATCTCTGTTATGTAACATTTAGTTTTGCCTTCAAAATATTCATATTCTATAATACTATATATACATGATAGATGAAGGGGTAGAATTTGGTTTAAACTGGATCACAATTAACAAACTTTTATAAATAATAATAAAAGGAATGATAAATGGCCGTACCCACAACAAAAGCAACATTTAAGTCTTACTGCTTGCGAGCTCTTGGTTTTGGGGTCATTGATATTAATGTATCAGATGATCAAGCAGACGATAGAATAGACGAAGCACTACAATACTTTGCTCAATATCATTATGACGGTGTTGAGAGAATGTATCTTAAACATCTCATAACAACTGCTGAAGTTACACGAGCTAGATCAGACACATCTACAACTGCGACAGATAAACTTGATTCTGATATAACTGCAACTTGGAAAGAGGGGAAAAACTGGATTCCTGTCTCCGATGCGGTTCTATCAGTCGTAAATGTTTTTCCATTTACAGATACGGGTGGTGGCAGCAATATGTTTGATGTTCGTTATCAATTACGATTAAATGATCTTTTTGATCTTTCATCTACATCTGTTATGCATTATAATATGACAATGCAGAATTTAGATTTTCTAGAACACATTTTAATAGGGGAGGTTCCATATCGTTATAACCAACATCAAAACAGGCTTTATCTTGATATGGATTGGGATAATGATGTTACTCCCGATGTTGACTATGTTATCATTGAGTGTTGGAGGAAGCTTGATCCAACTTCATATACAGATGTATATGATGACATGTATCTAAAGAGATATGCAACATGTCTTCTAAAGAAACAATGGGGCGCAAATTTAAGTAAGTTCTCAGGAGTAACTATGTTGGGTGGTGTTACTATGAATGGAGAACAGATATTTTCTGAGGCAGTGGAGGAACAACAGAGGTTGGAAGAACAAATCCAACTTGCATACGAATTACCACCTATGCATATGGTAGGATAAATTATGGCTGTTAACAGTGCATTTCATACAAACAATTCAGCGGCAATTACGACTGAGAAAAATTTATATAGTGACCTGATTAAAGAAGCAATTCAAATCTATGGTCACGATGTTTATTATATGGATCGTACTCTTGTTGCAGAGGATACAATCTTAGGTGAAGATTCTCTTTCCAAGTTTAACATGCAGCATCCAATAGAAATGTACATGGAAGATTCTGAAGGTGGCTTTGCTGGTGAAAAAGAATTGATGAGTCAATTCGGTTTACAGAATTTAAGTGAAGCAACATTCGTAGTAAACAAGTCACGGTTTCAAGAACTAGACAGACAGGTACAAATCGAATCTGGAACAGATACTTCTTCTAGCGGTTCGATACTTTTAGAAAGTGGAACCATAGATCAGTCATCTTCATCTAGTGTTCTGTCTACAGTTTCGGGTGATGAGACTTTTTATATCATACAAGACACAGCTGCAACTGATTCAGATCGTCCTAATGAGGGTGACTTAATATATCACCCAATATTGACTAAAATTTTTCAGATCAATTTTGTAGACCATGATGATCCATTTCATCAGTTAGATAATAATCCTGTATATAAAATGCGATGCAGATTGTATGATTATAGCTCTGAAGTTCTTGATACTGGTATCACTGAGATTGATGAAATTGAAGATAATCTATCTGTTGATACTTTGGGTTATCAATTTACATTAGAACAATCTTCTGCTCAAAATGAAGAGATTTCAATTCAACATTCTGTTGGTAATTTTGGATTACTATTAGAAGAAACAGATGGAGATAATATTGTGGGTGAAAATGATTCTAGTTCTGTTGGAGAAAATATACTTCTTGAACACAGTGCTGATAGTGGCCACGGTGGATGGTTATTGCAAGAGGGATATATAGTAGGTGACTTTAGCACAGATAAAACTGCTCAAAATGAATTGTTTGAATTAAAAGGTCAAACAGTCTTAGACTTTAGTGAGTCAAATCCATTTGGGGATGCAGGGAGTAAATCGTAATGTTAGGACAACAATTTTATCACGAAACAATGAGAAAGGTTATCATTTCATTTGGTACAATGTTTAATGATGTCCATCTTGTTCGTAAAGACAACAATGGTACAATAACACAATCCATGAAAGTTCCTCTTGCTTATGGTCCAAGAGAGAAGTTTCTTGTGCGATTGCGTGAGGATGCTGATCTAACAAAACAAGTAGCCTTAACATTACCAAGAATGGGTTTTGAAATCAAGAACCTTTCTTACGATTCTACAAGAAAATTAAATAGGGTTCAGAGATTTAAAACAGTAAAAGGAACAGAGACAAAACAACTTGACACACAGTATATGCCTGTTCCATATAATCTTGAAATTGAACTTTATGTAATGGCAAAACAATCTGATGATGCTCTGCAAATTGTTGAACAGATACTTCCATATTTTCAACCAGATTATACTATCACGGTTGCTGATCTTGGTGGTGGAACAAAGAGAGATGTTCCCGTAGTTTTAAACAGCATTAACTATGAAGATAACTATGAGGGCGACTTTGAACAAAGACGAGCGCTTATCTATACCTTAGCATTTACCGCAAAGTTTTATCTCTATGGTCCTGTATCATCAAGTAAGGTTATCAAGACTGTTTCGGTTGACCAGTATACAGATATGCCAGACAAGTCACCAAGGCGTGAACAAAGATATACGGTCACACCTAATCCATCAACAGCAGATGCTGATGATAACTTCGGGTTTAATGAGACTACATCTTTCTTCCAAGATGCTCAAGAATATGATGAGAAAACAGGCGATGATGCAGAAAATTGATAAAGAATTAGGAATTGTTCAGATTGATCAAAGCTCTACTGAAATTTCTAAACCAGTTGTTTCACAACAAGATTACGGTGATGTAAATGATGCTGAAAGGGATTATGTATATCAAAGAGAAAATTTTTACAACTTGGTTGAGCGTGGCAATGATGCGATTGAGGGAATACTTGAGCTTGCAAAAGAAGGTGAGCATCCAAGAGCATATGAGGTTGCTGGTAATCTTATTAAACAAGTCGCAGAAGTTACCGAAAAATTAGGCGAACTACAAGATAGAATGAAAAAATTATCTGAGGTTCCAAATAACGCACCGCAGAATGTTACTAACGCATTATTTGTGGGTTCTACAGCAGAGTTACAAAAACTAATCAAAGGTAAATGATGCAACAAACAGCATACTTAGGTAATCCAAATCTAAAAAGAACTGGAATTTCTGAGGAATTCACTGAAGAACAGATATTAGAATATCAAAAGTGTTCTGAAGACCCCATATCTTTTATTAAAAATTATGTGCGAATTGTTTCATTGGATCATGGTTTGGTTCCATTTGAGATGTATGATTTTCAAAGAGGAATGGTAAAATCTATGCATGATAATAGATTTACTATTCACAAACTTCCTCGGCAGTCTGGTAAATCAACAATTATTATATCATACCTTCTTCACTATGTTTTATTTAATCCTAACACTAATGTTGCTGTGCTTGCAAACAAATCAAATACTGCAAGAGATATCTTAGGTAGGCTTCAACTTGCGTATGAAAATTTACCACAGTGGATGCAACAGGGAGTTATTGCTTGGAACAAAGGTAATATAGAACTGGAAAATGGTTCAAAGATAGTTGCAGCTGCAACATCATCTAGTGCTATTCGTGGTGGTTCGTACAACATAATCTTTCTTGATGAGTTTGCGTTTGTTCCCTCTACAATTGCAGAACAATTCTTTTCATCAGTTTATCCTACGATTACATCTGGTCAAAATACAAAAGTTATTATTGTTTCTACTCCACATGGTATGAATCAATTCTATAAGCTGTGGGTAGATGCCAAAGAAGGACGCAATAACTATGTTCCTACAGAAGTGCATTGGAGTGAAGTGCCGGGCAGAGATGAGAAATGGAAAGAAGAAACGATACGCAACACATCCGAATCACAGTTTAATTCAGAATTTGAATGTGAGTTCTTGGGGTCTATTGATACTCTTGTTTCACCTGTAAAGTTAAAACAGATGACTTACAGAACACCAACACAATCAAATTCTAATCTCGACATATATGAAAGACCAAAGGAAGGTAATACTTACCTCATGACTGCTGATGTTGCAAGAGGTACACAGAATGATTACTCTGCCTTTCTGGTGTTTGATGTCACACAAATACCGTATAGAGTGGTTGCAAAGTATAGAGATAATGAGATTAAACCTCTATTGTTTCCAAGCAAAATATATGAAGTTGCTCGTGCGTATAATCAAGCATTTGTATTAATTGAGGTAAATGATATAGGAGAACAAGTTGCAAGTGCTATGCAGTTTGATTTGGAGTATGACAACCTTATTATGGCTTCCATGCGTGGCCGTGCGGGCCAAGTCCTTGGAGGGGGGTTCTCAGGGGGTAGAGCACAATTGGGAGTAAGAACAACTAAAGCAGTGAAAAAGATAGGGTGTTCTAATTTAAAACAATTATTAGAAGATAATAAAATTATTATAGAAGATTATGATTGTATTAACGAATTATCTACATTTATCATAAAGGGTAGTTCATTTCAAGCAGATGATGGTTGTAATGATGACTGTGTGGCATGTTTATTTTTGTTTGGTTGGGCAACAGATCAGACTTACTTCAAGGAATTGACGGATAATGATATAAGAAAAACAATGATGGCGGAACAGCAAGACATGTTAGAGCAGGATATGGCTCCATTTGG
>MDTB01180919.1_pt1 | contig 15539 bp, 11 predicted proteins | sample 811161 | NCBI WGS metagenome assembly MDTB01 (sample SAMN05326650, study PRJNA326480) | marine metagenome | isolation source: seawater | place: Mediterranean Sea | collected 2009 | reverse complement strand
GTTGTTTCTAAAATCATAGATTAGAATAAGATAAACTAAGTAACTAACTAATTTAATATTTAGTTACTCCATTGTAATATTAATGCCTTGGGACTATTACAGTATCATTAGTGATTCGGTTTTTATAAACAGGTTCTGAAATGGATTACAAAGTTATAAAATTAGGGTTAATATAGGGGTTTAGCTCAGTTGGTAGAGCATCGGTCTCCAAAACCGAGGGTCGTGGGTTCGAGTCCCTCAGCCCCTGCCACTGAAAAAATTTGAGCATTTGCAAGTAAACTTTTTGGGGATAAAAATGAAAAATCCATTTTCCTTTGTTCAACAAGTTAGATCTGAAGCTGATAAGATTGTTTGGCCAACAAGAAGGGAAACTGTAACAACTACACTGATGGTGTTTATTATGGCGGCGCTATTTGCCACATTTTTTTTCTTTATTGATAGCCTTGTGAGTGTCGGGTTAAGATTAATTTTGACAATCGCCTCTTGATTTGCGTAAACAGAACGAGTAAAGGCACCATACCTACAATCTTGATGAAATTTGAGATGATTCGGCAAAGTCTTATTTTGAGCAAAAGAAACTTAGCTCTGGCAACACATAGGAATAAATAATTTTGAAATTTTGGATAGTGTAATAAAGGACTAATTACATATGGCTATGCGTTGGTACTCGGTTAGTGTACTTTCAAATTATGAAAAAAAAGTAATGACCTCAATAAATGAGTCTATAGAGCAGTATGGGCTTCAGGATCAGATAGAACAGGTTTTAGTCCCAACTGAGGAAGTAGTTGAAGTTAGAAGAGGTAAAAAAGTTCAAACAGAACGAAGGTTTATGCCTGGTTACGTACTTGTAAGAATGGAAATGACTGACGAAGCATACCATATGATAAAAGATACAAATAGAGTAACGGGGTTTTTGGGACAGCAGGGTAAGCCAATGCCGTTGAGAGACTCTGAGGTTGCCAGTATTTTAAATCAGGTTGAAGAAGGTCTTGAAAAACCAAGATCTCTCATATCTTTTGAAATTGGCGAGCAAGTAAATGTAAATGACGGGCCCTTTGAAGGCTTTTTGGGATCAGTCGAAGAGGTAGATGAAATTAACTCTAGATTAAAAGTTACCGTGTCGATTTTTGGCCGAGCTACACCGGTAGAGCTGGAATATACACAAGTTCAAAAACAAGCATGACCGTTGCGGGAAAGATTGAAAACTATACGTGGCAAACAATAAACTTATGGGAGAAGCCGTGATATGGCAAAAAAAGTAGCAGGTACATTAAAATTGCAAATACCAGCAGGCAAGGCGAACCCGTCGCCTCCAGTTGGACCAGCACTGGGCCAGAGAGGGCTAAATATTATGGAGTTTTGCAAAGCTTTTAATGCTAAAACGCAAGAAATGGAGCCTGGGGCACCGTGCCCAACCATAATAACGTATTATGTTGACAAATCATTTACAATGGAGGTCAAAACGTCTCCAGCGTCATATTTTTTAAAGAAGGCTGCTAATATTAAATCTGGAGCAAAGCTAACGGGAAAGGAAATTGTTGCGTCTGTTACATCAGCTCAAATCAAACAGATTGCCGAAGCTAAAATGGTTGATTTGAATTCGAATGATATTGACGGTGCAATGCAAATTATTGCGGGTTCAGCCAGATCAATGGGAATAGAAGTGAAGGGTTAATCAGATGGCAAAGATTGGTAAGAGGTTAAAAGATGCTGTGGCTGCTTTTGAAACAAAACAAAACCTTTCGATAGCAGAGGCTGTTTTGCTAGTTAAGAACAATGCCAAGGCTAAATTCGATGAAACAGTCGATGTGGCGGTGAATTTAGGAGTGGACCCTAGGCACGCAGATCAAATGGTGAGGGGTGTATGTGCTCTGCCAAATGGGACTGGGCGTAGCGTAAGGGTAGCGGTATTTGCTCGAGGTAACAAAGCACAAGAAGCTGAAAAAGCAGGTGCTGATATTGTGGGGGCCGAAGATTTAATGGAAGTCGTACAATCTGGTAAGGTAGACTTTGATCGCTGTATAGCCACACCTGATTTAATGCCAATTGTTGGCCGGCTGGGAAAAGTATTAGGTCCTAGAAATTTGATGCCCAATCCAAAAGTTGGCACGGTAACGGTCGATGTCGCTGCCGCAGTGACCGCGGCAAAGAGTGGGGAGGTTCAGTTCAAAACAGAAAAGGCTGGAGTGGTGCATGCTGGAGTGGGCAAAACTTCTTTTGAAGAAAAAAAGTTAGTTGAGAATGTGGAAGCATTTCTTGAATCTATTAAAAAAATGAAGCCAAGTGGTGCTAAAGGTACTTACATGAAGAAAGTGTCAATTAGTTCAACCATGGGCCCAAGTGTAACTGTGAATGTTGGAGATTTTTAGAACTAGAGTAAATGAGATTTGTCAAGACATTGTTGTGTTGACTTTATTATTGGGCCAAAAGGTCTGATAGTCCGAGATAGTGGGTGCATGATAGCGTAAATCCTGCTTTAGATAGGTAGACAATATGGATCGCTTTTTCGAGTTTGCTCAAAAATCGGTTTTGCGGAAACCCGGACAAAACTGAGCCGCTAGGATAATGTAATCCTAGTACATTAGAGTAGCAAGGGGTTACCCTTTAATTATGGAGTAAAATTGTGAATAGAGCCCAAAAAGAAGCAGTGGTCGCTGAATTAGATCAAATCTTTACGGTCTCAGGTGTCGTGGTCGTTACTCACTACACGGGACTCACAGTTGCTGACATGTCGGATTTGCGCCTACGAATGAGAAAGGTCGGAGGGGCAGTTCGAGTTGCTAAAAATAAACTTGTAAAAATTGCACTAAAGGGAAAAGAATGTGAAAGTATAGAAAAACTTTTCTCAGGGCAAACAGCTTTGATTTATTCTGAAGATCAGGTAGCGGCCGCCAAGATTGCTGTCGAATTTTCTAATGAGAATCAAAAGTTGGTTGTACTCGGTGGATCGATGGGTTCGACAGTCCTAGATGCAGATAGTGTTTTGCAAGTGTCTAAAATGCCGTCGAGGGAAGAGTTAATAGGATCAATAGCAGGCATGATAATATCGCCAGCGTCAAGCATTGTTAGTGCTGTTTCTGGTCCTTCATCCGATTTTGCGGCAATCGTTTCTACTATTGAAGATAAAAAGGCAGCGTAACATAAAGCAATTGGAGTAATTTTTTTTGCGCAAGCAGAATTAGGAAAACAAAATTAAATAAGAAAGAAATCAAATGGCTGATATGAAAAAACTAGCTGAAGAAATAGTCGGGTTGACACTTCTTGAAGCTGTAGAACTAAAAAATATACTTAAAGATGAATACGGAATAGAAGCTGCTACTGGGAGTGCCGTGATGATGGCTGGGCCAGTAGCTGGTGGTGACGCTGGTGCACCTTCCGAGGAAAAGACCGAATTTGATGTTATTTTGAAGTCTTTTGGAGATAAAAAGATAAATGTTATCAAAGAGGTGAGAGGTATTACTGGACTTGGCTTAAAAGAGGCCAAAGATCTCGTTGAAGCTGGTGGTAAACCAGTTAAGGAAGGTGTTTCAAAGGAAGAATCTGAAACTTTGAAGAAGCAGTTAGAGGATGCTGGTGCGGAAGTTGAGATAAAGTAACAATTTAGTGCGGTAATTACGAAGATAAGCGCATTGGATCTTTAAAAAATGAGATCCAGCGCGTTAAACAAGTTATGTTGAGTAGACACGACTAAAAAAGGGTGGTTCAGCCCAATGAATTGAAAGCAGAACCAAGTTTGTTCCAAAACGGTGTTGATTCCGATTGTATCGGTTTCATTGCCTTTAAATTGTAAGGATGTAAATGGCTCAGTTATATTCAGGTAAAAAACGTTTTAGAAAATTTTTTGGCAAAATACGCGAAGTGGCTGAAATGCCAAATTTGATAGAGGTACAAAAATCTTCTTATGGTCTATTTTTAAATTCAGGAGAGGGTGACGCCCACGCTGATGGAGAAGGAATAAATGGTGTTTTTCAATCAGTCTTTCCAATAAAAGATTTTAATGAAAATGCATTATTAGAATTTGTATCATACGAATTAGAAAAGCCAAAGTACGATGTTGAAGAATGTCAACAAAGAGATATGACATACAGCGCGCCTTTAAAGGTGAAACTTAGGCTTAATATTTTTGAGGTTAATGAAGATACGGGCGCAAAATCTGTAATGAACATTAAGCAGCAAGACGTATACATGGGCGATCTTCCCTTAATGACACCAAACGGAACTTTTGTTATTAACGGAACGGAAAGAGTCATTGTATCTCAAATGCATCGATCGCCTGGGGTATTTTTTGATCATGATAAAGGTAAAACTCATTCGTCAGGAAAACTTTTATTTACTAGTAGGATAATCCCTTATCGAGGATCGTGGCTTGATTTTGAGTTTGATGCCAAGGACTTAGTATTTTCACGAATTGATAGACGCCGTAAGTTGCCCGTGACGACAATTTTATATGCGCTTGGAATGGATCAGGAAGCTATATGTGATGCATACTACGGTCGAGTACGTTACGCAAGGCTTGATAATGGAAAATGGGCAGCACCTTTTTTTCCTGAACGTATGAGAGGCGTCAAACCTGCTGAAGACATTGTAGACTCGGAGACAGGTGAAGTAATTGCAGAACATGGAAAGAAAATTACGCCGCGTCTTGTAAAAAAAATGGTTGATGAAGGCGTTACCCGAAACGTAGTTTGCCCGTTTGAAAATATAATTGGGAGGTTTTCTGCTAGAGATATTATTGACGAGAAGACGGGAGAAATTTGGATTGAAGCGGGAGAGGAATTAACATGGGAAGTTGATTCGAAGACGGGAGAGATTGCCGGAGGAACTTTAAAAACACTTTTAGATAATGGTATTAGTGAAATCGAAACCTTGGATATCGATAATGTTACCGTGGGACCGTTTATCAGAAATACTATGGTAGCCGACAAAAATTTTACTCGAAACACTGCCTTAATGGATATTTATCGTGTTATGCGGCCAGGCGAACCGCCAACTGTGGAGGCGGCGTCTGCCTTATTTGAGTCGTTGTTTTTTGACCCAGATAGGTATGATCTATCAGCGGTAGGTCGAGTAAAAATGAATATGAGATTGGACTTGGATGCGGAAGATACTCAGCGAACACTCAGAAAAGAAGATATAGTAGGAGTAATAAGAGAGCTTGTCGAGTTAAGGGATGGTCGAGGCGAAGTTGATGATATTGATCACTTAGGTAACAGGCGCGTCCGCTCGGTAGGCGAATTAATGGAAAATCAATATAGAGTTGGTCTTTTGAGAATGGAGAGAGCAATAAGGGAAAGAATGTCTTCGGTAGATATTGATACAGTCATGCCCCAAGATTTAATAAATGCCAAGCCCGCGGCAGCAGCAGTTAGAGAATTTTTTGGTTCTAGTCAATTATCTCAATTTATGGATCAAACCAATCCATTGTCTGAGGTTACTCATAAAAGAAGACTTTCTGCATTGGGTCCTGGCGGTCTTACTCGAGAGCGTGCAGGTTTCGAAGTTAGGGATGTCCACCCAACCCATTATGGTCGAATGTGTCCAATTGAAACACCAGAAGGTCCAAATATTGGATTGATAAATTCTCTGGCTTCATTTGCAAGGGTTAACAAGTATGGTTTTATTGAGACACCCTACAGAAAGGTAAAAGACGGAAAGGTTACGGACGAAGTTTTGTATATGTCTGCTTCGGAGGAAATGAAGCATACTATTGCGCAAGCAAATGCAAAAATGGATAGCACGGGCAGTTTTGAAAACGAGCTAGTATCCACACGAAAGTCTGGTGAGTACATGCTTAACCCCGCCGAGAATGTCAGTTTAATTGATGTATCACCTAAACAATTGGTCTCTGTGGCTGCGTCATTAATTCCTTTTCTTGAAAATGATGATGCTAATAGAGCACTTATGGGATCAAACATGCAACGCCAGGCAGTACCACTTTTAAAGTCTGAAGCGCCTTATGTGGGCACGGGAATGGAGGCAGTCGTTGCAAGAGATTCGGGAGCTGCGATTGTAGCCAAAAGATCAGGTATTGTTGATCAAGTTGATGCTATGCGAATTGTTGTTCGCGCAACAGAAAATTTAGAAGTAGGAGAACCAGGTGTTGATATATATAGATTAAGAAAGTTCCAGCGATCTAATCAAAATACATGTATCAACCAACGGCCGCTTGTTAAGGTAGGTGACCAAGTAAATAAAGGGGAAGTTGTCGCAGACGGTCCATCAACCGATATTGGCGAACTTGCACTCGGAAAGAACGTTTTAGTAGCCTTTATGCCATGGAATGGATATAATTACGAAGATTCAATTTTAATTTCTGAACGGATTGTCAAGGACGATGTATTCACTTCGATACATATTGAAGAATATGAAGTTGCGTCCCGAGACACAAAGTTGGGGCCAGAAGAGATCACGCGGGATATACCAAATGTTGGTGAGGAAGCTCTAAGAAATTTGGACGAAGCCGGAATAGTATACATTGGTGCTGAGGTCGGCCCAGCAGATATTTTAGTTGGTAAGATTACTCCAAAAGGAGAAAGCCCGATGACGCCTGAAGAAAAATTGCTGCGGGCAATTTTTGGAGAAAAGGCTTCAGATGTTCGCGATACATCACTTAGAATGAGTCCGGGTGATAGTGGGACCGTGGTCGAGGTCAGAGTTTTCAACCGTCATGGTATCGATAAGGACGAGCGGGCTCTCCAAATTGAGCGGGAAGAAATTGAACGCTTAAGTAGGGACAGAGACGATGAATTGGCTATCCTGGAAAGGAATATTTATTCGAGGCTTTCCGATTTACTTTTAAACCAAGATATAATCTCAGGTCCTAAGTCAGTTGAGTCAGGTAACAAAGTTAATGATGTTTTATTGGATAATCTTTCAAAAGGGCTTTGGTGGCAAATAGTTATTGCAGACGACGGTGTAACATCAAAAATTGAAGCGTTGAACGCTCAGTACGAAGTACAAAAAAAGACATTGCAAGAACGCTATGAAGACAAGGTCGAAAAAGTTAGGCGTGGTGATGACCTGCCTCCTGGAGTAATGAAAATGGTCAAGGTATTTGTTGCGGTTAAAAGAAAGTTGCAACCAGGAGACAAAATGGCTGGTAGGCATGGGAATAAAGGAGTTATTTCTAAAGTTGTGCCGGTTGAAGATATGCCTTTTTTGGCAGACGGTACTACAGTTGATGTTGTATTGAATCCGTTGGGAGTTCCAAGCCGAATGAATGTTGGTCAGATATTAGAGACGCACATGGGGTGGGCCGCACACAATTTGGGTCAATCCATTGAAAAGGCACTTCAAAGCTATCGTCGTTCGGGAGATATGACTCCATTGCAAAGCGCCATGAAAGTGGCATATGGTGATGAAATATATGAGGAGGCTTTATCGGAATTACCGGATGAATCATTTCTTGAAGCCGCTGGTAACGTTGTTGGCGGTGTACCCATTGCTACTCCAGTTTTTGATGGAGCAAAGGAAATTGATGTTAATGATGCTTTAAGGAGGGCAGGGTTAGACGAAACAGGCCAATCTATCGTTTTTGATGGTAGATCTGGCGAACAATTTTCTCGCCCAGTGACAGTTGGAATGAAGTATATTCTCAAATTACATCATTTGGTTGATGAAAAGATTCACGCTCGATCTACTGGGCCATATAGCCTGGTGACGCAGCAACCTCTAGGTGGTAAGGCACAATTCGGAGGTCAGAGATTTGGTGAAATGGAAGTCTGGGCTCTTGAGGCTTACGGGGCAGCATATACTTTACAAGAAATGTTAACCGTGAAATCTGATGACGTGGCAGGCAGAACAAAAGTTTATGAAAGTATCGTCAAGGGAGAGGATAATTTTGAGGCAGGAATACCAGAATCGTTCAATGTTCTTGTTAAAGAAATTCGATCGCTAGGCTTAAACATTGAACTTTTAGATCAAGAAACAGAGTAATTATTAGCCACATTGATTTTGTAAATTAACAAATTAGGATCAAAGAATGAATAAAGAGATTATTAATCCATTTAACCCATTTTTGTCGATGAAAACATTCGATGAGATACGAATTTCGTTGGCATCTCCAGAGAGGGTATTGAGTTGGTCCTACGGTGAAATAAAAAAGCCTGAAACGATCAATTACAGAACTTTTAAACCAGAACGCGATGGATTGTTTTGCGCACGAATCTTTGGTCCAATTAAAGACTACGAGTGCTTGTGCGGTAAATATAAAAGAATGAAATATAAAGGGGTCACTTGTGAAAAATGTGGTGTTGAGGTAACACTTCAAAAAGTTAGACGCGAAAGGATGGGTCATATAGAATTGGCAGCTCCTGTAGCGCACATTTGGTTTTTGAAATCTTTGCCATCCAGGATTGGTCTAATGTTGGATGTTACTTTGCGCGATTTAGAAAGAATCCTGTATTTTGAGCAATATGTTGTAGTTGAACCTGGTCTAACAGACTTGAAACACGGTCAACTGCTTACAGAAGATGAATTTTTAGATGCCCAAGATCAGTATGGGGTTGATTCTTTTGAGGCTGGTATTGGTGCGGAGGCCATTAGGGAGATGCTCGCAGCTATAGACCTTGAGGCTGAGACTGAGAAGCTGAGGGCAGAGTTAGCTGAGGCCACGGGCGAGCTAAAACCTAAAAAGATTATAAAGCGGTTAAAACTGGTAGAGAGTTTTAGGGAGAGTGGCAATCGTCCTGAATGGATGATATTGACGGTGGTTCCGGTAATCCCTCCTGAATTAAGGCCACTGGTTCCGTTAGATGGTGGCCGTTTTGCTACTTCAGATTTAAACGATTTGTATAGGCGCGTTATAAATCGAAATAACAGACTCAAAAGACTCATCGAATTGAGAGCTCCAGATATAATTATTCGAAATGAAAAGAGGATGCTTCAAGAAAGCGTTGACGCTCTCTTTGATAATGGAAGAAGGGGTCGGGTAATTACCGGAGGAAACAAAAGGCCGTTAAAATCTCTTTCAGATATGTTGAAGGGGAAACAAGGACGGTTTAGGCAGAATTTATTGGGTAAGCGCGTCGATTTTTCAGGTCGTTCTGTAATTGTAACTGGACCTGAACTTCATCTTCATCAGTGCGGGCTACCGAAAAAAATGGCTTTAGAATTATTTAAACCATTCATTTATTCAAGGCTTGAGGCAAAGGGGCTGTCTTCAACAGTTAAGCAAGCAAAGAAATTAGTTGAGAAAGAACGACCCGAGGTTTGGGACATTTTAGAAGAGGTTATTAGGGAGCACCCAGTTCTACTCAATAGGGCACCAACGCTGCATCGCCTTGGTATTCAGGCTTTTGAGCCGATACTCATTGAAGGAAAGGCCATTCAGTTACACCCCCTAGTTTGTTCCGCTTTTAATGCAGATTTTGACGGTGACCAAATGGCTGTTCATGTTCCATTGAGCTTGGAAGCTCAACTCGAGGCAAGAGTGTTAATGATGTCGACTAATAATGTATTGTCTCCATCCAATGGGAAACCAATTATTGTCCCATCACAAGATATGATATTAGGAATTTATTATTTGTCGCTTGCTAGGGAAGGTCAAATAGGGCAAGGCATGGTCTTTGCCTCGATTGAAGAGGTTGAACACGCATTGGCTATCGGAGCAGTACATTTGCATTCTAAGATTGAAGCTCGGGTAGAACAAATTGATGAGGATGGAAATTCATTTTTAAAACGATTTCAAACTACTCCGGGTAGATTGCGTCTCGGTGCGCTTTTACCAAAAAATTACAGGGCTCCATTTGATATTATAAATAGGCTTCTTAGAAAAAAGGAAGTTGGAGAAGTAATAGATACTGTTTATCGGCACTGTGGTCAAAAAGAGTCTGTAATTTTTTGTGACCAGATTATGCAATTAGGTTTCCGAGAGGCGTTTAAAGCTGGAATATCATTTGGAAAGGATGATATGGTAATACCAGCGTCAAAGTGGGACTTTGTTAATGACACAAGAGATCAAGTAAAAGAATTTGAACGCCAATATATGGACGGTTTGATAACACAGGGTGAGAAATATAACAAAGTTGTGGACGCTTGGTCGAAATGTTCTGATGTTGTAGCCGACGGAATGATGTCTGATATTTCTTCACTTCAGGTAGATAATCAAGGTGTAGAATTAGAACCAAACTCAGTTTATATGATGGCTCACTCAGGGGCGCGGGGTTCGCCTGCGCAGATGAAACAGTTGGGGGGCATGCGGGGCTTAATGGCGAAGCCATCAGGAGAGATCATCGAGACTCCAATAATATCAAACTTTAAGGAAGGACTAACTGTTTTAGAATATTTTAACTCTACGCACGGAGCCAGAAAAGGTTTGGCTGACACTGCGTTAAAAACAGCAAACTCGGGGTATCTAACACGAAGACTGGTCGACGTGGCACAAGATTGCATAGTGCGTACTGATGATTGTGGGACTGAGAAATCAATAAAAGCTAGTGCAACGGTGCACGATGGAGAAATAGTCGCAACAATGTCAGAACGTATTTTGGGAAGAGTTGCCGCTGAGGATGTTGTTGAGCCAGCATCGCAAGAGCTTTTATGCGAAAAAGGTCAAATGATTGATGAACGAACGGCTGACAGAATAGAAGAGGCTTCTTTACCTTCTATACAAATCAGGTCTCCATTAACTTGTGAGTCGGAGGACGGTGTTTGCGCACAATGTTACGGAAGAGATTTGTCAAGAGGCACGAGAGTTAATCAGGGTGAGGCGGTTGGCATTATCGCTGCTCAGTCAATTGGAGAACCTGGCACTCAGCTGACGATGCGAACATTTCATATTGGTGGGATTGCGCAGGGAGGCTCGCAGTCCTTCATGGAATCGAGTCAAGCAGGTAAAGTTTTGTTACGTAATACTAATTTAATAACTAACACTGACGGCGATCAAATTGTGATGGGTAGAAATATGGAGCTTGCTATTATTGATGAGTTTGATATCGAACGAGCTGCTCATAAGATGACGTACGGTTCTAAACTTCATGTTGCTGATGGTCAGAAAATTGGTCGGGGACATAAATTGTTTGAGTGGGACCCATATACCTTGCCAATAATAGCTGAAAAGGGCGGTGTCACTAAATTTGTGGATCTGGTCGCAGGAATAGCTTTGCGAGAAGAGACCGATGATGCCACTGGCATCTCCCAAAGAATTGTATCAGATTGGAGGTCTGCGCCACGTGGCAATGATCTTAAACCTGAAATCGTTATTGTTGATGAAAAAACTGGAGAGGCTGTTTTATTAGATAATGGCAATCCAGAAATCCATTCGATGTCAGTGGATGCAATTCTGTCAGTTGAAGACGGCGCTTTAGTAAAGCCTGGGGATGTGATTGCAAGAATCCCTCGAGAGGGTGCCAAGACTAAAGACATAACAGGTGGTTTACCACGAGTAGCAGAGTTGTTCGAAGCCCGTCGCCCAAAAGATCACGCGATCATCGCTGAAATAGACGGGCATGTCCGTTTTGGAAAGGATTATAAGAATAAGAGGCGTATTACAATTGAGGCTTCTGATCATAATTTGGATCCAGTTGAATATATGGTTCCAAAAGGTAAACACATTCCGGTGCAAGAGGGTGACTTCATCAGACGGGGTGAATACATAATGGACGGAAACCCAGCGCCCCATGATATTTTATCTATAATGGGAGTTGAAGCACTAGCCGTTTATATGATTGATGAAGTGCAGGAAGTTTACCGTCTTCAAGGAGTCAAGATTAACGACAAACATATTGAGGTGATTGTCCGTCAAATGCTCCAAAAATGGGAAGTATCTGATAGTGGCGAAACTACCTTGTTGAAAGGCGAGCAAGTAGATAAATCTGAATTTGATGAAGAAAATAATAAAGCGCTAGAAAATGGTAGAGCTGTGGCCAAGGGTGGTCCGGTTTTGCTTGGTATTACCAAAGCCAGTTTGCAGACCCGTAGCTTTATTTCTGCAGCCTCGTTTCAAGAAACCACCCGGGTTCTAACAGAGGCTGCAACTCAGGGTAAACGCGATAAATTAATTGGTTTGAAGGAAAATGTTATCGTGGGACGATTAATACCTGCGGGAACTGGTGGTGCGGCGCGAGATACTAAGCGGTTGGCCGCTGCCAGGGATGCTGAAATATTGGCTTCAAGGAGCGATAGTGAGGTAGAATTAGTCTCGGTTGAGACTGAGGAGGATAATACTGGTACCGAATAATTTGTGGAAGCACTTAATAAAATTAGATTGAGCCAGTGTTAACTGTTGACATTTAACATAAGGCAGAATATTAAGCGCGATGCTGGGTGAACAGTAAATAATAGAAAGCCAAAAATTGGCGGACACGATCCAAGCTGAGGCTTCGATCCTCTGTAGAAGTAATGGCGCGAAGCAAAAAGCTCTGCGTCGTGTAGTGTTTTTTGTCTTATGAAGACAATATGAAATGTTGAGAAGGTTACTAACGGATGCCAACTATACAGCAACTTATTCGAAAGCCACGGAAACCGCGTGTCACGCGACAAAAGTCGATGCACCTTCAAGCATGTCCTCAAAAGCGAGGCGTTTGTACCCGCGTATATACGACAACACCGAAGAAGCCCAACTCGGCTATGAGAAAAGTGGCGAAAGTTAGGCTAACAAATGGTTTTGAAGTGATTTCGTATATTCCCGGTGAGTCTCACAATTTGCAGGAACACTCTGTAGTTCTAATAAGAGGCGGTCGAGTTAAGGATTTGCCGGGTGTGAGATATCACATTTTGCGTGGGGTTCTAGATACCCAAGGTGTTAAAGATAGAAGACAACGTCGTTCAAAATACGGAACAAAGAGACCAAAGTAAGGATTAGTATATGTCACGTCGTCATAGTGCAGAAAAGAGATCAATACTCCCAGACGCAAAGTTCGGTGATATTGTTTTAACAAAATTTATGAACAATTTGATGTACGATGGAAAAAAATCAGTAGCTGAGCGCATTGTTTACGGAGCTTTGGAAAAGGTTGAGGAAAAAATAAAAAGACAGCCAGTAGAGGTTTTTAGAGAAGCACTAGATAACATTAAACCCTCCGTTGAGGTACGATCTCGGAGAGTTGGGGGGGCGACCTATCAAGTGCCCGTTGAAGTTAGGCCAGAGCGTCGTGAGGCTCTAGCTATTCGGTGGCTAATTGGGGCTTCACGGTCGAGGAACGAAAAGACAATGGAGGAGCGATTGGCTGGTGAGTTATTAGATGCTGTTAATGCAAGGGGTGCTGCAGTCAAAAAGCGAGAGGATACCCATAAAATGGCTGAAGCTAACAAGGCGTTTAGTCATTATCGTTGGTAATTGAGAACTTAAGGATTAGAAGATGGCCCGAGATTATACGTTAGATCGATATAGAAATTTTGGTATCATGGCGCACATTGATGCAGGAAAAACGACTTGTACTGAGCGCATCCTTTATTATACGGGCAAATCCCATAAAATTGGAGAAGTTCATGACGGAGCTGCTACAATGGATTGGATGGCTCAAGAACAAGAGCGCGGTATAACCATAACTTCTGCAGCGACCACTACTTTTTGGGAGCGGACGGTCAACGGTAAGGATGCAGTTTCTCCAAAACATCGTTTTAATATAATTGATACACCCGGCCATGTTGACTTTACTATTGAGGTAGAAAGGTCATTAGCTGTGCTTGATGGGGCCGTTTGTGTGTTGGATGCTAATGCGGGCGTTGAGCCCCAAACAGAGACAGTATGGAGGCAAGCTGATAGATATAAGGTGCCTCGAATAGTTTTTGTAAATAAAATGGATAAAATAGGCGCTGATTTTCAAAATTGCGTTGATATGATAGAGGATCGAACTGGCGCAAGACCGTGTCCAGTGCAAATCCCTATAGGGGCGGAGAACGAGCTCGAAGGCCTTGTCGATTTAATCACTATGCAGGAGTGGACTTGGCGAGGTGAGGACCTAGGTGCGACGTGGACCTGCCAGGATGTTAGAGAATCTTTAAGAGAAAAAGCTGAAATAATGCGCGGTCAAATGATCGAAATGGCTGTGGAAATGGACGATGATGCAATGGAAGCATATTTAGATGGTAGTGAGCCTGATGAGGAAACCTTATTAGGTCTGATACGAAAAGCTACTCTCTCGATGACATTTATTCCTGTTTTATGTGGATCAGCTTTCAAAAATAAAGGTGTGCAACCGTTATTGAACGCGGTTATTGATTTCTTACCAGGTCCACTGGATGTTCCAGCTTACATGGGCTTTAGACCAGGTGATGAAACTGAAACTCGTGATATTCCACGATCAGCGGATGACGCAGAGCCATTTTCCGGTTTAGCCTTTAAGATAATGAACGACCCATTTGTAGGAACACTTACATTCACAAGAATTTATTCTGGAACTATAAAAAAGGGGGACAGTGTCTTTAATTCTACCAAAGGTAAAAAGGAGCGCATCGGACGTATGATGATGATGCATTCCAATAATAGAGACGAAATTGAGGAAGCTTTTGCGGGTGACATAATCGCTTTAGCCGGTCTTAAAGATACGACAACCGGTGATACGATGTGTGATTCTTCAAAACCTGTAGTCCTTGAAACAATGACATTTCCTGACCCAGTTATAGAGATAGCAGTAGAACCAAAGACAAAGAATGACCAAGAAAAAATGTCTTTAGGATTGCAACGGTTGGCGGCGGAAGATCCGTCATTCAGAGTTGAAACTGATTTAGAATCTGGACAAACAATTATGCGTGGGATGGGAGAACTGCACTTAGATATTCTTATTGATAGGCTCAAACGTGAGTTTAAGGTTGAAGCTAACATTGGGGCTCCCCAAGTTGCATACCGAGAAACAATTAGTCGAGAAGCAGAGATAGACTATACGCACAAGAAACAGTCTGGGGGCTCCGGACAATTTGCAAGAATCAAACTTATAATAACGCCAACTGAACCTGGTGAGGGATATTCTTTTGAAAGTAGAATTGTTGGAGGTGCTGTTCCCAAAGAATACATTCCGGGCGTTGAGAAGGGTATTCAGTCTGTTACTGATAGTGGACCATTGGCAGGCTTCCCCGTGATTGATTTTAAAGTGGCTCTTTCTGATGGGGCTTATCACGATGTCGACTCGAGTGTAATGGCGTTTGAAATAGCGGCTCGAGCGGCTATGAGAGACGGACTGAAGAAGGCCGGAGCTAAATTGCTAGAACCGATTATGAAGGTAGAGGTTGTTACACCAGAGGAATACACTGGAAATGTAATAGGTGATTTAACGTCTCGGAGAGGGATGGTAACGGGTCAAGAGACAAGAGGAAATGCAATAGTAGTAAATTCGTTTGTTCCATTGGCTAATATGTTTGGTTACATAAACAATTTAAGGTCAATGTCTTCGGGACGAGCTAACTTTACCATGATCTTTGATCATTATGACTCTGTGCCATCAAACATATCTGAGGAAATACAGGCTAAATTTGCGTAACGAAGTATAGGACAAGGAGGCCAAGATGGCGAAGGCAAAATTTGAACGTAATAAGCCGCACGTAAATGTGGGAACGATTGGTCACGTTGATCATGGTAAGACGACTTTGACTGCGGCCATTAC
>MDTB01164108.1_pt1 | contig 15539 bp, 13 predicted proteins | sample 811161 | NCBI WGS metagenome assembly MDTB01 (sample SAMN05326650, study PRJNA326480) | marine metagenome | isolation source: seawater | place: Mediterranean Sea | collected 2009 | reverse complement strand
TAATACTATTCCCCCTGAATCAGAATCTGAATACCCTGGCGATGAAGCTATAGAAAAGAAAATAAGAAGAATCATCAGGTGGAATGCAGCAATGATGGTTTCAAAGGCCAATAAAAATTTTGCTGGACTTGGAGGACATATCTCTACATATGCATCTGCTGCAAGTTTGTATGAGGTTGGATTTAACCATTTTTTTAAAGGAAAAGAAAATGGAATTGGAGACTTTATTTACTATCAAGGTCATTCATCTCCAGGAATATATTCAAGAGTTTTTTTAGAGGGAAGACTAACAAAAGAACAGCTTGATCACTTTAGAAGAGAAGCTTTTACTGATGGATTATCTAGTTATCCACATCCAAGATTAATGCCTGATTTTTGGGAATTTCCTACGGTCTCAATGGGACTAGGACCTACAAATGCCATATATCATGCAAGATTCCTACGCTACTTACATGAGAGAGGAATTGCTGACACTTCGAGAAGTAGGGTATGGGCATTCTTAGGCGACGGAGAGTGTGATGAACCAGAAACCCTACATGCGTTACACTTGGCTCACAGAGAAAAGTTAGATAATTTAACATTTGTAATAAATTGTAACCTACAAAGATTAGATGGCCCTGTAAGAGGAAATGGGAAAATTGTTCAAGAGCTTGAGGCAATTTTTAGAGGCTCTGGTTGGAACGTACTCAAAGTTCTGTGGGGGAGAGATTGGGACGAACTATTGCAGAAAGATGATATGGGATATTTACTGCGTAAAATGGAGGATACTGTAGATGGAGATTTTCAAAATTTAGCAGCCTCGACCGGTGATTACATAAGAGAAAACTTTTTTGGACCTGAGGAAGAGTTGAAGAAATTAGTTAAACATTTAGACAACAAAGCATTAACGAAATTGAGAAGAGGAGGTCATGATTCAGTCAAGTTATTCTCAGCTTACAATGAAGCTACAAGACACATTGGACAGCCTTCAGTAATTCTGGCTAAAACAGTGAAAGGGTGGGCTCTCGGGAAGGGATTTGAAGCACGTAATATGACTCATCAAAAGAAATCCCTGGAAAAATCTGACTGGGCATATTTTAGAGATTTGTTAGAGATACCATTTACGGACTCTGAACTTGAAGAAATGCCTTACTACAAACCATCTTCTGATAGTGAAGAAATAAATTACCTTCGAGATAGACGAAATGCACTAGGCGGTTATTTGCCAACAAGAAAAAGTACCTACAGTGGATTTCATATGCCTAAAGATAGCGCTTTCACTGAATTTGATAAAGGGACCCCGAAAGAGCAAGAAGTTTCGACCACGATGGCATTTGTAAGGTTACTTAGAAACCTTATGAAGGATGACAAGATTGGGAACCTGATAGTTCCAATCGTACCTGACGAAGCCAGGACTTTTGGAATGGAAGCTTTGTTTACAGAATTCAAAATATACAATGCACAAGGTCAAATTTACACTCCCGTTGATTCGCAATTATTATTGAGCTATAAAGAATCTGAAAGTGGTCAAATTTTGGAAGAAGGTATATCTGAAGCAGGGGCAATGAGTAGCTTTACTGCAGCAGGTATGGCTTATTCCACAGTAGGTAAACCTACCATACCATTTTACATTTACTACTCAATGTTTGGATTTCAAAGAGTTGGGGATCAAATATGGTGTGCTGCAGATTCTAGAACTAAAGGATTTTTATTGGGAGCAACAGCAGGAAGAACGACGCTAAACGGAGAGGGACTTCAGCACCAAGATGGACACAGCCTTCTAACATCCACCACTGTTCCCAACTGTCTGTCATATGATGCAGCTTTCGCCTACGAGATTGGAATAATCGTTAAAGAAGGTCTACGAAGAATGTATGATAATAATGAAGATATTTTTTACTATTTAACTCTCTACAATGAAAATTATCAAATGCCAGCTATCCCAAAAAATTGTGAAGAAGGTGTTCTGAAAGGAATATACAAATTCAAAGGCTCTTCAAAAGCACAAGTTAGGCTGATAGGTAGTGGACCGATAATGAAACAAGTTTTGAAAGCTGAGAAAATATTGAACGATTTAGGAATTTATTGTGATATATGGAGCGCTACAAGTTTTGGAGGTCTCCGAAGAGAAGCAATTGAATGTGAAAGGTGGAATAATTTAAATCCAATGAAGAAATCCAAAATGCCTTACATAACTAAAGTCATGAATAATAAGGAAATGACTACTGTTGCTGCTACTGACCACATGAAAGCGGTGCCTGATATGATAAGAAGTTGGATTCCTGGAAAATATACAACACTTGGAACTGATGGTTTTGGAAGAAGCGATACTCGAGAAAATTTAAGGAAATATTTTGAAATAGATGATCAATACATTGCCGCCGCTGCAATTAGTTCTCTATTCCGAGAAGGAAAAATAACTAAAAGCAAAGCTGAAAAAGCTTTAAAAAATCTGAATATCAATCCAGACACTCCAGAACCCTCTCGTAACTAATTTTACATCATGCCTGGGCCCATTCCGCCCATGCCATCGCTACCATCTGGCTCAGGACCTTCAGGTTGCTTTGACGCAATAACATCATCAATTCTCAAAATCATTGTAGCCACGTCTGTAGCACTGCTTACAGCTTGTGTCTTAACTCTTAAAGGTTCAACAACATTTCTTGATTGCATATTGACAACTTTTCCTGAGAATGCATCTAAACCAGCATGCTGATTACGCCCTTTTTTTGTGTGTGATTTTCTCAATCCCATCAGTGTATCAATTACGTCTAATCCTGCATTTTCAGCCAAGGTACTTGGAACAACCTCAATCGCATTGGCGAAAGCTTCGATTGCCATTTGCTCTCGACCCCCAACTCTTGGGGCAAATTTTCTCAACTTCAAAGCTAACTCAATTTCTGCAGCCCCTCCTCCAGTAACAATTTTGCCGTCCTTAAAGACTAAAGAGACAACACCAATTGCATCATCAAGGTTTCGTTCAATTTCATCGGCTACGTGCTCGCTTCCTGCCCTAACTAAAATACTGACAGCTTTAGGATTTTTACAGTCGGTTACAAAGGTCATATCATCATCGCCAATTTTCCTAACTTCAACCAGACCTGCAAAACCAAGATCTTTCTTGCTCATTGAATCAATATTAGATATAACTCTACCACCTGTTGCCTTAGACAAGGCATCAATATCGGATTTCTTAGCACGCCTAATAGCCATGATGTTATTTTTAGCAAGGAAATGTTGAGCTAGATCATCAATACCTTTTTGACATATCAAAACATTTGCGCCTGATTTTGAAATAGTATCAACCATTTTCTTGATAGTAGATTCTTCCTGATCCAAAAAGGCCTGAATCTGAGAAGGATCATTAATTTGAATTTTAGATTCAATTTCAGTTTTTTTAATTTCGAGAGGTGCATCAATTAAAGCTACTTTTGCTTTCTTAACATTTCTAGGCATATCTGTATGAACTGGTTCTTTATCCATTATTATACCTGAAACTTGCTCAGTATCTGCAATAGAACCTCCTTGTTTTTTCTGAATTTTAATATTAGACCGATCCACCTCAACACTGTTTTTTTCTTTTTCTTCTGCAACGGCCTTAATAGAGTTTACAGTTAAATCAGCCAAAAATTCTGCGTTAGCTTCTGAAGATTTGCCTGTCATTGAGGTTATTGCAATCGATTTTAAGGTCTTTACATCCGAACGACTAACCTTCCTAGATATCTTATCAAGAAGCTCCAATGATTCATTAGATGCGCGTCGGTATCCATTAGATATAGCTGTTGGATGAACTCCCTTATCTATTAATTCTTCAGCGTTTTTCAAAAGTTCACCTGCAAGAATAACTGCAGTAGTTGTTCCATCTCCGCACTCAGAGTCTTGAGTTTTAGCAATCTCAACAATCATTTTGGCTGCAGGGTGCTGAACTTCAACTTCTTTCAAAATGGTAACTCCATCATTAGTTATTATCACATCGCCCATAGAATCAACAAGCATTTTGTCCATACCCTTGGGACCTAATGTAGATCTAACAGCTTCCGCAATAGCTTTAGCTGCTGCAATATTATTCTGTGTGGCTTTTTTTCCGCTGTCTCTTTGAGTTCCTTCTTTCAAAATGACTACTGGTGAATTTCCTGGTAACATTTATATCTTTATACGAGTTAAGAGACGAATATATAAAAATACGTTCAAAAAGGCTAAAGAATCTCTAAAAATACTAGTGAAAGAACTACTGAGATAGAAATTGAAACTAAATTAACTCCATTATTTGTTAAAATACCCCTATTCTGTAAAGTTGCACCAAGAAGAGAATCGATTACACTACCAAAAAAACCAAAAAATACAGAAATAAAAAGATAATTTAACTCAATTGATGCAGAAAAGGCGTGCTTTTCTTCAATTAACACAAGAAAACCAGCATAAGCCAGCATAGAAATGGACACTGATGAAAGAAAAGAAGCAGTCAAACCTTCAAAAGATATGCCTCCATCAACTCCAGGTTCAACTACTTTCTTAGGATTAGTAATCAAAACAGGAGATGGAGAAAGGACACCTATTTCACTGGCCATAGTGTCTGCGCTTGCAGCAGCCATGGATGTTGTAAAAGCCACTAAAGCCTGTTCTGGTGAAAGAAATCCAAAACTATATGCTAAAGCAATTAGAGGCGGTAATATCCCATTTGAAATTACATTTGAACCACCTCGAGTACCTTCATCGCTCTCCTCTACACCTAAAGCCTTTTTGTAAACTATAGCGAATCTGGTAGCTAAAAAGGAACTACCGACAAAAAGAAGGAGAATTAAGAGCCAACTCCAATGTCCAAAAACACCAGAAATAAAACAAATTAAAAATGCAAGGACAGAACCGCCTTTGTCTAAAACTTTAGAAAAATTTGCATAAAAAGCCAAAGAAAAACTTACAATTACTATAAACAAAATAGTAAAAGTGCTTGGAAGAACTAAGTCCTCAATCAATAAACTTTTCTACAGATTTATCAAAATAGGTTTTAAATTCCCTTTTAATTTCAATTAACCTATTATTATCTGTAGCCTCTACAAACATACGTATTACTGGTTGAGTATTTGATGGCCTCAATAAAACCCAACCACCATCAAGCCAAATTTTTACTCCATCAATTGTTTCAACTTTATATCCCATATCAGTAAATGTTTTCTCAAGATCCGCATTTACATTAAACTTTATAGAATCAGGACACTTGAATTTTAATTCTTCATAAGGATATGATGGAATCTCCTTAGAAAAGTCTCCAAGCGTTTTAGATGAATTATTTATAAATTCTGCTAATTTCAAACTAAATATAATTGGATCATCGAATATGAATTCAGTCAGACCTGGAGCAAAAAAGTGAGCTGAAATTTCCATTGCGATCGCTGCATTATGCTTTTTCAATTCTTCGCAAACGAAAACATCGCCTACTCGTATCCAGATTAGCTCGCCTCCAATCTTAGGTATTTCTTTTTCCAAAATCATCGAACAAGGTACACCAGCCAGTACTTTGTTTGAATCTGGAGTTATCAAACTTTTCGAAACTATAATGCCAATTTTTTCTGCTGAAACAGGATTTGATTCTTCATCAATAAACACACACCTATCTGCATCCCCGTCAAACGCAACTGCAAAATCAAATTCGCCATTATTCATAACTTCGATTAAATCCCCTAGATTCTTAGGTGCAGGCTCAGACGGCCTGTTAGGAAAAGTACCATCTGGCGTATTGTTAATACTGAATGTTTCGGCACCTAATCTTTCAAAAATTTTGTCGACGACAACACTGCCAACTCCATTACCTGGATCTAGAGCAACCTTAATTCCATTCAAATTTCCAACCTTAGTTGAAACGAAATTCATATAATCTTCTAAAACTTCTTCAGATGATAAATCACTAATTGTTCCCTTATCATATTCAATTAACTCCTCTTCAAAAAACATTCTTCTAATTTCTATATTTCCATCAGTAAAACCAGTTCCATCAGGATGCCTAAACCTTATCCCATTGTATTCTGCAGGATTGTGGCTTGCGGTTATGTAGACACCCGCAACATATTCCTCTGAGTTAAGATTTGATTTCCAAGTAAAATAATTTGCAACGGGTATTGGAACCATGCCAATCATGTCTACATCAAAACCGGCTCTAGAAACTCCTTTTGAAACTGCCATTTGTAGTTCAGGAGAACTAACTCTCGCGTCACAACCAATAGATATTTTCCCCCCATTATGCTGCTTTCTCAAAAAATTACCGAAAGCTAAACCTACTCTTTCACCAATTTCTGCATCCAATTCTTCACCATAAACGCCTCGGATGTCGTATGCTCGAAATATGTCTTCTGTAGCTTTCATATTATATGCGGTATTTAGCATGGTTTAAAAGAAATACTCTTAATGCCTTCCTTATTACAATATTATGGCATTAACTGAATCAACTATGGTTGAGTTGGGCTCAAGAGCCCCTTACTTTAACTTACCAAATATTGATGGAAATAACTTATCCATTGAAGATTTTACAAATGATATTCTCGTAGTCATTTTCACATGTAATCACTGCCCATATGCAAAAGCTGTAGAGGATCGAATAATCGAACTAGCTACTAATTATTCATCAAATGTGGATTTCGTTCTAATTAGTTCAAACGACGCTGATAACTACCCTGCAGATTCACCAGAAAAAATGGCTGAACAAGCTAAGAACAAAAATTATCCGTTTCCGTACCTATTTGATGAAACGCAAAATATTGCAAAATCATACAGTGCAGTTTGTACTCCAGATATTTTCCTATACGATAGTGAAAGAAGATTGAAATATAGAGGAAGATTGGATGATAATTGGCAGAATCCAAATCAAGTAAAACGTGAAGAATTAAAAATGGCTATTGAGTCAATTCTGAATGATAAAGAAATAGACTTTGAGCAAATACCTTCCATGGGTTGCAATATCAAGTGGAAATAATTAATCTTTATCAAACATTCTTTTTGTCTGTTTTATTGTTTCTCCTGCAGTAATAAGAGCATCTCCAGTTGATTCTACCATGTCTCCTACCTTATCTGTAACTCCCTCTGCATTATCAACTGCTTTCTTAGCTAAATCCTTTGACATATCTGAAACTTTCTGAGCCAAAAATTTCAAATCTGCTAAAGCTTCATCTAAACCTAGTGATTCAATGGGATCTTTTTTCTTATCAGACATGTAAAGGCAAAGTAGCCCTTATACTTAAAGTATTAGTATTTGTAAAAACCCTCTCCAGATTTTCTACCAAGCTTCCCTTTATTTACCATTTCCTCAAGAAGAGGACATGGCCTATACTTATCATCATTCATATCCTTATGTAAAACTCTCATTATTGCTAAACAAGTATCCAGTCCAATAAAATCTGCTAGAGTCAAAGGACCCATGGGGTGGCTCATTCCTAATTTCATCACTGTGTCTATTGCCTCAGGTTCCGCAACACCTTCCATTACGCAAAAGATTGCTTCGTTAAGCATTGGCAACAATATTCTATTACTAACAAAACCTGGAAAATCATTAACTAAAACTGGCACTTTATGCAAATCTTCGGCTAATTTAAACGTTGTAGTAAATGTATCATCGCTCGTTGACTTTGCCCTAATCACTTCTACCAACTTCATAACTGGAACTGGATTCATGAAATGCATTCCCACTACTTTATCTTGTCTTCCACTTGCATCAGCCAAGATACCTATAGGAATACTAGAAGTGTTTGAAGCCAATATTGTCCTCTCATCACAAGTATCTCCTAAACTAGAAAAAAGATTCTTCTTGATATCCACATCCTCAATGATTGCTTCAATTATAATATCACAATTACTCAAGTCCTTATTTTCTAAACTCGCGCTTACATTGGCAAGAGTATCATCCATCTGTTTTTGACTTATCCGATTTTTGGAAACACTCCTCTGAAGATTCTTATTTATTGTAGCAATTCCATTATCTACGAAATCTTGCTTAATATCGCATAAGGTAACTAATTTACCAATGGATGCGCAGACCTGGGCAATACCTGCACCCATTTGCCCCGCACCAATGACACCTACACGTTTTATTTCCATTTTTCACTCAACTTAATCATTATTGCATTCTGAACATGCATTCTATTCTCTGCTTGATCAAATACTATTGAATTATCTGATTCCATAACTCCATCAGTAACTTCACGATCTCTTTCAGCAGGTAAACAATGCATGAACAATGTTTCTTTACCTGTTAAACTCATTAACTGCTCGTTAACTTGAAATTTTTTGAAAACTCTTTCACGCTCTTCAGCTTCCTCTTTTTGACCCATAGAAGCCCAAACATCTGTGTAAATTACATCAGCTCCCTTTACTGCAGACATTGGATCATGAGTAATTGTTATTTTAGAAACTCCCGATTCATTTGCACGTTTTACAAGTTCTGCGTCGGGTTCATAACCTACAGGACAACAACATACAAAATCTAAAGGAAATCTCATGGATAAATGAAGCCATGAATGAACTATATTATTTCCATCGCCCATATAGACTATTTTTGCATTATCTATATCTTCCAAATTTTCCCAGACTGTAAAAATGTCTGCCATTATCTGACATGGATGATTATAATCTGTCAAACCATTCACAATAGGAACTGTAGAATGTTCAGCCAATTCCATGATATGTGCATGGTCAAACAAACGTGCCATTATTACGTCATTATATCTACTAAAAACTCTTGATATATCCTTGATTGCCTCTCTTTTACCAATGCCAATATCATTAGGTCCAAGAAACAAAGCGTGACCTCCCATCCACTCAAACCCGGTTTCAAAAGACACTCTAGTTCTTGCAGAGGGCTTAGCGAAAATCATAGCTAATGACTTATTATGGAACACTTTATGATCTTCCCTTTTATGAAATTTGGACTTTACTATCTTTGATAATTTTAGAATATCCCATAATTCGTCTCTACTGTAGTCTGAGATATGAAGAAAATGTTTGGTTGACATTAATCTCTATCTATTCTTGGAGCTAAAAGGAACTTAACATTACCCTGAGCACCAGTAACATCATCAACTGCCAAATCTGCATCTATCTTAACTGGAAGATCTGAACCTAACATAATGTGAAGAATGCGGTCTGCAGGGAGTGAATTTACCATCAAAGAGAAATATTCTAATGAGAACAATGATGTACAGTCTTCTGAAGAACTTAATTTTTCAAGCTGTTCCTTCCCAAGTGACAAATCTACTCTATTTTGATTGTCACCTTCACAAACCAACCTAAAACTATCTTTCGAAGTTGAAAGTGCAATATGATCTGATACTGCCTTTGAAGCCTTAATTCCCTGAGCTATTTCACCGGATGCAACACTAACTGTAGCTGGTAAATCTAATGAAGGCACTTTTGGATCTGGCATCCCTGATGTATCTAATAGTGGCATAGCCCTTGTCAAATTTCCAATATTAACTATAAGTCTATTTAATTCATCATCCTTTTCTAAAATAACCATCTCATCTTTTCCTGCCATTGTCAATACACTTTTAAACTTATCAATATCCAAGCCCATTTGAATATCTTTAACATCAAAACTATCAAATGCGGATTTCATAAGATTAGCTTCAATCATGGCGACATGTGAAGGATCTACAGCTTTAACTTGTAGACCATCCTCGCTTACATTTATCTTTGCTTCATCAACTAAGGAACCTACAGTTCCGATAAATTCTTTCAGGCTATCTGCTTTTATTCTGGCTTTAAACACTACTTACCTCTAATGTTGATTGGTGACCGATATTTAACTATTGTTTATGCTTTTAACACCGGCATTAATATAATATACTTAGTTCCGATGAACAATTAGTTTTACTCGTGGAGGAGTTTTTTGTCAGAAAAAGATTTGAAAAAAGGTACAACAACCATAGGATTAGTTTGTAAGGACGGTATTGTAATGGCTACAGAGATGAGAGCTACAATGGGAAACCTAATTGGGCACAAAACAACGAAGAAGCTTTTCAAAATCTCAGATAACATGGGATTAACTGTTGCTGGATTAGTTGGAGACGCCCAGATGCTTGCGAGATGGCTTTCAGCTGAGGTTAAGCTATACGAACTTAAGACTGGAACAAACATGTCACTAAAAGCAGCTTCTACTTTGATGGCAAATATAATGAATGGAAGAAGATACATGCCATTCTGGGTACAATTACTACTTGGAGGTATAGACTCAGAAGGAGGACATGTTTATTCACTTGATGCTGCTGGAGGATCTATACCTGATAAATTTCAAACTACAGGTTCAGGATCTCCATTCGTGTATGGTGTTTTAGAAGACAGATTCAAAGAAAATATGTCGGTAAAAGAAGGTAAAGAATTGGGTGTAAGAGCATTAACTGCAGCTATGAAAAGAGATTCAGCTTCAGGTGATGGCATATCCATGTGTGTTATAGATTCAAAAGGATACCACAGTGTCTCTTTCGAAGAAATAGAAGAAATTCAAGCTAACTTGTAGACGAAAGTCAACAATTAAGGAAGGTCAAATGGCCGTAGAGGACGTAATTAAATTAGTAAAGAAAGTCGCAACGGAAGTTATTCCTGACACTATCACATTCACAGATGTGAAAGTCGAAGCTTCGAACGTAGTATTGTATACTCCAAATCTAGAAATCTTCTCTGATAACAATGACTTGATTCGTAAGCTAGCACAAAATGTCAGGAAAAGAATTGTCATCAAGGCAGACTCAAGCGTAAGAAAGCCCATAATCGCAGCTAAACAGAAACTTAAAGAAATACTTCCTGAAGAAGCGGGTATCGTTGATACTAGATTTGATGAGATTAATGGAGATGTAATTTTAGAAGCGACTAACCCTGGAAGAGCTATTGGAAAACATGGCATTGTTTTGAATAAAATTCGAAGAGAAATAGGATGGAATCCAGTTATCACGCGATCATCACCAATGGAATCAAGAACACTGAAAGACATACGCAACTACATGCTAGAAGATAAAGTTGCAGAAGGACGTAAAAAGTTTTTAACAAAAGTTGGTAAGAAAGTATTTAGAGATACAATTCCTGGTGAGCAACACGTAAGAGTTACTGCACTCGGCGGATATAGGGAAGTTGGAAGATCTTGTCACCTTCTTATGACAAAAGATAGTAAAGTATTGGTAGATTGTGGATTTAACCCTGGGAACGAGAAAGAACCAAGTCCTTTTTTAAGTGCACCAGAAGTAACTCCGTTAGAAGGGATTGATGCTGTAGTACTAACTCATGCCCATTTAGATCACTCCGCTTTGCTACCTATGCTTTTTGTATATGGCTTTGACGGTCCTATCTATTGTACACCTCCGACAAGAGAGTTATCTTCATTATTGCAGAATGATTTCATAAAAATTCAAAATGCTGAAGGTAAAAAAGTTCCGTACAATACAGAACATATACGCCAGGCAATACGTAATACGATACCTCTAAACTACGGAGACACTACAGACGTTTCACCAGATCTAAAATTAACTTTCCATAATTCAGGACACATCTTAGGATCTGCAGCTGCGCATTTTCACGTAGGCGATGGACAATACAACTTAGTCTTTTCAGGAGACATTAAATTTGAGAATACATGGCTTTTTGACAGAGCCGTAAACCACTTTCCAAGACTCGAAGGATTAATAATGGAATCAACATATGGAGGGTACAATGATTTTCAGCCTGCCAGAGAAGAAGGATCTCGAACTCTATACGAAATAATTAATCGAACAGTAGAGAGGAAAGGTAAGATTTTGATTCCTGTTTTTGCAGTTGGCAGATCTCAGGAAGTAATGCTCGTTCTAGAAAAATTACACTCCGAGGGGAAACTGAAAGACATGCCAGTGTACCTAGATGGCATGATTTGGGAAGCAACGGCTCTTCACTCTGCATATCCTGAATATTTGAATAATAATTTGAGAAATAAAGTTTATCAAAACCAAGATAATCCATTTAGATCAGAAATTTTTAATAAAGTTGAAAGTACTGAAATGCGACAAGAAATTTGTGGTAGAGAAGAACCTGCTATTGTTTTAGCTACTTCAGGAATGGTGAATGGGGGACCTGTAATGGAATATCTTAGAAATTGGGCTCCCGATTCGAATAGTACAATGGTGTTTGTAGGTTATCAGGCCTCAGGAACCATGGGCCAACGCGTTCAACAAGGCGCTAAAGAAATACATTTACACGATCGAGAAAAAGGAGGAACAATTCCTGTAAAAGTTAACATGAACATAGAAACCTGTGAAGGATTTTCAGGACACAGTGATAAAAGACAATTAATGAGATATCTAAGAACAATCCGACCAAGACCAAAAATTGTTTTGTTAAATCATGGAGACCCTCAAAAATGCGAACAATTTGCAAACGATATCAGAAGAAAAGTTCGCTTAGATGCTAGAGTACCAAGTAATTTAGAAACTATAAGGTTTATGTAGTATGAAAAGTGTAGAAGAGAAAATAATCGAAGTTTTAAATGAATTAGAGAAGTGGGAAAGTCGGAGAGAAAAAGTTGGAGAAAGATACGAGAAAGGGGACGCAGATAAAACTGAAATCGAACGAATAAATGAACAAATTTCACATTACAAAACTCTTTTAAGCGATATGAAAAAGAAAATGAATAATACTGATATATCAAGAACTATAGCAAGAAGCGGTAACTAATAATTAATATCCTATCTTTAGTGCATGATAGTAGGTGAGGTGGCAGAGCCCGGCTATGCACGCGACTGCAGATCGCGACCACGGGAGTTCGAATCTCTCCCTCACCACCATCACATCTTTTCTGGAGCCTCAATACCTAAAATATCTAAAGCATCAAATAATATCCTTTTTGAAACCTTGACTAAATTAAGTCTTAAATTTTCATTGACATCTCCAATAACTTTACAATCCCTATAAAAATTATTAAATTTAGATGATAATTGATGTATAAAAGTTGTAATCATGTGAATGCCGAGTTTATCTGCAGCTAAAGCAATAGTATAGGGCCACTTTGTAATAAACCTGATTAAATCTATTTCAGATCCAACTAATTTGCTTTTAACATTAAAACTTGGAATTTCTTGGCCGTATCTTCGCAAAATAGAAGACATCCTTGCATGGGAATACATAGCAAAAGGTGCAGAATCTCCTTGAATACTAAGTGCATCCTCTATGCTAAAAGTAAAACCTTTCTCTGCCTGAACTTTAAGGATGTTGTACCTTAATGAACCAATGCCTATTTTTTCTGAAAGTAAATGCTTCTTCTTTTCATTCATTTTCAAATCGTCTAATCTTTCAAATGAGGATTGCACAATCTTATCCATCATGTCATCCAAGTAGACTACACGCCCTGTCCTTGTAGACATTTTACCTCCAGGTAGATTTACAAATGAGTAGAATAAATTGTTTGGTTTAGATGAATTTAATTCTTCTAGTGCTATATTAAGTAATTTACTTTGAAGCTTATGGTCCTCACCCAATATGTTTAAAGATTTTTCAAATCTATCAAATTTGTTAAGATGATAAGCAATATCTCGAGTAGTGTAAAGACTCAGGCCGTTATTTCTTGTGAAGAAGAATTTTTGATTTCTACCTGCTATATTTTTATCTACTAAATCAAGATAAAACGCTCCCTCTTCTTCAACACATATACTACTCTTCTTTAATAAAGATATCACTTTATTAACGCTCCCATCAAGTATTAAATCTGATTCATGAAAATAAGAATCTGCCTCGGCATTTAATCTTTTAAGAGATGATTTCATACCGGATAGCATCATCTCAGCAGCTTCTTTTACCTCGCTTAAAGCGTCTCTATCGCCACTTTCTATCTTCTCCATTTTAGCATAAATTTCGGACTTGACAGCCTCATTACTCTTCAAATCATCTGATGCCTGCCTGTAACATTCAACTAATTTATGATCTAATTTCTCTGAGTCGCTTCCTTCGTAGTTCTTAATCCCAAAAGCAACTGTGGCAGCTTGCCTCCCAGTGTCATTAACATAATATTCTGTTGATACCTCATATCCATTGTATCTGAGCAACCTCGAAATACTATCTCCAATAATTGGGTTTCTAGCTCTACCCATATGAAATGGACCTGTTGCATTAGCTGAAGTATGCTCAATTAAAATAGATTCACCATTTGAAATGCCTTTGCCGTAGTCTAGATCACTAATTTCGGTAAAAACACTATCTATTAAGCTATCCCAATCTAAATTTATATTGCAAAAACCTTTAACCACAAACGTATTTTTTATAAGAACTAAATCTGACAACAGTTTGGAAACTATTAAGGCTATTTCTTCAGGACTTTTCTCTAGAACTTGAGCTGCTGGGAAACATATTACGGATAAATCTCCTTGAATTGGATTCTCATCTATTGGAAGCTGAGGGATATCATTAGCCTTAAATATTTTATAAATATCTGAACTTAATGATTTTTTAGCCTTTGTAACAGTTATGCTCACAATTGTATGTAAATATATGCAGTTTTAAGACTATCCAATATATCTTGGAACTGAAGTATTGCTTTCTTTTGGCACTTGCTCTGTAACTTTTTGTAACTCTTTTTCAAGAGAAACTGCCTCCTCAAGCAAGGGCTTTGGATCTAATTTTATCTCTAATAATAACTTATCAATCGCCTCTATAATTTTTGAAGCTGCACGAGCATCAGGAACATCTTCTTCAACTTCAGCAAGAAGTCCTAATACACTAGTTGAACGTAGTCTTCCCTCATTAAGCATTACACCTGTAAAACCTCCAATAGTTCCAAATTCAAAAGGCGTAACATTTGCATTTTCAATTAAATGTTTTGAAGATTCTGTGGAAGTTATGCCATAAATAATTGAATCTTTTTCTTCATTGTTGGGAGAGACTGAAAAACCTTCAGCTGTTATGAAACTAGAACACCCCTTTTCTCTCGCCCAGTCGAATATACAATTGACTAACTGCCTTGTTGCTGCTGCAGGAGGGACAAAATCACTAACACATATCACAAGTTGATTACATTTACCATCATTACATACTTGTTCACCAGCATATAGCCTCATGGGATGATTAGGAATACCATCTTTTATAACAGAAATCGAAGGAAAAAAGGGACCATCTATGATTCCTATTTGATCTAATTTAAGATTATTCACTAAAAAATTAGCTACAATATTACCTACTAAACCAACACCGGGTAAACCACAAATAAAAGATGAACCCTTAAGATTTTTATCTAATGTTTGACGTATAATAATGTTATCATTCATAGAAGTTCATCTAAATCTGCATCTTCTTCAAGATCTGGCAAGTCAGAATCGTCGTCCAGCAGATCACCTAGGTCATCATCAATTTCTTCTTCATCATCTGAAGCATTAAAATCTTCCTTCAATGAGCCACCACCGACAACTTTTAATCTAGTCCAAAGAGAAAATTCCGTAATATCACTACGGCTTGCAAATCTTTTTGCATCACTCACAGTTCTAAATTTACCGAGAACAGGATCACCCTCTCCAGGCTCTGCAGGTAACATAACATACCTTTCTTTGTTTACAATATCGCCAACGAGAAGACGG
>MDTB01111456.1_pt1 | contig 15539 bp, 16 predicted proteins | sample 811161 | NCBI WGS metagenome assembly MDTB01 (sample SAMN05326650, study PRJNA326480) | marine metagenome | isolation source: seawater | place: Mediterranean Sea | collected 2009 | reverse complement strand
GCTGCTTTGCCAAATCATCCAACTCTCGGGTAACGCGCTTTTCTTCTTTGAGCAACAATAGTCGCCGCTCCAACCATTGCTCTCTGCTAACTATGTTCATAAGTCAACCCCTGTTCCCCGCGTCACATCAGATACTTATCGTTATCAGCGCCATTTTTACGGGGTGGGCATCGCGGTTGCAAGCTATTTTCATTCAATCGAAAGCCGATACTAGGCAGACTAACCGCGGTATCGTCAGCGCCCACGGCAACTTCGGCTAATAGCTGTCGCGCTTGGGGCTGACCTTCGGCGAGCAACTCACCAATACTGCGCACCCGACTTGCAGGCACCCCAGCCGCATCCAGTAACGCCTCCCATTGCATAGCAGTATGTAATGACAATGCAGCTTCAATTTCAGCTCGCAGGGCATCCTGGTGCTGCACGCGTTGTCGGGGATCACTCCAACGTGGATCACTGGACCATTCGGGATGCCCTAGTACTGCACACAAGTCAGAAAACTGTCGCTCGTTGTTTGCTGCCAACATAATGAGCACGCCGTCCTTGGCCGCAAAACAGCCAGACGATGGTGCTCGGCTTGCCGCTTCATTACCGAGTTTCGCAACCTCATTACCCGTCGTCGCTGTCGTCACTACGTTGTTAGCCATTAGATTCAATGCCGTGTCTAGCATAGCCACATCGACAGTTTGTCCAGCACCCGTGCGATCACGCTCACGTAACGCTGCCATCACCGCGAACGCTGCATTTAGACCGGTCGCGTAATCCACATAAGGTGCGCCCACCTTGATAGGGCCGGTGGCATCAGTACCGGTGGTTTGCATAATGCCGCACATCGCTTGCACCACGTGGTCGTAAGCCGGTCGATGGCCGACCGGACCCTCACCGCCGTAGGCGGATATTGAACAATAAATGACACCCGGGTTTGCGCTGCGCACTGCCGCCTCACCTAACCCTAAACGCTCTGCCACACCGGGCCGATAATTCTGTACAAAAATGTCAGCTTGGCGCACAAGCTGTAACACGTTGGCGACACCAGCGGCTTGCTTGAGGTCGATCTCTACGCACTCTTTATCCGCGTTCTGGGTGCAGTACGCTAAGCCCAGACCCTGCGCAGCCAAATCTGCATGCGCGCCACCGTAGCGAGTCATTTCACCACCCGGCGGCTCGATCTTGATGACTTTGGCTCCCAACAGGGCCAACTGATAAGTACAGTAGGGCCCAGCAAATACTTGGGTCAGATCGATTACAGTAATGTCTTGTAATGGTGCTGGCCGAGTCATTAGCTCTCCTTGTTTGTCATTGCTGCAAGGGCTTGATGATAGCCCAGCACGGCAACGCGCAAACATAGCAGTGGTCGGCAGATTCATGCTTGAATGCCTGCCAGTATTCGATCTTCGGAGGCGACTCGTGTCAGCAAACAATCTTCAGGGCAAACTCGCTTTGGTCACCGGTGGTTCGGGGGATATAGGCGGCGCTATCGCGCGACGTTTAGCCACCGCAGGGTGTGAGGTTATCGTCACCTATGTCGGCGCAAAAGACAGCGCCGACGCCGTCGTCGCTGAGATCGCGAAAGACGGCGGCATAGCGCACAGCCGACAACTCGATCAACGCGATCCTGGGGCCATCGAGACGCTTGTGGCTGACATTGACCAGCGTTGGCACCGATTGGACATTCTTGTTAACAACGCGGCTTGGAATATCGGCATTCCGTTCCCAAACCTGGACGAGTTAACTGCAGATATCTGGGATCAAGTGATGGAAACGAATCTGCGTGGTCCATTTTTGCTGGCCCGGGCTGGCGCCGCGCTGCTGAAAGCACACCCAGGCGGCCACATTGTTAATATTTCCTCGGCAGGCGGCATTAGCCCAGGCAGCAGCAGTATTGCTTACTCATCGAGCAAAGCGGGCTTGAACCACCTAACCCGCTGTTTAGCCGTTGCCATGGCGCCAGAGGTGGCGGTGAATTGCATCGCACCCGGGCTCGTCGAAAACACCCGCATGGCCAAACGCTTGCCGGATAACGTTGCTGCCGGCGCCCGCCGCCAAGCTGTGCTTGGCGTTGTGGGCCAAACCGACGATATTGCGGAGCAAACCCTGGCATTCGTCACTAGTCGGTCGGTGTCGGGCCAAACCATCGTAATCGATGGCGGCATGCCAGGAGCAATGCGCTGATCATGGGTACTACTACCACGCAATCCGGTCAACGCATCGAACAAGCACCCAGCAGTCACAACGAGTTGTCTCTGATCGAGCTATTACAGGTGACTCCAACCAGCGCACGGGACACCTTTTCTGCTAAGACAGAAACCTACGGTCCAGTCGGTCTGTATGGCGGGCACTTCTTAGGCCAAGCCATGGCTGCAGGATTGGCGTCCGTGGACGAAAGTAAGCTCGCCCACTCCTACCATGCATACTTTCTGCGTGCCGGTGATCCTGCCTTGCCTTTGCACTACCAGGTCACGCGATTGCGTGAGAGCCGCAACGGCGACACTCGAGCGATTACTGCCATCCAAGGCGAGCACCAGGTGTTTCATATGGTCGCCTCTTTCAAGACCACTGAGCAGGGCGACGAACATCAACCCAAAGCACCAACCCTTGAGCCGCCAGAGCACTATGTTGCAGCTCGCGAGGCGAGGGGCGAGCAACCTTTTCCGTTCCCGGTAGTGCAAGGCGGGCGCGTGCAAATGGAGTGGGCATCACCGTCGTTTTTCGAGTTTGACCCCACTGATGCACCGGCTTTGCGTTTGTGGATGCGAGTTGCGCCCGCGGCGCAAATGCTTACTCCTCGAGAGCGGCAAATTGTCATGGCGTACTTGTCTGATGGGCCGTTGATGTTTAACTCGGTCTTACCCCACGGCATTCCATTTCAAACGCACCGACTCACTAGCCTTGATCAAAGCGCATGGTTTCATCACGACGCTGATCCTTACGACTGGATGATTTTCGACCAACGCAGCACTGCGGCAATGGGCGGACGTGGCATGAACGAGGGACAGATCTATAGTCAGGATGGACGCTTACTTATGACCTGCGCACAAGAATCGATGCTGCGCACTATTGCCGACGATAAATCGCCATCTTAGTGGCTCCAAGTTTGGCAACTTTGTATTATCCGATCATGACGATTGGGGCTGGAGACCACCATGTTGAATGAAGTGCTGCTTAACATAGCGAGATGGCTAGACAGTCAAAGCTGGAGCACCGCGATTCACGAATCGATCTATTTATATTCTTGGATTGAAACAACCCACGTTCTTACGCTTATGTTGTTCTTGGGCATGTTGTGCATCATCGATTTACGCATGCTGGGGGCGATTTTCCCAAACGTCCCCGCCTCGACTATTGCCCAACGTTTAGACAAGCCCATGATGATCGGCTTCGCTGTCATGCTGCTCACAGGTTTTCTGTTGTACTACGCTATCCCTGTTCGCACCACCCAAAGCCTGTGGTTTCGTATCAAAGTAGTGTTACTTATCGCAGCTGGCATCAATGCGTTTTTGTTTCGGGCGAAAATGCAAGCGTCCAGCGGCACTTGGGACTTAGACCCAAGTCCACCGAAACGGGTCAGGATGGCTGCCACTGCGTCCTTGGTATTATGGGCGGGTGTTGTTATTACCGGCCGCACGATCGCCTATGACTGGTACGACTGCCACAAAGAACTCCCCTACTTTATGTATTGGGCGGCGGGGTGTGTGGATGAAATGGCTGCCTTGCAGTAAGACCTGGTAGATGGAGTAGAACATGGACCTATACCCCTTTTTCGACTGGTTGGATACATCGCTGTTGGCAGACATTTCAAAAGCTTACGGTGGCGTATTTGCAGTAGTACAGATGTTCCACTTGCTCGGGCTGTCAATGCTTGGCGGCATGGTGCTACTGGGAGATTTGCGTTTACTTAACCTGGTAATGAAAGACGTCCCCTCTGAGGTGGTGATTGAAAACACTTATAAGTGGTTCAATGTCGGTTTAGTCATGGTCGTGATAAGCGGCATCTTCATGAGCTCTGCCGTGGCACTCAAGCTTTACTACAACACAATGTTCTGGGCCAAAATGTCCAGCCTTGCCGCTGGCCTATTCTTCGTCTACGCCATTCGCCGTCCGCTGTTGCGGTTCGATCACGACACCATTCGGCCAATGACTCTGCGCCTAATCGCCATCACCTCAATACTCATATGGTTCACCGTGGCGGCGTCTGGCCGCTGGATTGGATTTTCCTAAGGCCCACCCCATGAAAAACAGAGACATTTTAGAACGCGCGGCCATCGGTTTTGCCGTCATTACACTGGTTGGTCTGGCGTGGTTCTGGTCCGTGCAAGTAGGCTGGGTAATCGAAACCCTAGAGATGGCCTACGGTTAAGCCAGTACAGCATTAAGCACCTTATCGCCGCTGCAAGCTGTATACTTTTAGCTGCTTTTCGCGGGGCTGGGGAGTCGTCTTGCACACACTAGATCTTGTGGTCATCGCCGGCTACGTCTTGCTTATAATATTTGTTGGGTTACGGTTCGCAGGGCGCGTTAAGAACGCACACGACTTTTTTCTCGCAGGACGATCGCTCACTTGGTGGGTTATCGGCTTATCGATTATTGGCTCGAATATCGACACCAATAGTTATGTCGGCGCGTCGGGGAATGCCTACACCATTGGCTTAGCCCAGGCCAACTTCGAATGGATTGGCGCCATCCCCGCCATGATTATAGCGTCGCTCATCTTCATACCACTGTACTGGCGCGCCGGCGTGTATTCGATTCCAGAATACATGGGCTTACGCTACAACCAAGCGGTGCGTGTTGTTACCGCTCTCATTACCAGCGTGTTCGCGGTCTTTGCTATGGGCGTCGCTATGTGGGCATTGGCGCTGGTCCTGGAGACCTATCTCGGCTGGCCAATCTGGCTGAGCATTCTCATCTCTGGCACTGTCGTTGGTTTGTATTCCATCACCGGCGGGCTTGCCGCTGTGGCCTTTACCGATGCTTTGCAGGTGAGCATTATGTTTTTCTGCGGCATCGCAATCGTTGCATTGGGTATTACTGAGCTCGGCGGTTTTAGTGAATTCAGTTCCACACTGACCCGCGACAACCCGGATCATCTTTCCGTGTACTTGCCCGCCGACCACCCCCAATCACCCTGGCCCGGTGTAATTCTTGGTTTGGGTATCGTGCTGTCCCCGGCCTATTGGATAGCCAGCCAATCGATTCTGCAACGCAGCCTTGGCGCCAAAAGCCAGTGGGACGCCAGCGCCTCCATGATGTTTGCCGCATTTGCGAAAACCTTTGTGCCGTTGTTAATTATTTTTCCTGGTCTATTAGCGTTAGTCATGCAAGCACCAATCGACGACAGCGACAAAGCTCTACCTTGGATCATTAAGAACGTGCTGCCTCCGGGATTGTCTGGGCTCATGTTTGTCGCCGTTATTGCAGCACTGCAGTCCTCTATCGACTCCAGTATTAACTCTACCTCGCTGATGATTACCCGAGACATAAGGCATGTGCTGTTGAAGCAACATGACCCGGCTCAAGACTTAGTTATTGGCCGCTGGATTTCTTTAATCCTGCTACTCGCCGCTATGCTAATTGCACCGTTCATTAGCGATCTGGGGGGCATTTTCGTTTTCTTACAAACAGGCTTGTCGTTGTTCCAAGGACCGATGCTGGCGCTGCTACTACTCGGCGCGCTGAGCCAGCGCGCGACCCCGAGCGCGGGACTTTGGACACTCATATCAGGAGTTGGGTTAGCCGCGGCGCTCCAATTTACCGATCTCAACTTCTACTACATCGCATTCATCAGTTTTTGTTATTCGATGCTTGCGATCTGGTCAATAAGCGCGTTTACCAAAGGGCTATCCGCTGACCAATTAGCCACACTCACCTATCGCCCATTCGCCCGAGAGAGCAACTCATGATCCAGTGGTTTCAGAATATGCCCGCGGAATGGGGCAATTACGTGTCAATGCTGTTGTTTTTGGCGCTCGCCCTGTTTGTTTGGCAGATTCCGCTGAGCAAAATCGCTGCGGGGCTTGCAGCGCCCAAAAAGTGGCAAGACATCCGCCTGTGGGCTATGGCGCTGATCGCTTTACAGCTCGTTATCTACGCTGTTTTCTAATGCCGCCGATTCCTGCGGTCAGGCATTAGCGTAGCCGGGGCGACCAGCGACCCGCGCATGCCAGGCCCAAAGATTAGACAACTCCACATCCGGTTTTAAGCTCACCAGCGCCCCCGCGAAATCAATGGCGATCGCTGCCGTTATGTCGGCTATGGAATAACGGTTTCCGGCGATGTAATCACGTTCGCTAAGCTCTTTGTCCATACGCCGGTAAAAGGCCTTGGTTAAACCATCGCTGCGTTGCTTGGCTGCTTCTATCGGTTCCACTAATCCCGCTTTCGCAACTATCGGGCCGTTCACCCAAGACGTGCCAATTTGCGACATCAGCTCCAACTCAATTTGTCTATGCGCCATCTCTATTTGCGCGATTTCTAATGCATCCTCACCAAATAGGTTAGGCGTTGGTTCTATGGCTTCAAGGTAACGGCAAATCGCAATGGACTCGCCAATACACGTGCCGTCAGCAAGTTCCAGTACTGGTATCTTGCCGCTCGGATTCTTGCGTAGAAATTCTGGCGTCTTATGCTGCCGCTTAGTCATGTCTATGGTGACATACTCCAAGTCAATGCCTTTCTCAGCCGCGACTACACGAACCCGCCGCGGGTTGGGCGCGTTAGGAAAATCATACAACCTCATTCTACTGGTCCTGCTCGTCATTTTTTTACTTGTTGGGCACAGCCTAAGACTATAGCTCGATTGTCTTTGCGCTTAACATCACCGTTCGGGAGAAAACGCATAAACCACAACGCAATGAACTGTATATCTCTTATTGGCATGCCTGGCGCGGGCAAAAGCACTATCGGCGTATTGTTGGCAAAATCTTTGGGCTACAACTTCGTCGATACCGACTTACTGATACAAGTTTATGCCCGACGCACCCTACCAACAATCATTGCCGAGGACGGTTTCATAGCACTGAGGGAAATCGAAGCGACCGTAATCAGCGCGCTGCAATCGAGCAACACAGTGATCGCCACCGGCGGCAGCGCCGTCTATTCGGCACCGAGTATGAAGCGCCTCGCGCTACTAGGAGAAATCGTTTATCTGCGCGCTCGCCGTGTAACTTTGCAACACCGTATTGGCGACTTCCGCGCCAGAGGTATCGCCGCGGCACCCGCCACAACCCTAGATCAGTTGATGGCTGAGCGCACACCGTTGTACGAGCGCTACGCTACCCATAGCGTAGACGCAGATCAGCATAGTGAGCGGGTGGTACAAACAGTTTTGGCGGCCCTGCATAAAATCTAGCCAAAGACTACGCCCTGGCTTGCTATACCAAGCGATAATTCCATGCGATTTTTGGGGTATCATCCCCGAGCTACCGATTAATGAGGGGGGAGAGACCATGACTAATCGTAATCTAAGGCAAGTTCGGGCTGCAATTTTTTGCAGCGGTCTGCTACTGCTAGGCGCCTGTGCACCTGAACCAATCAGCCCAGAAAACACTGGCGCGGAGGGGAATCAGAACAACGAGGAAGTTCAGCCGCGCTTTGGCGGTGCCACCTTGGACATGCCAGCGGACATCATTATTGGTAACGCAGTTGCCAATGCCAACCGCAATGCTTACTTCGGCGATTTGCATGTGCATACAGACTATTCTTTCGACGCCTACGCCTTCGGCACTGTAGCCACTCCTTACGATGCTTATCGTTACGCGCAAGGCGAACCACTAAAACACGCCAGCGGCTTTACCGTAAAATTAAATAAACCGTTAGATTTTTACGCCGTTACTGATCATGCGATGTTTCTTGGCGCCGTTAAAGCTGCCGCGGATACACGCACTGAGTTTTCGCGGCAACCGCATGTGCAAGGATTGCACAACATCAATTCTCCAGACAACGCCAACATTGAAAGCACGCCTCAGCGTGTCAATGCGTTCACCACGTTTCTACCGGACACCTTAGCGAAGATAAGCGACGGCTCGCTCGACCAAAGTGTCATAAACAGCATTGCTCAAAGCGCTTGGGCGGACATCGTGAGAGCGGCAGAAAAACACAATAAACCTGGTAAATTTACAACCTTTGTCGCGTACGAATACACTTCGTCAACGGACGCTCGCGGCAATCTACATCGTAATGTTATTTTCCGCGACGCCGACAAATTACCCTCTATGCCGTTCTCGCGCTTCCATAGTCAAAACCCAGAAGGATTGTGGGATTGGATGGACGGGTTGCGTGAACAAGGCATTGAGAGCCTGGCGATCCCACACAATTCTAACGGTTCCAATGGCGCCATGTTCGAGATGGTAGATTGGGCCGATAAGCCAATCGACAACGCCTACGCCGAACAGCGTTTGCGCAACGAGCCATTGGTTGAATTGACCCAAGTGAAAGGCACATCCGAGACCCACCCCACCCTGTCAGATAACGACGAGTGGGCAGACTTTGAAATTATGCCGTATCGCGTTGCGACCGTGCTTTACAGCGAACCCAAGGGCTCTTATGCGCGAGACGCGCTTTTGAATGGCCTAAAACTAGCAGACGCAGGCATTGCCAACGCTTACAAGTTTGGCTTCGTCGCTGCCTCAGATACGCATAACGCCGCGGCATCACTAGACGAAGACAGCTACTTTTCGAAAGTCGGCATTTTGGACGCGAATGGATCGCGTCGCGGTTCCGTGCCGCTAACACCAGGGGATGCGGAGGTCATAAAGGCCGCAGGTCGCGTCGAAGTGAAGACCATCAACGCCCGCGAGTACGCCACCGGCGCTTACGAAACTTGGGGAGCTTCTGGGCTGACGGGGGTGTGGGCCGAGGAAAACAGTCGTGAGGCAATCTATAAAGCGTTTCGGCGCAAAGAAACATTCGCCACTTCTGGACCGCGCATGAAAGTACGTTTGTTTGCTGGATACACTATGGACGCGAGCATGCTTGAAGATGCGGATGGTCTGACGCGCGCATATCAGCAAGGTGTCAGCATGGGCTCAGATTTGTTGGCTGGATCTGGTGAAGCGCCGCAACTGTTGGCTTGGGCAACCCGTGACCCTAACTCCGCCGCATTGCAGCGCTTGCAGATCGTAAAGGGCTGGACCGTCGACGGCGAGCACAACGAGCAGGTTTATGATATCGCCTGTTCGGATGGTGGCCGAGTTGACCCTACCACCCATCGCTGCCCCGACAATGGTGCTAAGGTGGATATTGACACCTGCGCCATCAGCCAGGGTCTGGGCGCAGGCGAGCTTAAGGCCGCGTGGACTGATCCAGACTTTAATCCAGAGCACCGCGCCTTTTACTATGTGCGAGCGTTGGAAAATCCAACCTGCAGGTGGTCTACTTGGGACGCTGTGCGTGCCGGGGTAGCTCCGCGTCCGGACTTGAAAACGACAATTCAAGAGCGTGTATGGTCGTCACCGATATGGTACGCGCCAAAAAGCTGAACAATCTGAACAGACGGCACAAAAGGGGCGAGAATCGCCCCTTTTTTCATGGCTGGCTAGGTTGCACAAAGGAGTGGCAGTGACAAACCAAATAAGACCCGAATACCCCCGGCCTCTTTTGCAACGCTCACACTGGCTGAACTTAAATGGACTTTGGAATTTTGGCACTGACTCGGACAACGTCGGATTGAATCAGCAATGGTGGCGACGCGACTCTTGGCCAGACGTCATCACCGTACCGTTCTGTCCCAACAGCCCTGCGTCCGGGGTTGTCATCGATCCTGCCACCACCTGCGTTTGGTATCACCGGTCGTTTGAACTACCCGAATGGGACAGCGAAGATGTGGCGCTGAACATCGGTGCCTGTGATTACCGCACGCAAATCTATATCAACGGTCAACAGGTGGGCCAGCACGAGGGCGGTTATACGCCCATACACCTGGCCATTGGCGATTACCTCAAACCTGGCCAAAATCAAATTGCGCTACGCGTCACCGACTCTGACTCTTGGCAACAACCGCGCGGTAAACAAGCCGGCACTACACGCTGGCCAATAGACTATGACGGGGTGATTGGGATCTGGCAGAGCGTGTGGCTGGAACCCATCAACCGCGTGCACATAACCCACATTGGCAGTCACTACGACCGCGCCGAGCAACAACTGCACCTAGTGTGCACGCTCGCTCAAACTTTCACCGGACAATGCACCGCCGCCTTGCGCTCTGACTCAGAGCAAGTTGCCTTCGCCGAGGTCAACAGCCAAGGGCGCAGCGAAGTACGCCTGCAGCTCGCCGTCGCCGAGCCGCAACTGTGGTCACCGGACCGGCCCTTTTTGTATGACCTTGCATTAAGCCTTGTCGATGCAGCGGGAGAGAACCTAGACCAAGTAGCAAGTTACACCGGTTTGCGCGAAATAACCGTCCGCAATGGCAAGCAATGCCTAAATGGGGAGCCGATCTTCTTACGCGGCATTCTCGACCAAGGTTACTTTCCTACGGGGTGGTACACCGCCGAAGACGATCAAGCGCTGCGCCGCGACGTCGAATTGACTAAAGCCATGGGCTTCAACTTCGCGCGCAAGCATCAGAAAGCAGAGGATCCACGGTATTTGTATTGGGCCGATAAGTTGGGGCTGCTGATCTGGGCAGAGATGCCCTCCGGCAGAATTTTTTCTAGTGAATTGGTGACTTCTCTCAGCGCCCAGTGGCTGGGCTTAGTGCGTCGAGATCGAGGGCATCCTAGCGTAATTGGTTGGGTACCCTTCAACGAATCTTGGGGTGTTTGGCACGTGCAGCAACGCCCAGAACAACGGGCCTTTGTTGATGGTCTAGTAAACCTCACGAAAACTCTGGACACCTCCCGCCCAGTGATCGGCAATGATGGCTGGGAATACAGTAGCGGCGACCTATGGACGCTGCACCTTTACCATGAACCCGAGCGCAGCTTAGATGAGCGACTTGCAGGCTTAGAGGCCAATCCCAGCCAACCAGTCACCGAGGGCCAAAGGCCCAGAAACGGCGCCTTACAGGGCAGCGATCCTAGTAATCTGCCGATGCTGCTCACAGAATGCGGTGGCATTGGTTACCCGGGTAACAAAACCCAGGCCGATGCTTTTGCCTACGGCGACCTGCCCACTAGCGTTGAGGCACTGGAGCAAGAAATTCGCACTGTCATGGCAAGCATTACCAGCAGTCGAAAACTGCAGGGTTTTGTATGGACACAGTTCACGGATGTTCAGCAAGAAATCAACGGACTGCTGTACTTTGACCGCACACCAAAATTGCCGATTACAACGCTGAGAGCAATTTTTGGACCTGCCTAGTCCCTGCCGCTTGTCGATCCTACAGCTGAGGCACAGAGAACCTCTGCAGCGATCAGTGACCGCATTGGCAATCGGCTGATAGCGAGATCAAATGAATAGGGGCGCCAACAGGTAGGCGACGAAGACGCCTAGGGCAAGGAAGCTTGCGCGGTCGATATAGGTTCGGAGGACTGTCATGGCGTTACCCTACTGCCACACCTGAGCAATGAAAAAGATCAAATGGCACTATCGTTATGCACGCTGCGCCAAACACTCATACTCTTTTGCGTAGACCTGATAACAGCGCTTACTCATTGCAATCACAACCAGAGCACTAGCCCCAAGGCTAGCGGCGCAACCAACAGCCATAATCCCCCGCCCAAAACTAAACTGCGCCAGGACACTTGGCTGAGCGTGTTGCGATCAATCTCCAACCCGATCATGCCAAGAGCAATCACTAGCAGTGTTTTACTGAGAACACCAATAGTTACAAGGACTTGATCCGCAAGGGGCAACACGGACCCTAGTGCTGCGGCGAGAATAAACAACAAGATAAAACCTGGCACGCGAAGACGCGCCTCGCCGGATCGATACAGCAAACTAACCACAAACGCCAACGGGATAAGCCACAAGGTTCGGCCCAGTTTTACCGTGGTCGCAACTACGGCTGCTTCATCGCCGTAAATGGCTGCCGTTGCCACCACGGAACTGGTGTCATGGATCGCCAATGCCACCCACGCACCAAAGTCTTGCTGGCTCAACTCCAATGCGTGACCAATATATGGAAAGGTCAAAAGCGCAACGGCATTCAGTAGAAACACCAGCGCCATTGCCACGCCAACGTTGTGGGGTTTCGCCTGGATCAGCGGCGCCAAGGTCGCAATTGCAGTGCCGCCGCAAATAGCTGTTCCGCTACTCAGCAAAGTGGCTTCGTTGGTCTCGCTGGCCAACAGTTTCGCAAGCAAGAATCCGAGCGCTAACGTACCCAAGACGAATACTGCGACCACCAAGCCATAGTCCGCTGACACCTGCATCATGCGGTCAAATCCTAGTGTTAATCCGAGCAGTACGATGGCGCTCTGAAGGCTCAGTTTGCCCAACTTAGCGACGCTCTGTAACGGGTTTACGCCGGTAGATAGGCGCGTTGCGAGGCCCAGTAACAAGGCATACGCTGGGTTCAAGGTGTAGACGCCAACAGCAACTGCCGCGCTTGTGCCCACCCAGGCCAAACCCTGTTGTCTATCTATCGGCATTAGCCCTTCCCTGGTTCAACAAGTTCGCCGTTGCAGTATTCACGCCCCAAAACTGTGGCCTGCCGACGCTCCTCAGACAAGTGCAGCGAGTCTGCATACTTTGGCGCCGTCATGAATCGCGCAAACCAATCCGCGATTAGTGCGTCGTTGTCGAGCAGCGTGAGTAATTGTTGTTTCGCGTGCGTAATAAACAGTGGATCTATTTCCGTGCTACCCATCGCTGCGGTCAAACGCGGGTCTCGATAATGTTGATCCAAACCTTGGGCAAAAAGCTCCGCCGCTAAGTCCGCTAACATATCCGACAGTTGCGGCGAGCGAAACCCTAAAGAAAATGTCATGCAGCTATCCACTGCGATACCCCAATGCGCAATGCCAGGTGGTAGGTACAACATATCACCCGGACCTAGCAACCATTCTTGTGACGCCGCAAATCCGTCAATAATTTGCAGTTCGGTACCGCGCAGCAACGGCGTATTTGCATCGCAGAACTCACCGATTTGCCAGCGCCTATGACCAGACGCCTGTATCAAAAAGACATCGTATTGATCAAAATGTGGCCCAACGCTACCACCAGGGACCGCATAGCTGGCCATGATGTCATCAGTACGCCAGCGCGGTAAGAAGTCAAAGTAGTCGTACAACTGCGCAACTTGCGGACACCATAAATCTAACGCCTGCACCAATAACGTCCAATTATGTTCGGGTAGCTGCGCGAAGTCCTGGTCATAGAACGGGCCAAAGCGCACCGACCATGGAACACTGGCATCCCCCGAACTAACAATCCGCGACTCGACATGATCGTCAAGCGCTAAACCGGCCAATTCTTCGGCCACCAAAGGCGGCTGGTAATTCGCCAGCGCGTTACGCACCAGCAGCGGCTTACGCTGCCAGTACTCGGCCAGAAATTGATCTGCACTTAAATCTCCCAACACCCGCATCGTTTTTTTGCCCTGGCTTTAATGCTTAACTTAATGTATTCGCGATAGGTAGCGTTCGCCAAGTTGCAAATAGGGTGACAAGCCAAACTTGACGTGGCGCTCGTATCAGGACAAATTCTTACGTAGCAAGAACACGGTCGACTAACTTGGGGAGTTAATATGGACTACGATCTGATCATTTCCGGCGGCACCGTTATTGATGGCACAGGTGCGGCTGCAATTCGGGCCGATGTGGCGATCAACAACGGACGCATAGCGCGCATCGGTGACTTAGGCGACGCCAAAGCAGCGGAAACCATCGACGCCACCGGCAAGGTTGTCACGCCGGGCTTTGTTGATCTGCACACCCATTTGGATGCACAAATTGGTTGGGACCCGCTGATGAGTTCCAGTTCATATCATGGTGTTACCACAGCGTTGATCGGCAATTGTGGCGTTACTTTTGCGCCCTGTAGCCCAGACAATCGAGAATACTTGGCTAAGCTCATGGAGTCTGTTGAGGACATCGCCGCCGAGGCCATCATGGACGGCTTACCCTGGGACTGGAACAGCTACGGCGAATACCTGGACTCGGTACAATCCCTACAGCCAGCCCTCAACATAGTCGGCTTAGCTGGCCACTCTGCCATTCGCTATGAAGCTATGGGCGACCGCAGCATGGACGAAGGCGCACAAGCTTCCGACAAAGAACTCGCGCACATTGCAAAAATGGTGCAACAGTCGGTGGAAGAAGGCGCCGTAGGGTTTTCCACATCACGGTTTTTAATGCATACCGTACCAGACGGGCGCTGCACCCCAGGCACATGGGCTGACCTTAGAGAGACTAAGGCCATTCAAGAGGCCGTCATTGCCGGCGGTGGCATTGGCGCGGTATTCCAATCCGCTAACGACATGCAAACTCGCTACCAAACTGAACTACAGATGTTCCGCGACGGCACCGAACTGGGCTGCCAAATACTCTTCTCGGGCGGCACTGGCGCCGAGGGCGACGGCGGTGTCGCGCGCTGGGCGGAATTCTTCGAAGAGCAGAATGAAGGCGGCAAACGCCTAGCAAGTATCTGTCATACGCGCCCATCTGGCGCTTTCTTCGGTCTTGCACAGTTGTCGCCGTTTACCCGTAGTTCGCAAGCCTGGAAAGACTTGATGGCACTACCCAGCATTGAAGATCGGGTCAGTGCTCTGCGCAACGAAAAAACTCGCGCCACCTTAATCAGCGAAGGCATTGCCGCCGGCGATATGAAAAATCTCGCGCATATGCTGCATCCGTTCGGCCTTGACGCCACGCCAAATTTGGACTTCGACCGCAGACAGAGTCTGTTACAACTGGCCGAAGCCGAGGGCAAAGATCCAGTAGAGGTCTATGTTGAGCGGTTGTTGGCTTCAGAGGGCCGCGAGTTCTTTAACTTCTGGATGTTTGGCGGCAATCTCGATAATCAGTGGAAGTATATGCAGCTACCCCATGTCGTCCCCATGTTGGGTGACGCTGGTGCGCACGTGGGCTTCTTTACCGACACAGACTCACCAACAGTGTTACTCAGTGAGCTGACTAGAAGACAAGGCGTGTATACCTTACCCGAAGCCATTCACCGCATAACTGGCAAGTCGGCCGAAATCATTGGCCTGAAGGAACGCGGCGAATTGCGCGAGGGCTGGCATGCAGACATTAACGTCATTGATTATGACAACCTGTCAACTTGCCACCCAGAGTACGTCAACGACTTTCCACACGGCGGCGGTCGCTTCGTAGTCAAGGGTCAAGGTTATGACGCCACCATTGTGGCCGGAAAAGTAATCATCAGGAACGGCGAACACACAGGTCATCGGCCCGGAAAAGTTATCCGCGAGTTTGTTCGCGGTTAGCTTGGTGTTGGCTCTCGGCGTGCGTTTGGCAACATACCCAGCACTGCGTCAGCCATTGGACTGAACACGCGGCGGCGCATAACAGTAAACCGTTATGCGGCCGCTCGGTTTCACAGCTGACGTCGTTGTCTGATGCAGAGTTGCATCCACGCGAAGCCCTTGGGTTTCTACCCCGGCGTTGCCTAGCTGCGCTGTTGCACCGTTGTCAGCGCAG
>MDTB01074512.1_pt1 | contig 15540 bp, 20 predicted proteins | sample 811161 | NCBI WGS metagenome assembly MDTB01 (sample SAMN05326650, study PRJNA326480) | marine metagenome | isolation source: seawater | place: Mediterranean Sea | collected 2009 | reverse complement strand
TGTAGAATTTTATTCTGTTAATAATTCTACTACTCAATTGTTTCCATCAATTCTTTTACAGCAGTTAAAGACGAGCAGATGGCCATGTGCTCTAAGCCTCTAAACGCAGAGTGTAAAACTCCAACAACTTCACCACGAGAATTTATTATCGCGGATCCTGAACTTCCTGGTCTGGCAGGGAGAGTATAATAGTGACGCTGTGAAGAATCATATCCTGAATACGATCCTTCAAACATAGGAACCATGCCAGGATTAAATATTCCTAAAGGTGCTGCAACATTGTAGACAGTTTCTCCAATTTGAGGAAGCGTCTCTGCTATAGGGACAGGAATTCCCCAAGTCCCTCTAGTTCTTATAAGACAGACATCATTTTCACGATCACTTGAATAAAACTGTGCAATTCTAACGTTACCATAATAATCAATAGTTCTTAAAACTGTAGTCTGTGCCATTATAACTTCAGCAATCCCAGAAGGAGTTCTAACATTTACCACTTCTGTGTCGTTCATTCTGCAAACATGGTCTGCTGTTAAAATATACGTTGAATGTGATAATGACTCTACAACTAAACCGGAACCGCTAGCTGACATTGTTCCTACAGGAAGGACACTTAGAATTTCTTCACACGAGTAGCCAGGCGGTATTCTTCCGCATTCACTCGGCACCAGAACCATCTCCATTTCAATTTTAATAAAAGACTCATGGCGCCAATGATCGCCGGTGCCAACAACTGCAGGATCAAAACAACCACCACAACCTTTTAGAGAAGCACATGATGTAAGAAATAAGATGCACCAGATCAGTCCGACCGCTTGGAGTGCTTTATTAAATTTTGAAAAACTTTTAATTATAGATAAATTGCCCATCACCTTCCCTAAATTATAAGTATGAAATTAGTTCCAACCCTAGAAATAATTTCTAAATTGTAGTTTTGTCTAAACATTTTATTGCTGCAGTGTAAAATAGATAAAACAATTGTGAGAAATTATGAGTATGATTTGCTTATTTGATATGGATGGTACATTAACACCTGCACGCCAGCCTATGCCTGAAACTGTTTTAAACGCACTTAAGAGGCTAAGTGACTTTGCTGATATCGGAATAGTTTCAGGGAGTCCAATGAATTATATTTCGGAGCAATCACAAGAATTCCTTCAATACTTTGATAGAGGTACAGACTGCGGGGAAACTTTTATTATGCCCTGTAATGGTACTCAGCTTTATAAGAGCCAAGGAAACGGGTGGGTCAAAGAACACTCAGCTGACATGAGAAAAGAAGTGGGACCTAAAGACTATAGAAATATTATCTTGGCATGCAACGAAGCTCATAACATTTATCTTACAGGATGGTCAGATGACAATATTCCGCCGCTTACAGGAAATTTCATCTCTTATAGAGAGTCTTTGCTTAATTTTTGCCCAATTGGTAGAGATGCATCTGATCACGATCGTAAGGTCTTTATGCACTATGATAAACAATTTGAAATTAGAGCATCTTTAAAAGACAATCTTTTAAACACCTTATCTTCATATGACATTAATAATATATCATGTACATTAGGTGGTAATACCAGCATTGATGTATACCCGGACGGATGGGACAAAACATATTGTTTGAATCATTTAGGTACCTATAGTAATATTACCTTTGTTGGTGATAGATGCACCCCGGACGGAAACGATTTTACTCTCTATAACATGCTTTCTCCAAATTCTTACAAGACACAATCCATGGAAAAAACTGTCGACATCATTAACAATATTTTAATTCCTATGGCAAAAAAGAGAATGAACTGAGATGGCATTAATAACATCAAAACATACTCCCTATGAACTTATTAATTCTTCTTTAATTGGGATTGACGACATTGTCCAGCTTAGGCATCACAAATTAATTGAAGCAAGGCACGATAAGCTTAACGATCCGGTTGTTGCTTTTTTTAAGAACACTTCTTTTCTTGAGGATGTTAAAGGATTCTTAGCCTGCGAAATATTGTCTGACTTAGGCCCTATTAAATCATTAAAAGACAGGGTTGACAATACAGAAAATATTAAGTCTATTAGAGACATTTCATTAGTTGGCTTTAAGTCTGTTGGCGGTAAATGGAGTAATTTTAAAATGTTGTTTTTGACATATGATAAAATGCTTTGCAGCGTAGAAACATCGATTCGATTAACTTCAAATGTAAAAGACTTATTAAATGTGTCTAAAGAAAATCTTAATAAATTTCACATTGTGGTGAACACACCTGTCGGACAAATTCAATCAATTTATGAAAAGGCAAAATCATGATTACAATACAAACAGTCTTAGTGTCTATTGAAGGCGCTTGGAATAAATCTAGAAATACAGGAAATTTTATTTCTGGAGAAATAGGAATTTTAGAAGAACAAGTTGAATTAGGCAATGTTAGAATAGTCAGAGAAAATGGCAGTAATTGGGCACAACTAACTGATTCTGGTCGATCATTTCTATACCATTTAAACTCTACTAATAAAAATGTCTAATTTAAAAAGCCATATTTCTAAGTACAATAAACATTACGCCACTGTAGCTCAGCTGGTAGAGCAGCTGATTTGTAATCAGCAGGTCGTAGGTTCGAACCCTATCAGTGGCTCCATAAATTAAGAGGAAAAAATGAAAAAGCCAGTTACTAAGTCTAGATTTTTTAGAGAAAAAGAAGAATACGATACAAATGGTCACCCTGAACTGTTTAATAAAGACTCAGCTGAAGAAAAGGCACTTGCTAAATCATTGCCACACTGGGAAAGGATTGACCGACTATACAAAGACATGGACGGTGTCAATCACATAGACTTTGAAACTGCAGAAATGGAAGAGCCGGAAATAACGTATACTAAAGGAACATCAGAATTCTTTACTACGGAAGTTAGAAGTGCTATGCCGGATTTTTTTATCGATCATAGAGTGCGTTGTGCTCCAGCGCCTCCATATGGTAATGGTTGTTTTGCTCTTGAAGATATCCCAGCAAATACACTCATTGAGTCAGCTCCAGTTATACTGTGCCATCAAGACTTGTTACAAGAGTTAACGGCAATCCATGGTCACACAATTTTAAATGATTATCCATTTGGATGGGGAAGAGACGGTCTAATGGCTATTGGTTTAGGGTATGCAGGTATCTATAATCATAAGGCATATCCTAATGTTACATGGCGACCAAATTACGAAATCAAGTCTTTGCAGTATAGAACATGCAGAGACATTGAAAAAGGTGAGCAGCTTTTTATTCGATATTTGCCCCTGTATAAGATGCATGCGCTTTGGTTTCAAGACGATGAGTCAGAGACGGTTGCAGATAAATACGTACAAGGAAAAGAGGTTCCCGGAACTATGTCAACATGGACGTCATTTAAGCCTGGAAGCGGACCAGACGGAAGATAGTTTTTCTTATTCTCGAAGATGTACAGTTGTCTTCGTGGGTATATGATTATTAAAGGAAATAATTCCTGCGGGTGTAGCTCAATTGGTAGAGCGTCAGCCTTCCAAGCTGAATGTTGTGAGTTCGAGTCTCATCACCCGCTCCACTTAATAGAAGGAGAATCTTTGGTAATGAAATTTTCTAAAAGAAAAGGCAGAATGAGTATGACTTCGGATGGGAGCGACAGCATTCAAGGAGCTAATGAGCTAGAAGCGCTAATGGGAATTATTGAAGAGGCAAGCGGCCCAGGCCCTTCCGGGAGTGGAAACCCTTTTGAGCAAAACAAGGGCGTAGAACAAGATGAAAATAGAGTCTATTTTTATACGCCAGTCACAGAAGCATCTGTGCTAGAGCTTACAAAGATACTGCGAAGCCTTGACATTGAAATGCAATGCTTATCTCTTCGTCTTAAGACAGGCAAGATTCCAATTGAATTACACATTCACTCACCCGGCGGTGACTTATTTTCTGGTCTAGCTGCAGTTGATGCAATTCAAAGTCTTAAGTGTCCTGTCCATACGTACGTTGAAGGATCAGCTGCTAGTGCAGCTACACTCATGAGCATTGCAGGAGATAAGAGATTTATGTTTAAGCATTCATTCATGCTCATTCACCAGATATCTTCTCTTATGGTTCACGGAACTCATGAACAATTTAAAGACGAATTTGAAAATCAACAAAAGCTAATGGAAAAAATTAAGATGATCTATCTAGACAAGACAACCATGAGTGAAGAAAAAATTAACGACCTTCTTCTTCATGATCTCTGGCTTGACTCAGAAACATGTCTTGAAAACGGCTTAGTTGACAAAATTCTATAGAATAACGTTTATCTCTTTTTAATCCCTAGTATAAGAGTGTGTCATGAGTGAGTATATAAAGAACTTCCCGTATAAAGAAATAAGAGATCAACAGACAGAAGCAATTGAATTTTGCATGCAAGAATTTAGTGCGGGTAAAAGATTTGTTGTTATCGAAGCAGGGACCGGTGTCGGTAAGTCTGCAATTGGCTATACAGTGGCCCAGACTTTATCACAGATGAATCCTACGACTTCAGATGATATAATGCCTGGATCTTGGTTTGTTACCACACAGAAGCTGCTACAGGATCAGTACATTAAAGATTACGATTCGTTTGGCATGAAGTCAATTAAAAGCTCTTCAAACTATCAATGCAAGTTTAAGAAATATAATACTTGTGCTGACAGTCAAAAAGAGCTTAAAGCAGAACAGAAGGGTAGCAAATTTTGGAAATCATGTGTCATGAAGTGCGTGTACAAAGAAGAGAAAGATAGATTTCTTAAGTCACGAACTAGTGTTACAAACTTTCCTTACCTTTTAACTGAGTCTAATTACTCTGGAAAAATTAGTCGTCGACAAATGATAGTCATTGACGAGGCACACAATACTGAAACAGAATTGAGTCGCTTTATTGAAGTGTCGATATCAGATAGATTTTGTAAGTCTATTTTTAAACAAAGTATGCCGCGTCACAATACGCAGCTTCAAGCGTTTCTATGGATTAGAGATGTGTATTTTCCAAAGGTGGTTTCTCATCTTAAGCATGTTGAAAAAATGCTTGAAAAGTATGCCGGACTTAAGTCAAAATTAAAAGAGTTTGTTGCTCTATCTAGACAGCTAGATATCACACGAGGGCATAAAGAAAAAGTCGACACATTTATTAATGTTTATAGCAAAGAGAATTGGGTGTATGACTATGAAACAGGATACGGAAAGACATCTAATAAGATTACATTTAAACCTATTGACGTAGCAGCATTTTCAGAAAGTATGCTATTTCGCCTTGGTGAGAAAGTACTCTTAATGTCTGCCACAATTCTAGATAAGCATGCATTTTGTAAGTCACTTGGAATTCCAATCGATCAAGCATCTTTTATTAGCTTAGAATCACCGTTTCCCGTTAAGAATCGGCCGATCTTTTTTTGTCCGATCGGAAAGATGACCCAAAAGGAAATAGACCGATCGCTACCAAAATTATCAAATGCAATTAAAAGTATTATGGAACAACACAAGAATGAAAAAGGTATTATTCATGCTCATTCTTATAAGATTGCAAAATACATTAAGATGAATATTAAGTCTAAAAGAATTTTAATTCATGACTCCACAAATAGAGATGAAGTTCTTAAAAGGCATCTGGCTTCAACAGAACCTACTGTTTTATTGTCACCATCTATGACAGAAGGTGTGGACCTACAAGAAGAAAGTTCTAGATTTCAAATTGTCTGCAAAGTACCGTACCCATATCTTGGAGACAAACTAGTTAAAAAGAGAATGAATAAATGGGACTGGTGGTATCCACTCCAGACTGCTAAAACAATTGTACAGTCTGTTGGCAGATCTATTAGAAGCAACGAAGATTTTGCAGTAACTTATATACTAGATGAAAACTGGAATTACTTTTACAATAGAAACAAAAACATATTTCCAGAGGATTTTAGAAAATGTCTACGGTAAACCCAAAAATATATCAGCACTGCCAAGATCTCAAAGATCACCTAAGAGGGCTAAATAACAATTCTAACATGATGGTGTTTTCAACATCCGGTGGATTTGACCCTGTTCATATTGGGCACCTTAAGTGTTTTCAAGAAATGAAAAAGCTTACCAAGTCTATGCTTTTGCCAGGAATTGAAGGAAAAACTGTTATTATTCTTAATGGTGACGGATTTTTAAAAAGAAAAAAAGGATATGCATTTATGCCGGCAATGGAAAGAGCAGAAATTATTGCCGAACTTGAATGTGTTGACTATGTAACTTTCTGGGACGATGGTTCGCAGTTTGTAACAGGTGCGCTTAGGATCTTAAGACCAGACTTCTTTTGCAAAGGTGGCGACAGAGACAGTGAAAGAGTTGTACCTGAATTTAAAGTATGCGAAGATATCGGTTGTAAAGTCCTATTTAATGTTGGAGGAGAAAAGCTTCAAAGCAGTAGTGCTTTAGTTGAACGATCTAGACATGGGAATAAAACTTACAATATTTGATTTTGACGATACTTTAATATTATCAAATGCTAATATACGAATTACCCATAGGGACGGTTCGGAAGAAGTATTGAATAGTCATGAATACGCAAAATATAAAGAAAGGCCTGGGGACGAATTTGACTATTCAGAGTTTGATGAATACCCTCAGGACGCTACATTAATTAAAGATTCTTTTCAAAAATTAAAAGAATCAATGTCATCCGATGGTGATGTAATAATACTAACTGCTCGACAAAATCCCACACCTGTTGAAGAATTCTTAAAAGATAATGGTGTAGGTGGCGTTGAAGTTGTAGGTGTAGGTTCATCAAATCCAATGGATAAGGCAAAGCATGTCATGAGTCTTATTAAAGATGAAAAATATGACATGGTGCATGTATACGAAGATAATTTTAAAAATATTAGAGCAATTAAAAAGGTGGTTGATCAACAAGGAATTAGATTCCAGTCAACAAAAGTTGCAGCAGGTAGTATAGTTTCGGAAGCTACAATTGCTTTAAAAGATATCATTAGAGAAGAATTAATTTTTCGGAGGAAAAATGGGATCATATGAAAATGACCCCGGTGCCGGTGTTGTAGTTGTTAGAAAGTTTAATGACGAATATAAGGTTCTTGGTCTAAGACTATTTGGAAAATATGATCTGCCAAAAGGAAAGATCGACGGTGATGAAGACTCAATTACAGCTGCAATTAGAGAAACAAAAGAAGAAGCATGCATTACAGACTTAGAGTTTAAATGGGGCATGAGCTCATACCAGACTGGCCCTGTTACAATCTTTTTAGCAGAGACATGTCAAGATCCTAAGATTATAAAAAATCCAGAATCAGGTATATTTGAACATCATGGCGCTAAATGGCTAACATGGGAGGAGGCTGAATCATCTCTTTATGTTTATCTTAGAGGTGCAATTCCCTGGGCCAAAAGTATTGTAATGAATGATCAATAGATTTTATTATCTGCCATAACTGGCCATAATTAATATGAGAGCATTATGTCAATTTTCAAAGAACACAAAACTATCGCAGACAGATCAGCATCAGATCGTCGTCGTCACAAGAAAAAAATAGAAGATGCCATCAGAGATGGCGTTCATAATATTGTAGCAGACGAGTCTATTATTGGCCAAGATGGAAAAAAGAAAATTAAGATTCCCGTTCGAGGAATTAAAGAATATAGATTCGTTTATGGCGAAAATAGCCAAAATAAAAAAGTAGGATCTGCTCCTGGCAAAGATATTAAAAGAGGTCAAAAGGTTGGGGAAGCGCAGAAGCAGCAAAAACCTGGCGACGAACCAGGTGATGGAAAAGGTGAGGAGTACTATGAGGTTGAAATATCTTTAGAGGAACTTACTTACTATCTTTTTAACGATTTAGAGTTGCCTGAACTTGCTAGAAAAACAATTACAAATATTGTTGGCGAAAAATTTAAGAGACACGGCTATAGAAGCCAAGGTATTCGTCCCCGTCTAGACAAGAAAAAAACAGCGATTAATAGAATAAAAAGAAAGAAGGCATCGGATCTTAGAAAATTAAGAGAAGAGTCAGTTGAGAATACAGAAGAGGATGAAAGATTTCCGTACCACCAAAACGACTTAAAATATCGTCACATTAAAAAAGATGTAAAAGAAGCATCAAATGCAGTAATATTTTTTCTAATGGATATTTCTGGTTCCATGACACAAACAAAAAAGTTTTTAGCTCGCAGCTTCTACTTTCTCTTGTATCATTTTATAAATAATCGATATGAAAATTGCGAAGTAGTATTTGTTGCGCATGATACATCAGCATACGAGGTTGATGAAGATAAGTTTTTCAAACGAGGAAATAGCGGTGGTACTATAGTTTCTGCCGGACTAGAAATGGTTGAAGACATTATTAACAAAAGATATCATCCTACTGCATGGAACATTTATTGTTTCCAATGTTCAGATGGAGATAATTGGCCAAGCGATACAGAAAAAACTTTGGGGTTAATTACTAGACTTAAAGATGTATGTCAACTATTTGGATACTGCGAAATTGAACCAGACGGTGAAAGACTTTCTTGGGGTGCTGAGAATAAATTAGCACACGTATACCAGACGATGATAGACTTGAATTTTAAGGTTGTTAAAATTAATGAAAAAGAAGACATCTGGCCGGCATTTAAAAAGCTTTTAGGAAAAAGAGTTCAGGAGGCATCTTATGGGTAATTCTAGAGACTGGAATATCGATATGCTTGAAGAGTGGGATGACAAGATCTGCGCTCTTGCAAAGGAAGAAGGACTAGACTGGTATCCTATTCGTTATGAAATATGTGATTATTTTTCAATGATAGGACATATGTCTTATCACGGAATGCCTACTCATTATGGCCACTGGTCACACGGAAAGCAGTTTGAAAGAACACACCAGATGTACAATCTTGGAATGGAAGGCCTACCGTACGAATTGATTATAAATTCTGATCCTTCGATATCTTACTTGATGCGGGAAAATCCTGCGTATCTTCAAATTCTTATTATGTGTCACTGTGTAGGACACTCAGATTTCTTTAAAAACAATAGAATGTTTAAACCTACTAGAGCAGAAACTGTAGTACAAAGATTTCGTAATGCAAAAAAGAGAATACAGGGCTATGTAGAAGATACCAATATTGGAATTGATGAAGTAGAATCTATTTTAGATGCTGCTCACGCACTACAGTTCCAAACAGATCGATATCCTATGGCACATCTTTCACCCAAAGAGTTAAGAAAGAAGTACGTAAATCTTATCAACAATGATGAAAAAGGTGAGTATAGTCATATCGATATTGACAAGATTCCACTAGAGCCTCAATACGATATTTTAAAGTTTATTGTTGATTATAGTAATTTGTCTGTATGGAAAAAAGATGTCATAACAATTGTAAGAGAGCAGGCACAATACTTTATTCCTCAAATACAGACAAAAATCATGAATGAAGGGTGGGCTAGCTTTTGGCATTATCGACTTATGCATAAGCTAGAACTACCACAAACCTATCATATACCTTTTATAAAAAGTCACAACCAAGTAATAAGGCCACATATTGGCGGACTAAATCCGTATCACTTGGGATTTGAAATGTTTAAAAGAATTGAAGAAAGATTCGGAATTGAAGAATGCTTTCTTGCCAGAGAATCTGCGCATGATGTAAGTTTTTTAAGGCAGTACTTGACAGAAGAAGATGCTCAAGACTTAGGACTTTTTAGCTACGCTAGAAAGCGAGACGATTATAAAATTACAGATATCGCAGACGAAGGGGGGTGGAAAAAAGTTAAACAAGATCTTCTTACAAATATTGGTACTAACCCCATACCAGTTATTCGTGTTAACGAAGTAACAGATGAGAATATACTCATTTTAGAACATGATCACGATGGAAGAGATCTAGAGTTACAACATGCAGACGAGGTTGTCCTACACATAAGTCGATTGTGGAATGACGTTGTCAAGCTTTATACTGTAGTTGAAGGTGATACATGGGAAATTTGACAGGTATAGTATATAAGCGTATGGCTCACATCATCATTGAAACCATAGACAGGAACTAATAATGGCTAAATCAAAAAATAAATTCTTAGATCTAATACAGGCTCAAAGAAGCAGCAAGAAAGACGTAAAGTTCGAAGGGACTCTACTTGAATACATGAATTTGGTAAAAGAAAATCCAGATATTGCTAAAGCATCTCATAAAAGATTGAGTGATGCTTTAGAGGCACACGGCGTTTCTGTTATGGCGGACTCTGATCCTCGTAAGCATAAACTCTTTGATGACGAAAATATTAAAATTTATGACTACTTCCAGACTGAATTTTTCGGTGCTGAAAGAACTGTTGCAAAAATTATGCGTTTTCTTAAGTCAGCAGCACTTAAGGGAGAAGAGTCTAGGCAGGTACTTCTATTAATGGGACCTGTAGGCGCTGGTAAGTCTGCAATTACTGAGCATATTAAGCGTTCGATTGAGCAACTAAGCTACTATCATCTAGTAGATGACCCACAAAGAGGTGAGCCTCTTCAGCTAGTTCCAAGAAGCTTGCGTCCTGATTTTGAAAAAGAATTGGGTGTGACAATTGCAGGAGACATTAGTCCTGTCGCCAGACATATACTGCTGGAAGACTATGATGGAAAATATGAAAACTTTAAGGTAAAGGAAACAACATTTTCCCAGCGTGGCCGAAGAGGTATTGCTTCTGTACCACCCATGGACGCCAATAGCCAAGATGTAGGTGTGCTAATAGGATCCGAAGATATTTCCAAGCTAGATCAGTACTCAGACGACGACCCTAGGGTGTTATCATTGAATGGTGCATTTAATATCGGAAATAGAGGGATTGTAGAACTAGTAGAGGTATTTAAGAACGAGATTGAATTCCTTCATACAATTATTACTGCTACACAGGAAAAAAGAGTTCCGTCTCCTGGAAAGCATGACATGATTCACTTTGATGGTGTTATTCTTGCACACTGCAACGAGTCAGAATGGAATCGATTCCAGAGCGAGCATACTAACGAAGCGATCTTAGACAGAATTGTAAAAATTAATGTACCCTATGTTCTGGAGTTGGATCAAGAAGTGAAAATCTATGAGAAAATTCTTAGTAGATCAGACTTTACAGCACATATTGCTCCTCACACTCTTAAGGTTGCCTCTATGTTTTCTGTCATGTCTAGACTAAAGCAATCACAAAAATGTGATCTTCTTACCAAGATGAAAATTTATAATGGTGAAGATGTTATAGAAAAAGGCAGGGTTAAAAAGGTTGACATTAGAGATCTTAGAGAAGAGGCACCTCATGAAGGCATGACCGGAATATCTACAAGATTTATTATGAAAGCTGTTGATAATGCATTGACAGATGCAGAAAATGATATTATTACTCCAATATCTGTTATGGAGTCCTTAACAAGGCAAGTAAAAGAACAGTTGATTGATCAAGAGTTTAAAGATCGCTGTTTGCAACTTATTCAGCAGACCGTTAGAGAGGAATATCTTAAGATTCTAGAGACAGAAATTGCTAAGGCGTTTATTGCTGCATATGAAGAGCAGGCCCAGTCTTTGTTTGATTCCTATCTAGACAACGCGGAAGCATATACTACTAGACAAAAAATGAAGAACAGGGTCACAAAGGAAGAGATGGAGCCCGATGAGCACTTCATGAAGTCTATTGAAGAAATGATTGGAATTACAGGATCTGCTAAGGAAGGCTTTAGAAGTGATGTAACTGCTTATATGTTTGCTAAGATGAGGCGCGGAGAAAAAGTTAACTATACTTCTTACGAACCGCTCAAAGAAGCAATCGAAGGATATCTCATTAGTTCTGTAAAAGATATGGCTAGAATTGTTACTAAGTCAAAAACTAGAGACGATGAGCAAAAGAAAAAGTATTCGGATATGGTACAAACGCTCATGGATGATTATGGTTATAACGAACATTCAGCAGAGGAAATACTAACTTACGCTAGTAATAACCTCTGGCGAGACAGTTAGGAGAAAGAATGAAGTTTTCAATTCAAGAAGTTTTATGTGTTGCAGCATGTGCTCTTTTTATTGCGGGACAGCCTGTAGTAGGTGCCATATTTTTAAGTCTTGGTGTCCTTGGTGCAGTTTTTAGAACCGCCATGGAAATACAAGCAAAAAACGAAAAGGTAAAGGCCGAAGAAGAGGCACTTGAGAATGTCTCTAATTTGGGAAGCCAGATTGGATCAATTTTGTCTGCATTTGCAAATGAAATTGATGAAAAGACTCCTAAGAAATATAACTAATGAGTCTAGTAAATGTCAAACCACACCTGTGTAGTCTCTAATAAGAGTTTAAAAAATTTAACTACTAATACAATAAAGTCCACTCAGCATCATTTTAAAACAATGAAAGCGGGTGGACATTTTTTTTGTTTTAGCAATAAGACCACGCAGTGTCAATCTATTGATATTGTAAGATGGTTATCAGAGATGTCATCTGATTCACCCGGTGGCAATACCCTTAGAAACCTATTGTTAAATGCATTGGTAAGCTCAGAGAGCAAACAGAGCAGCTCTGGCGTTATCTGTGGGCAGATATTACTAGACACAATACAACAAAGTCTTAGATATCAACCACTTAGCCCTAACGAAATTGAAACTATTGAAAAAGATTTAATCAATATTTCTAAAAAGTCTTACAGAAGCTCATCTGATGAAATATTCTGTATGATTAAAAATCTAAATAGTGACCCTGTTTCTAGTGATATTGCAAACACAGCAATTAGAATGGCAGGAAGTAGCGGCACAGTACATCTGGATTCAGAATCTTCGGAAACTACAATTATAAAGAAAGTCTCAGGATATAATTTTCCTGCAACTGTACCTGAAGTCTTCATATCAGCAGCTAAATTTTCATATGAAAAATCTTTATCCAAGCCTAAGGTTTGCGTTATTGACGGAATTGTAGAAAAAGTTTCTGAAATATCTGGTATTATACAGAAGTCATATGAAAAAAATCAGCCTATGATTATTGTTGCAAGAGGATTTAATGATGATGTTCAAAACACACTCGGAGTTAACTTTGAAACAGGCAATCTGTCTGTTGTCCCTTTAGTAGTTCCTTATGATGAGTTTGGGGCCAACCTTGTAAATGATATCGCAGTTGTTTCAGGAACTGACCTTGTCAACTCTCTTAAGGGCGATATTATTTCTGCAATTCTATGGGAAGATATTGTAGAGGTATCAAGCGCAACTATTAATCCGTCACTAATGAAGCTATCTATTACTAACAAAAAAACTAAAGACTCTGTTAGAAGACATAGAAAATTTCTTAAAGACAAACAACGAAATCAACTTTATAATGCTGATGTTTTTGATAGACGATTATCTTGTCTTATGGGTGAAGGAGTCATAATAACATTAGGGCGCGACTTAGGTGATCAGTGGGGAATTACAAAAGATAGAATATCTTCTCATCTTAAAATTTTTAGAGATGCATCCAGGTTTGGTGTCATTAACTTAGACGACGTATTACCTGTTATAGAAAATAGAAGAATTAAAGCATCCTTGAAATCTATTAAAAATACGTCAAACATAGTTATATCTAAAGCTCTTTTGGTAGGAATTAAAGTTGGTATTGATTCGTCAAAGATTATAAGTCAGGTAGGGGGAATTGTCTACGTTGATAAATAAACTAACCAGAACTTCTTGGAAGTCACCTTCCAGTCACGAGACTGTGCTTCTAAAAGATATTGTAAAGAGGATAAAGTCAAACCCGTCGCTAATAGTCCATATAGGGACAGACTCCCATAGACGAAAAGGCTTTAATGACAACTCTCATATATTTGCTACTGTTATCTGTCTATATGAGCCAGGAAAAGGAGCCACTTATTTTTTTAAGAGGATTGTTGATTCCACAATTTATAAGTCTCTTAACCAGAGAATGATGGCTGAGGCTAGCCTATCTATAGACACATCTCTTAAGCTAATGGAGTACATAAATATTTCTAGAATTGTTGTCCATTCTGATACCAACTCTGATTCTAGATATGCTTCATTCAAGTCTACTGAGGCCATTAGATCATGGGTTATGTCTATTGGCTGCAAGTTTCGATGTAAGCCGAATGCTTGGGCTTCTTCTAGCGTTGCTGATTGGCACGCAAAGTAGAGACAAATTTTACATATACGCCTGTGACGCTGTATAAGTATGTACTGTTATAATCTAGCAGCTATTATTCAAATAGCACAGGAGAAGCAATATGAGTGTAGAAGGAAATGTAGGACGAGCAGTTCTAGATTTGGCTGAAATTGTCAAGTCTAATACTATTACAGCTGTAGCAAGAGAAAACGGTGGTGGTAAGTTTGAACTGACAGATGAGCAAATGGCAGAACTAGCAATAGTTATTGGAGCTCAAATAGATTCCACAATTAGAAACTCTTTAGAGTCTATTACACGATTAACCGTACAGTAGTATGAAAACGGGACAAAAACATTTAATACAATGTCATTGTATACTCCCACAATATAGAAAATCAGTTATACCGGTCTTTCATAAGTTTGTAGTGTTCTCTGTTATTGATAATGATGTTGTTGTCCCAAAATATGTCCAGTGTAATAATTGTAACGCAGTACATAAAATATATGATATTTGCAAATCAGAAATAATACCTGGACGAGACGAACTAAGAACAGTAACTACTATTGAAGAAGTTCAGCTAAGCCTACCGGAAGATTTAATTAATGTCCTTAGAACATATGAATGTGAATTGCCAACTTGGGAACATGCAAAATATGTTTTTGATGAAGAGAAGTGGGGCGAAAAACTTATCTTAACTAGAGATAAAATAGAAGATGAAGTTCAGGGAAAGCTGTTGACTATTCAAAAAAGCAACAAGTTTATTTTAGAAAATTATATTAATAGAGAAGTGATAAAATGATTGATGATAAAGTTCTTAATATATCTAGCGAGGTTGAAACAACGTTAGATGAAGAAGATGCAGCAAATTATTATATGGCTAGAGAGATTGTGCAGGAAGTAGTTAACTTTGGGGTAAATCAAATTACCCTTCTTAAGATTATTGAATTATTAGCTCTCGAAGTAGAAAATAGAGAGCATATGCTAGCTCTAATAGAGTGTGCTAAACAAAAACCAGTATTGACGAATTCGTCAATTATTACTTAGAATCAGGAGAACAAAATGAGTAATATTCTAGAAAAGTGGCAAGAGATTAAGGTTATGGTAGAGAGTATAGATCTAGACGTTCATAAAAATGCAAGTGGTAATGCATCCGCTGGTGTTAGAGCTAGAAAAGGTCTACGGGCTCTTAAGAACTCGGCTTCGGAATTAGTAAAACTTACTATTGAAGAAGAAAAAGCAAGGAAAGAATAACATGTAGCGGGGGCGAAACGGCTTCGACAAGGTATTGAATATTGCAGGTGCAAGTAGCCAACTGTGACACATGGCTTGACAGTGTTATAAAAATTTAATTGCCAACAATAACGACAATTACGAATACGCCCTCGCGGCTTAATCGGGTGGCTTCCTAAGGCCATCTAACCAATTTAGGATAAGTGGTTGATCCCACCGAAATAAACAAGATCAAAATGGTGACCCTATAAAATT
>MDTB01001544.1_pt1 | contig 15540 bp, 14 predicted proteins | sample 811161 | NCBI WGS metagenome assembly MDTB01 (sample SAMN05326650, study PRJNA326480) | marine metagenome | isolation source: seawater | place: Mediterranean Sea | collected 2009 | reverse complement strand
TACACTTCTGTTCATATGGGCTCCTTTAGGATTTAGAGCAACTTGCTACTATGGTAGGAGAGTATACTATCGTGCAATGTTCGCCAATCCAATTGCTGTAGCTGTAGATAAACCAATCAAATCATATAGCGGGGAGAATTCATTCCCTTTCATTCTTCAAAATGCTCATAGATATTTTCTTTACTTAGCAATACTTTTGGCAATTTTACACATATATCATGCAATAGATTCATTCATTTTTGCAAATAAGTTTGGTATAGGAATTGGAAGTCTATTACTGACTATTGACGCATTATTTCTTTCACTCTATGTTTCTTCATGCCACTCTTTAAGAAATTTGGTAGGAGGAAATGTCGATTGTATTTCTTGTGCAAACTATGCTAAGAAAAAGGGAACTTCATGGGTAGGATACCTAAATCAATTCCATGGAACGTTCTTCTGGATTTCACTAATTAGCATAATGGCTGCTGATTTCTATATTCGCATCTATCTGGGCATGTGGGAGAATCCTGAAATATTTCTGTGGGAGCCATAAAAATGGAAGAATATGAGACCTTGAAATACGATGTATTAGTCATCGGTGCCGGAGCTGCAGGTATGCGAGCTGCTGTTGCAGCCTCTGATGAAGGTGCAAGTGTTTGCCTTGTATCGAAATCACTACTTGGAAAAGCCCACACAGTTATGGCTGAAGGCGGAGCTGCTGCAGCCTTAGGAAATGCAGATTCTAAAGATAATTGGAAAGTACATTTTAGAGACACAATCAAAGGGGGAAAGAAACTAAATAATTGGAGAATGGCTCAAATTCATGCTCAACAGGCTCCTGAAAGAATAATGGAATTAGAACGATGGGGTGCTGTTTTTGACCGAACTAAGGATGGGAAAATTAACCAAAGAAACTTCGGAGGCCATAGATATCCTCGTTTAGCACATGTCGGCGATCGAACTGGATTAGAGATTATTCGAACTGTACAAGACAAAGTTATTCACCAAGAAGGAATTGATATATTGATGGAATGTACTGTAAGTAAAATATTTTCAGAGAATAATCGTGTACTAGGTGCATTAGCTTACTACCGCAATAATGGGAAACTAGTAGTTATAGAAGCTAAATCTGTTGTTGTGTCTACAGGAGGTATTGGAAAAGCATACCGAATTACATCTAATTCTTGGGAGTATACTGGCGACGGACATTCACTAGCTTACCTAGCCGGGGCTGATTTGCAGGACATGGAATTTATTCAATTCCACCCGACGGGCATGGTTTGGCCTCCAAGTGTAAAAGGTACACTGGTAACAGAAGGTGTTAGGGGTGAAGGTGGAATTTTACTTAATAACAAAAATGAAAGATTTATGTTCAATTACATACCTGAAGCTTTTGCTGCAGAAACTGCAAAAAGTGAAAAGGAGGCAAATGACTGGCTTGCTGGAGTAGAAGGGGCAATGAGACCTCCTGAACTCTTGACAAGAGATGTAGTTGCCAAAGCTATAATGAAAGAAGTAGAAGCTGGAAGAGGAAGCCCACATGATGGTGTTTTCCTAGATATTGCTAATAGAAGAGAGCCTGATTATATCAAGAAAAAATTACCTTCTATGTACCACCAATTTAAAGAATTAGGAGATCTAGATATTACTCAGGAACCAATGGAAGTTGGGCCAACAGTTCATTACATGATGGGAGGCATAAAAGTAGATGCTGAATCTAGTTCATCAACTATTGAAGGAATGTATGCTGCAGGAGAATCTGCTGCCGGTCTCCATGGGGCAAATAGACTAGGTGGGAATTCACTCAGTGATTTATTAGTATTTGGCAATATTTCAGGATACTCTGCAGCTAATTTTGCTGCAAATAGTGAAGAAGTAACTTTACACAAGGGAGTAATTGAAGAAGCTATTGAAGAAACCTTGAGGTCATTCGGTAAAGAAAATACAGAGAACCCCTACAAGATGCATGCGGAACTTCAAGATATTATGGAAAAACACGTGGGAATAGTTAGGGAAGAAAAATCATTAGATGAAGGCATTAAAAAATTGAAAGATATGGAGAAGCGTTTGGAAAAAGTAAAAACCACTGGAGGAAGGGAATACAATCCATCTTGGCACCTTTGTTTAGATTTAAAAAATATGATAATTACATCATTAGCAGTAGCTAAAGCTGCAAAAGAAAGGAAAGAAAGCAGAGGTGGGCATACACGATTAGACTACCCCGATTATGATACCGAATTGAGTAAATTGAATATCATAATTAGAAAAGGGCCTGAAGGACTCAATGTTGTTAAATCTGAAAAAGCTAAGATGCCAGACGATCTAAGTAATTACGTAGCAAAGGAGGCTGTATGAAGAGAAAAATTATACTCCAAAGAGGTCAAGACCCTGACCTTTTCATGCATGAGTTTGAGATAGAGGGAGGTCCTGGAATGGTAGTTTTAGACGCCATCCATCAAATTCAAGCAGAAGATGCACCTGACTTAGCAGTTAGATGGAATTGTAAAGCCGGTAAATGTGGCTCATGTTCTGCTGAAGTTAATGGAATGCCCAAATTACTGTGTATGACTCGTTTATCTGACTATGATGAAAAGGAACCACTTATTGTAAAACCAATGAAAACTTTTCCTATTATAAAAGATTTAGTAACTGATGTTTCCTGGAATTATGAAGTAAATAAGAAAATTTTACCATACCAGCATCCTGATACTGACGATCCCCGAATGCTACAAGAAGATGTGGATAGGGTACAAGAATTTAGGAAATGTATTGAATGCTACCTGTGCCAAGATGTGTGTCACGTTTTAAGAGATAGTGAAATGAAAGAAGAATACATTGGACCCCGCTACCTGGTTAGAAATGCAATGCTTGAGATGCACCCTCTTGATCAAGGTAATAGACTCAAAGACTTAAAGGATAGAGACGGCATCGGACTTTGTAATATAACAAAAGGTTGCACAGAGGTCTGTCCTGAGGGGATAACCATAACAGATAATGCAATTATTCCTTTAAAAGAAAGAGTTGTTGATGAATACTATGACCCTCTAGTATGGATTTGGAGACGAATAACCGGTAAAACTGATTAAGTGCAACTATTCCCTTCACAGCACGCTTCAACTACTGTGTGGCATTTTGGACACTCACGATGCTGTCGAGTTTCTATAGATAAACCTTGGAAGCCACATATACACTGAATAAAATTGGTGTAATTTTTTGATTCTAGCTGAAAATTTGCCACATCTCCTGATAAGTCACCTATATAATTTATTTTTCCCAAAGAAAAGTGTTGCCGCTCAACGGCAGGTTGGGAGGTGGGAGGGGGCCCGCCGGGAGCAGCTGATATGTTAGTAATGGGCTCTTTTAAAAGATTAAGTGGAAATATGTTTAAATTAGACGCTTGAATTGTCAAAAATATGGTAAAAGCCCCAGTTGGAAATCAAATAAGTTGTAAAGGTTGGTTACAAGAAGCAGCTCTTAGAATGTTAATGAATAATTTAGATCCAAAAGTGGCCGAGAGACCTAATGAATTGATAGTTTATGGTGGAAGAGGAAAAGCAGCAAGAAATCAAGAATGCTATGACGCAATTGTTAGAAGCTTGCAACAATTGGAAAATGATGAAACTCTGCTTGTCCAGAGCGGAAAACCAGTCGGTATATTCAAAACTCATGAGGATGCCCCAAGAGTAATCATAGCTAATTCAAACCTTGTTGGTAATTGGGCTAATTGGGAACATTTTGATGAATTAGAAAAAGAAGGACTAATGATGTATGGGCAAATGACTGCAGGTTCATGGATTTACATTGGTTCACAAGGGATATTACAAGGCACATTCGAAACATTTGCTGAAGCTGCTAGGCAACATTTTGATGGAACACTTGAAGGAAAGCTTGTAGTTACTGGAGGACTGGGTGGTATGGGTGGCGCACAACCATTGGCTGCGACCATGAATGGAGCTTCTTTCATAGCTGCCGAAATAGATCGCGAAAGAATCCAAAAACGATTAGATACTAGATATTGTGATGAAATTACTGAAGATATTGATGAAGCTATTGATATTGCGCTCAAATGGAAAGAAGAAAAAACTGCGAAATCTATAGCCGTAGTCGCAAATGTAGGTGATTTGTTGGCTAGATTAATTGAAAGAAATGTAGTACCTGATTTACTAACTGATCAAACCTCAGCACATGATCCGTTAATTGGATACATACCTCGTGGAATGAGTTTAGAAAAAGCTGAAAAACTACGAAATAGGAACAAAAAGGAATATCTTAAACAAAGTTTTGAAAGCATGGCAGAACACATTCGTCAGATGCTCAAACTAAAGGACATGGGAGCTATTACATTTGATTATGGCAATAACTTAAGAGCTATGGCAAAAGAAGCCGGTGTTGAAAATGCATTCGATTTTCCAGGATTTGTACCTGCGTATGTCAGGCCTTTATTTTGTGAAGGGAAGGGGCCGTTTAGATGGGCTGCCTTATCTGGAGATCCAAATGACATCTATGAAACTGACAAAAAAATATTAGAACTGTTTCCAGAAGATAAAGCCTTACACCGATGGATTAAAATGGCTCAAAAGAAAGTAGAATTTCAGGGATTACCTGCTAGAATATGTTGGCTCGGTTACGGTGAAAGAGCGAAAGCGGGAATCGCCTTTAACGATTTAGTTCGAAGTGGAAAAGTCAAAGCACCTCTAGTAATTGGTAGAGACCATTTAGATGCTGGCTCTGTAGCTTCTCCCAATCGAGAAACTGAATCAATGAAAGATGGATCTGACGCTGTAGCAGACTGGCCAATTCTTAATGCATTATTGAATACAGCTGCTGGAGCTACATGGGTTAGCTTCCATCACGGCGGAGGAGTCGGAATGGGCTATTCTCTGCACTCTGGAATGGTAGTAGTAGCAGATGGAACTGAAAAAGCTGAGGAAAGACTACGGCGAGTACTAACTACAGATCCGGGGACTGGAGTAATGAGGCATGTTGATGCAGGTTACAAAAAAGCAAAAAAAGTGGCAAAAGAAAGAAACCTAAACGTAGGGATTGTCGAAGGTCTATGAATCTAATTATAGCATCTGAAGCTGATAAGGCCTCAATAAATCTAAGAGATAGGTTGTTAGAAATGTCTAACTGGGTTGAAAGTGGAACTTTTGATAATAATAAAATGTGGACAATTAGCAAAAGTTATGGCGATTTCTGCAAAAAGGGCACATATTTGATTACTATTCAGAAATTACATATTTATGCTGAAGAGATTGATAAGAAATGGGAAAAAGAGAATGGTAAAGCAATAGATAATATTGTATTTTTGTCAAGACATAAAGCCGCTAGCGGAAGGCCAAGTCTTACTGTACACCCAATAGGTAATTGGGGCAGCGCTGATTATGGAGGAAAGGAAGCTGAAGTTTCGGGTGTAGCTCCTGGATGGATGACTGGATTACTATTGAAAATAAGACAAAATCGAATAGATGGTTACGATGTCTGTTTTGAGGCAACTCATCATGGGCCTTTGCTGCAAACGCCAACAATGTTTTTAGAAATTGGTTCTAGTGAATCGGAATGGGAAAAAATAGAACCTGCTAAAGCATTAATCAAATCATTACTAGAACTGGAAAATGCACGTGGGATAAATGTTATTGGTATTGGAGGTGGGCATTACACTCCTCGATTTACCGAAGCTGCTTTTTCACATGAAGTTTGCTTTGGTCACATGGTAGCAAATTATGGTGTTTCTGTTCTGAATTCAAATCTCATCGAAAAAGCCATCAAATCTAGTAGAGCCGAAGGAATTTACTTTCACAAGAAAGGTATGAAAAAATCTGAATATCGGAAATGGAAAAATTGGGCCGAAGAAAAACAAATTACAGTTTACAGCCAATCAGATTATAAAAAACGAAACTCTTAGTCGAGAAAAGTAGCTGTTTTATATTATGAAACATCCGATACACTTAATAAACGATTTACATGTAAACATGTTTAGGTGTAAAAACCATGAGTGACGACGACACACAAAATGGTGATGACGGAGGAGCAGAAATGGAAGCTCCCGCAGCCACTTCAGGCGGCGGATTTATGGGCCAAATTGATGACTACTTCGGTATCTCCAAAGCCGGTAGTTCCGTAGAGGGTGAGATTCGTGCAGGAGTAACCACATTCCTGACGATGGCTTACATCCTCATCGTGAATCCTAAAATGATGTCAGGTGCTGACATAACTTTTATGGATTTCGAAACGGGAATCTCATTCAATGATGCGCTTGTAGCTACAGCTGTAGCTTCATTTGTAGCATGTATGATAATGGGACTTTGGGCAAATCTGCCCTTCGCACTAGCTCCAGGAATGGGGCTTAATGCATACTTTTTGTATGGTGTATGCTTAGGAATGGGTGTACCTTGGGATATTGCTCTTGCAGCAGTTTTCGTTGAAGGTCTAATATTCTTAGGATTATCATTCACAGGAGCTCGCTCTGCAATGATAAATGCAATACCTAAAGATTTGAAAATTGCAACTATGGCCGGTATTGGATTATTCCTTACAATCATAGGAATGCAAAATGCTGGATGGATTGTTGATAATCCTGCTACCTTAATTGATTTCGCAAGTGCTGGAACCTGGACCCATGAGTCTGGTGAGTTCTGGGCTTTGATTGGATTGATTGTAATGGGTGCATTAATGGCTCGAGACCAGAAAGGAGCTGTTATGATAGGTATACTAGTTGTTAGTGTAGCTGGATGGGCTATAGTCCCAGGATCTGAGCTTCCTGATGAATTTGTTTCTACTCCTGAAAGCCCTATGGATACAGTAGGTGCTGTATTCAGTGCTTTCGGAGATGCTGGAGAAGAAATTACTGATATGGACGGAAATGTAACATATGGAGGATGGGGATCATTCATGATGGTAATGATTGCTTTCTTCTTTGTTGATATATTTGATACGGCCGGAACTCTTTACGGAGTTGGAAGAATGGCTGGAAAAGTAAACGAAAATGATGAACTAGAAAACGCAAACGAAGCTTTCGTTGCAGATGCAGCCGGAACTACAATTGGTGCTGTTATGGGTACGAGTACTGTTACAACCTATATTGAATCGGCATCTGGTATAGAAGAAGGTGGTAAAACTGGATTCACTGCCGTTGTTGTAGGCTGTTTATTCCTAGTTGGATTGTTCTTTTCCAATTTCTTCATCGCCATACCTGCATACGCAACCGCACCTGCCTTGATGGTAATTGGTGCAATGATGATGCGTGGTGTCGGTGACATCAACTGGGATGACATTGAAATCGCAATTCCTGCTTTCTTAACAATTGCATTAATGCCATTTTCTTATTCCATTGCAGATGGAATTGCATGGGGAGTCATCTCCTATGTGGCAATTAAATTCGGTGTTGGAAAGCATGAAGAAGTCATTAACAACCAAATTTTGACGGCTATCTTTGTCTTGATGACAATGTTCTACCTTGGACCTGGAGACCAGACTACTTTCGAGTATATTCTGGACTTCATAAACTAAGATAGAATAAACGGGAAAAATCTCCTGAGTCTAAAAGCTCAGGAGAAATACGCAATTTATCTAGACTATGTCTTCTAAAAATAACATAAAGGCAATCGCAAACAGAATAAGAGATATACCTGACTTTCCAAAGAAAGGAATAATATTCAAAGATATAACTCCGTTATTGTCTGATATTGAAACTTTTAGAATATCTGTCAAAGAAATGGCAGCTCCACATATGGATCAATACATAGATGTTGTCGTTGGTATTGAATCTAGAGGGTTCATATTTGGAGCTCCAATTGCAGAGATATTAGGATGTAGTTTTGTACCTGTTCGAAAACCGGGGAAATTACCTGCAAAAACTAAAAGTGTTTCTTACGAATTAGAATATGGTAAAGATTCATTAGAAATACATGAAGATGCAATACATGCTGGACAAAAAATATTAATTGTTGATGATTTGTTAGCTACAGGCGGGACTGCTGAAGCTACATGCAAATTAGTCAACAAATTAAAAGGAAATATTCTCGGATTTACAGTTTTAATAGAGTTAGAATTTTTAAAAGGCCGTGAGAAACTAAAGCAATATAATGTTCATTCCTTGGTAAAATACTAAACATGAAATTGTTGCTATCTGAAAACCAAATTAAAGAACGTATCAAGACTCTAGGCCAACAAATAACAAAGGATTATGAGGGGAAATCTCCAATTTTTGTAGGGATTTTAAATGGCTGCTATGTTTTTATGGCTGATCTTCTTCGTGAAGTAAACCTTGATATTGAAGTAGATTTCGTCAAAATTCGCAGCTATGAAGGGGATTCTTCTACAGGTACTATAAAATTTAGAAAAGATATTTCTGCAGATATTGATGGCAGAGATATTATAATTGTAGAAGATATCATTGATTCTGGATTTACTATTAATTTTCTAGTAAAGAGATTAAGAAATTCAGGTCCAAGGTCGGTGGCTGTTGCAAGCGCTCTTTTCAAGAAAGAAGTAGCCAAATTGGATTTTGAAGTAGACTACGTAGGATTTGAGATACCTCCTGAATTTGTTGTAGGTTATGGTCTTGATTATGATGAAAAATATAGACATCTAAAGGATGTAATGGTCATGGAACCGGAAGATATTGATTAAAAAGCAAAATATTTAATAGAGCTTAATCACACAAGAAAGGGGAAAAGATGCGTATAGATGACGACTTAAAGCTAACATTTCGAGATGTATTAATACGTCCAAAGAGAAGTACTCTAAAATCACGCTCTGACGTTTCACTGTCACGCGTATTCAAATTTCGACATACAAATATTGAATGGAAAGGAGTGCCTGTTGTAGCTGCAAATATGGACACTACAGGTACTTTTGAAATGGCAAAAGCCTTGCAAAAAAATAAAATGATGACGTGTTTGCAGAAATTTTATTCTGTGAAAGAAATTACAAATGCAATTGACAATGGAATGGATCCTAATCATATTGCTGTAACCTCAGGATCAACTGAAGAAAGCTTAGAATTATTAAAGCGAAAAATGGCTATAGATGAAGGATTAAAATTTATATGTCTTGATGTTGCAAATGGATACCGGGAAGATTTTTTACAATTTGTAAGAAGAACCCGGAAAGAATTTGATGACAAAATCATAATCGCTGGAAATGTTGCAACTAGAGAAATGACTGAAGCACTAATTCTTGCTGGTGCGGATATTGTAAAAGTAGGGATAGGGCCAGGATCAGTTTGTACTACTAGAAAAGTGGCTGGCGTAGGATATCCTCAGTTATCAGCTATCTCTGAATGCGCTGATGCGGCTCATGGCCTCGCTGGACACGTTATGTCTGATGGAGGATGTACCTCTCCAGGAGATGTAGCAAAAGCATTTGCTGCAGGGGCAGATTTTGTCATGTTAGGAGGCATGCTTGCTGGGCACGATGAATCTGGTGGCGAATTGAAAACTGGAAAAGATGGAAAGCAATACAAATCATTCTATGGAATGAGCTCAGAAAAAGCAATGAAAACATACTTTGGAGAAGTAGCAAAGCACAGAGCTCCTGAGGGAAAAGAAGTTCAGGTACCATATAGAGGACCTGTGGAAATTACTATTCAATCAATATTAGGCGGAATCAGATCTGCTTGTTCTTATGTAGGGGCAAGAAGAATAAAAGATCTCCCCAAATGCACTACTTTTGTTAGAGTTACTATAACTACTAATGAAATATACACAGCTCATGAGAATAACTAAATAAATTTAATAAACTTATCTGTTATGACTTAAAATGGCAGAAAGAGTTATACTCGAGGCAGGCAAAACTTTCAGTGAATTTAGCTTGCTTACAAATTTTACCAAAAAAGATTGTACTCTACAGAATATCAACCTTGAAAGTGAACTAGGGGGTATGAAGCTAGGATTACCTTTCATGAGTGCTGCAATGACTTCCGTAACTGGCTATGAGATGGCTCTATCGTTAGGTAAAGAAGGAGGTATTGGCATTCTTCCTGCAAGACTTTCGATTAAAGAGCAAGTTGAAATAATTGAAAGAATAAAAAGTCATGAAATGGGCTTTGTCGAAGACCCCATTTCTGTAAGAGAGAATGCTACTATTGACGACGCCGTTAGAATTGTTGAAAAGCATGGCCACTCAAAAGTACCAATAGCTGATCGAAATAATGTATTTCTCGGACTATTTAGCTTCGATAAATATTTAGAAACTAATGCAACACCTGCTGATGAAGTTACCACCATAATGATTAAACCTAAAAATTTACCCTACATAAAAAATCCAGATATAAGTTTAGAAGAAGCAAAAGATGAATTAATTAAGAAAAATTACCTTATTGTCTTGGATGAACTAGGTCGATTAGTAAAAATTGCATTTAGAAAGGATGTAGAAAGAATAGCTGTTGGTGCAGCTATTTCGACACACAAGGGATGGAAAGATAGAGTAAAGGCATGTGTAGATGCTGGGGCTGACATAATAGTCGTCGATACTTCTGATGGCTTTAATGAATTCACATCAGAAGTCATAAAACAATTTAAGGAAATGAAATACGGCATACCTATTTGCGCTGGCAATATCATAACTTATGAAGGTGCCAAATATTTAATGGAAAGTGGAGCGGACTTTGTTAAAATTGGAATGTCATCTGGTTCAATTTGTACTACACAAAGAGAAAAAGCAACTGGTAGAGCTCCAATGACTGCCTTGTTAGATGCTGCAAAAGCTAGAGAAGATTTTCAAAAAGAAACTGGAAAGTATGTTCCATTAATCGTGGATGGAGGCGTCTCTGCTGCAGGAGACATGATTATAGCTCTCACTAAGGCCGATGTAATCATGATGGGGGGATATTTCAATCATTTCTTTGAAGCCGAAGGTGAAAAGCTTGATGAAAACATGCAAATTACTAACCATGAACCCGACATCAAGTATATTGCAACCTGGGGAGAAGGCTCTGCTAGAGCCCGGAATTTGGATAGATATGGCCATGTTGCTAGAAAGACTTTTTTCGCTGAAGGTGAAGAAGGAACTGTTGAAAATTGGGGAAGATTGAAACCTAAACTAAAGCAAGATGTCCGGAAAATTAAAGCTGCTCTCAGCAACGCAGGATGTATGGATTTAGAAGAATTCAGAAATAAAGCAGTTATTGAACTGATGTCAACCTATACACAACAGATAGTGGGTAATACTCACAATATGAAAGTAAAAGAATAGGTGCTACAAGCTCTACAATAAGCAAAGCTTGCAGCGAAGGTGTGATAATATTAATCAATCATTTGAACATCGCCAAGAACTGAGGAAGTCTCTTCAATCTTTTTTTCAATATCCATATTACTTTCTGGGATCGCTGCGACCAGCATCACAACTTTGACTTTAGCATCCATTGAATCGTCAGTTCTTAGGCCCCAAATCAAATTTACTTCTTCAGATAATTCTAACTTTAAAGCGGCAAGAACTTCATGACAATTATTCAGAGAAAATTCACTTTTAGCAGTAATATGCAATAAAACCGCCTCAGCACCCTGATAATGTGAACCAAGAAGGGGATTTCCTAATAGCGAATCTAAAACACTTCCCGGATCTGAATTATCCGACTCTCCATACAGAACTTTGGCATTTCCTCCTGTTTCAATTATCTTTCTCAAGTCTGCGAAATCGACATTAATTGTTGAAGGCTCTGTTATTACTTCTGATAAAGATTTAACTGTTCTAGTAACCAAGTCAGACATAACGTCAAAAGCTCTTTTCATAGGATAGTCTCCGTTTGTTAGTTCGTTAAGATTTTCATTATCTAATTCAATAACGCAATGGCAATTTTTCCTTAATTCTGATAGACCATGTAAAGCAATTTCCCTACGTGGTAAGCCCTCTTCCTTGAAAGGTAAAACAGCCACACCAACTACTAGGGCATCTGTTTCCCTAGCATATTTTGCAATCACTGGTGAACTACCAGTTCCAGTACCTCCTCCCATTCCTGCAATTACAAAAACCATATCAGCATCATCAATTTTAGCCCTCAAAGCATCCTCATCATCTTCTGCACAACGCTTTCCTAGATGTGGATCGCCGCCAGTACCTCTTCCTTGTGTTATTTTTGCACCTAGAACTTTCCTTGAATGGGCTTTACATTTACTCAAATGAGACGCATCAGTATTCAAAGCAATTGTTTCGACACCTTCAATTCTCGTACTATACAACCTATCTAAGATATTATTTCCTGCACCACCTGTTCCTATTAGCTTTATCTTAGGAGGTGTGATGAAATCCATTAAATCTGTAGTGTCAAAGTTCTCAAGCCTATCCATCATCTTTAGTCGCCCCCATAATCTGAGAACACCATCTTTCTTCGGTTAGCTATTGTATTAACTTCATTACGAAGGAATTGGTAATCTTTCTCTTCTCTGTATTTTGAAGTAGAGTGTTGTAAAAGAGCCTCGGAAACTATTTGATCGATATTACCATAACCATCTTCTTGTAAATCATTTAATTTTTCTCTCACCTTCTGAGGGATCTTTACTGTGAGAGTATCATGTGTTGGTGAAACGGTATGTCTGTCTAGATATTCATCTAGGGCTTCTTGAATCATTTGATTGTAAGATTTGATTTGAAGTGGGTTTTCAGTTGCCCAGTATTCGATTCTAGCTGCCCGCTCAGGGTCCAAACGCACGGTTAATCTGTTTGTAGTTAAAGGTCCAAGAGGTGCCATAATAATCAACCTAGGGAAAGCTAGTATATAAACCTAATCCTTTTTGACACAATAATTGAGTCATAAAATTTTTAACTATACTATTCTTGCGTCAAAAACGTGTCATAGTTTCGGTCACATTGAAATGATATAAAGTAGTATCTATGCTCAACTGTGCCTTGCAAAAAATGCAGTACTGAACCAGTCATAAGCAGACGCTATTCGGGTGAGATACTTTGCGAAAATTGCTTTTTTAGATCTTTTGAAAAGAATGCAATTAAAGAGTTAAGAAATCAAGTAAATCAATTAGTTACTAACTCTAACTTAAACATTAAAAGAATAGGAATAGGGCTATCTGGTGGAAAAGACTCAACAGTTGCTTTAAAAGTTCTTAAGATTTATTGCAAGGAAAGAGATACTAAGATTATAGGATTATCTGTTGATGAAGGAATTGAAAATTACCGTTCTCAATCTTTGGAATGTGCAAAAGAAGTATGTGATGATTTGGATGTTGAACTAAAAGTATTCTCATACAAAGAGTTGATAGGAATGAATCTTAGTGAACTACTAGTTGCCAAACCGCCAGACGCATCACCTTGTTCTCCCTGTGGCATATTAAGAAGGCGTTCTCTGAACCAAATGGCACGCTCCTCAAATGTAGATTGTTTAATTTTAGGCCACAATTTAGATGATTTTTCTCAAACTGTTTTGATGAATCATGCTAGAGGTGATGTTTCAAGATTGACACGAATGGCACCTCACAAGTATGTTCAGGAGGGATTTATACCTAGATTATTACCATTGAGAAGACTACCTGAACAAGAAATTTATCTCTATGCAATGCTAAAAAATTTGAAATTCCATGACGGTGATTGTCCATATGCTGGAAAAGCCCAACGTAATTTTTTCAGAAAAATGGTAATGGAAATGGAAGAAAAACAGCCAGGTACTCGACATTCACTAGTAAATGGAATGGAAAAAATTAGAAAAGATTCTCCTCGGCCTGAAGGTTTAGATTCATGTCCTTCATGTGGAGAGCCATCTGGAGGAGATGGTCCTTGTGTTTTTTGTAGAGAATTTGGTTCATTTGCAGTATGAATCAAAAAATTTAAAAGCACAAATAACTAAGCTATGCCTTATTGTCCCATCATCAATTAAATTATTCACCTCACCAAGACTTACTTTTCTCAAATCAATATCTTCACCAGGGTCCAGTTGCATTTCACCTTCAAATTTACAATTCTCTATCAAAAACATATGACATTTATTAGTCTGAAAAGCAGGATTGGGATCTACATGCCCAAGGTATGTTTGCTTATTACCTGCATATCCTGTTTCCTCGCGTAGCTCTCTAACTGCTGCATCTATTGGCCTTTCATTTCTTTCGAGCATCCCACCAGGAATTTCTAATTCAACTTTTGATGTCCCAAAACGATGTTGTTCAACCATAATTACTTCATTATCTTTAGTAAGTGCAATAATATTTACCCAATCACTACAGTCCAAAAGATAATACGGCAATTCTTGTCCTGTCCTGGGAGAAACTGCCTTTACCTCCCTGATATCAAAAATTTTAAAATTACCGATATATTTTTCGGAGGTTATTTTCCACCTGTTTTCTTTCAATCTATAGATACCATTTCTATAGTGAAAATCAAATCCTCTCCGGCCAAATCACTACTACTCTGGCCAGCTTCCCCATATGCATCTTTAGCAGGGATTCTAACTGATAATGTTTGACCCTCATACATATTTACCATCTTTTCGTCAAAACCTTTAATCATACCTCGGCCGCTTTCACAGTCACTTGTAGGATATCCGGCCCCATCGCATCCTATATTATTTGCATTCAAAGTCGATATGTGCCTATTTTGATCGGTGACTCCATCTTTTCTATACATGTAATTATCCCAAATATATTCCATACTAGAATCAAATAATTTCGAACTAGATGCCAAAATTCCAGCATAATGAACACTGACTGAATCTCCAATAGAGGTTTGATTACCAAATGTGTGGTCTGTGTCTACATTAAGTTTAAACTCGGAGATTTGTGTAGGATCTCCTCTTGACTTAACTTCCATATGTGCGTAAAGTAGGCCTTTACCAGATGATTCTGAAGTTTCAACATTTATAATCACTGGCTTTCTTTTACCCTTTTCAACAATAACTGAATTGTAATTATCCTCAACACTTATTGTAAAACCACCATCATTTGATTTTAAACTAATATCATAGGTATCTGTAATTGATCCTGTGTTAATTATTATTAATACAAAATCTGTATCATATCCTGCCTCTGTTTTATGATCATTGGTTAACAAGTTTGCCTGAACTCCGTATGAAACTTCAGGAGATTCCTCTACCATTGAACTAAGATATAATCCACTTCCTATCAATAAAACGACTAACAAGAGAGCTATAATTGCAAGTTTTGGATCTGGCCCTGAGGCTGATTTGCTATCTTCTCTATAATTAGGAATAGCAAGTTTTTGCGAACTTTTTTTCCTATTTGCCCTTCTCGCCATATCGTTGCTACTCGGATGCTTTACAAAAAGATGCCGTTATCATTATCTATGGCTCGACCGGAAAAAGAATGCTTTTAGAGTATCTTTCCATATATCTGGATTTTCCCGCATTCTCCTCAAAGAATAAGCATACCATTCGGGCCCATAAGGTATGTAATATCTTACTTTATGACCTTGAGAAACCAGTCTTTCTAATGTCTTATCAATAGGTACGCCTGACAGGGCCTGAAATTCATACTTATTCTTTCTATACTTTTTCTTTGCTAATAATTTCTCTATATTATCTATCAACCATTTATCATGTGTTGCGAATCCCACATACAACTCATTTTCCATCATTTTTTCGGCGCTTTTGATATAATT
>MDTB01123573.1_pt1 | contig 15541 bp, 16 predicted proteins | sample 811161 | NCBI WGS metagenome assembly MDTB01 (sample SAMN05326650, study PRJNA326480) | marine metagenome | isolation source: seawater | place: Mediterranean Sea | collected 2009 | reverse complement strand
GGAGGAATAATAAAATTATTTTTTTTTTTTTCTCAAGATATCAATTCTTTTTTTCTCTGATAAAAAATTTTTTTTATTAATTTTCTCTTTTTTTACAATGATTTTTTTATTTTTATATTTTAACAAATATATATTTGAATTCGTATTACTACCTGATTTTAAATGATAAATTTTCCATTTTTTTTGCTTTTGTAATTTTAAAATTTTAGATAGTTGAAATTTATTATTTTTTACTTTGTTGTATTTATCCTTATAGTTAGAAAATAAATCTTTCTTAAAAAGAAATTGGTTAAATTGATTTTGATAATCCGCCATCAATAATTAAATTCTGTCCTGTTATATAGGAGGCATTTTCAGATGTTAAAAAATATATCAAATCAGATATTTCTTGTGGGTCGGCAAATCTTTGTGCTGGTATAGATTTTTGTAACTTAGATTTATAGGCTTTAAAACTAAAATTATTTTTTTTTGAGTTCTTTTTAATTAGTGAGTTAAGTCTACCAGTTAAAACTCCTCCTGGTAAAATAGTATTGACTGTAATTTTATGTTTTGCCAACTCAAATGAAATTGATTTATTAAAAGCTGAGACACCTGATCTTGTCGTCGCGGATAAAACCATGTTGGGTGAGGGTTCTTTAGCGACTAGTGATGAAATAGTTAAAATTCTTCCCCATTTTCTTTTAATCATATTTTTTGAAAAAATATTTGTAAAATTTATTACACTCAATAAGTTTGATTTTATTGATTTTTCCCAATCTCCGTAATTGAAATCTTGAAACTTTCCACTTGGTGGGCCACCACTATTATTTATTAATATTTCAGGTTGTCCAAAAGTCTTTTTACATATTTTATAAATTTTAGACGGTAAATTTTTGTTTGATACATCTCCGTTAATTATTTTCACATTATTATTTTTATATTTTGAGTAGATTAATTTTTTTATTTGGTTGAGTTTTTGTTTATTTCTAGAGACTAAATATAATTTGTTGTTTTTCTGGCTCATAGCAAGCGAAATAGATTTACCAATTCCTTTGCTTGCGCCAGTAATTAAAACAATTCTAGACATAACCTTTTATAAGTGAGTAGTTTCTTTTCACTAACTTGTTCAGATATTTTTTTAAACATTTATTTTTTTTTGCTAATGGCATAATAAATTTATTTATTTCATCTAAATACTTGATTTTAACACTTGTATTACTGTTTTTATATAGATTATATAAATTATCAAATTTATCTAAGCATTTAACCATTTTTACATTTTTACTGCTCTTATAAAGTCTTTTATAATATTTTTTGATATATGCATCGTTAAACTTTTTTTCTTTGTTCATTGTTAAAACATTAATTTCATTTGATAATTTTTTCCCAAGTAATTTTTTATATCTTATTTTTTGGATTTTTTTAATCTCAAATAAATTGTGAAACATTGATAGCAAAATTAAATTTAAGTCCTTTTTAAAAAACATGGTACTATAGAACATTACTCTAAGAGGGTGCATCATACTGAAATTTTGATATTTTTTATCTAAAGCTTTTAGTAGCGAAATCTTAGTATTTACAATTTCTTGTTTTTTTTTTGAATATGGAAATAAATTTAATACGCTTGTTAACACTGTTTCGTTAAATTTTTTAGGATTTTTTAATCTCAAATTATGTGTTTTATTTAAGTAGTCAATCATATCTATTCTATTGGTGGACCGTGTAGGTTACGCTCCTACTACCCCTCCCATGTCAAGGGAGTACTCTACTATTGAGCTAACGGTCCAATTTAATAACTCTTTTTTTAATATATCTTAAACCACTAAGAAAAATAGATAAATAGACATTTGGAAAGATAAGATTATCTATTATATCTCTTTTAAAGTTTAAGTAATTCAAACCCTTTTTCTTTCCACCAAGTATAATCTTAATTAAATAATTTAAATAGTTTCTTAAAGCAAAATTTTTATTATAAAAATATTTTTTAAAACTTAGACCCTCAGACCTATAGAATTCGATTATTTCAGGTATCCTAACTATTTCTATAAATTCATAAAGGTCTCCCCATTCTCTTTCCCCTATCAAATTAACACTTAATGGTTTTGCTGAGATAAAACATTTTGAATTTTTAAAAGATCTACAAAAGATTTTTGCATGCATTAAAGTATTATCAGATGTTGACCAATATCTATTATCTTCAAGTTGTTTTAGATTTAATAAATTTTTATTTTTTTCCCACTTTTCTCTTTTAAAAATACTTAAAAAAATTCCAGTCAAATAATCCCAGGATACATCTGGATCTATCACATCCCAAAAGGTTGCTTGCTTATCTTGTTTTAATTTTGAAATAGTTTTCATTTTCTCAAGAGGTAAATTTCTAGTATCAAAAGGTTTTTCATATTCTTTTAAAAATTTTGATTTTAAATGGAATGAATTTACAAAAAAATATTCTACATCTTTATTTTTTTTTAATAAATTTTTAATTTCTAAAAGCGTCTCTGGTAAAATCAAATCATCGTTTCCTATCATCCAAACGTAATCACCAGACGACATGGAAACAACCTTCATGGCATTTAAAGCAAATCCCAAATTTTTAACGTTCTTATTAAATTTTATTGGAAGTTTATTTTGATATTTTTCTATTACTAGAGATACATTTTCCTCAGAACAATTATCTGAAATACAAATTTCGTAATTAAAATCTTCGCAATTTTTACTTGCTATTAATATAGAGTTTAAACAATCATCTAAACAAGCAATTCTGTTATATGTTGGTATACAAATCGAAAATATCATTTAAGTTTGAGATATGTAACTTCTAATAGTTTTTTTTAATCCTCTATAAAAATTTATTTTTGGTTTCCATCCAAGAATATTCTTTGATTTATTTACTTTTGGATATGAAAATTTAATTTCATTTTTTCTTAATTTTACTTTTCCAAATGCTGGTATTCCACTATTTAAGTATTTTACAATAAAATTTATTATGTCCTTTATTTTTTCTGGTTTACCTGAGCCAATATTAATAACTTGACCAAAAGATTTGGAATTATTAAAACTAAGAAAAATACTTCTAACTAAATCTTGAATATAAACAAAATCTCTATATTGATCTCCATCTGAACAAGGAAATTCACGATCTTTTATACATGCGTTAATTACAAACGGTATTAAACGATTATTATCTTGGTTAGGACCATATGTTTGATACAATCTTAAAACTACCGCAGGAAATTTTTTTTTTATATATAAATTTATTAAATAATTTGTTGCCATAAATTTTGATTTTGCATAAATAGATTTTGGTTCTTTAAGTTTTATTTTTTCTTCATGGGGCGACTTTTGTTTCCCATATTCCACACTCGATCCCATTTGAACAAATGTTTTAAGTTTCTGTTTGTTTAAAACCTCGCATAAATTTTTACATCCGCCAAAATGATCTTTAAATATTTTCTTTTTATTAGAATGGTCAACATAACCACCAAGATTTACTACAAAGGAATAATTATTATTTATTTTTTTTCTAAGTAATTTTTTTTTTGAGATATCAGCAAAAATATATTTTACTTTTGAGAGTTTTCTTGATTTTTTTGGTCTATTTTTTGATAAACTGTGAACAGTCCATTGTCTTTTAATTGCTTCAATAGCTACATGGTATCCAATAAATCCTGTGCCGCCAATGATTAACATTTTCTTTTTAGATATATTTTTTTTTAACATTTAAATGATCTACTCAATTCAAATTTTATACTTTTTAGCTTTAATAGATTTTTCCAAAATTTCCTTATCTCTTTTTGTGTCCATGCATTGCCAAAAACCTTTATGTTTATAAGCTCCAAGCAATTTTTGCTTACTTAATTTTTGCATGGGCTCCCTTTCTAGATATGTTAAGTCATTTTTTAAATATTTAAATATTTTCGGTTCAAATACAAAAAAACCACCATTAATCCATCCCTCATCTAAATAAGATTTCTCTTTAAAATACTTTACTTTTTTTCCGGTAATCTTGATTGCTCCAAATCTAGCGGGAGGTCTCACAGCTGTTAGTGTAGCAATATTCTTTGATTTATAATGAAATTTAATTAGTTGAGATAAATTTAAATTTGATAACCCATCTCCATAAGTAAGCAAAAAAGTCTCGTTTTCTAATAAAAACTTTAACCTTTTTATTCTTCCACCTGTCATTGTTTTTAAACCTGTGTCTACCACATTCACATAAATATTTTTTTTAAAATTTTTAAAATATTTTTTTATTACACTGCTTTTATAACCTGCAGCTATTATAAAATTTTTAAATCCAAATTTTTTGTAGTGATTAATTATATGTAATATAATAGGCTTACCTGCAATTTTTACCATCGGTTTAGGTATTGATGAGGTATATTCTGCAAGTCTAGTGCCATAGCCTCCTGCTAATATTACTACTTTTAAATTTTTATTTAGCGACATTTTTAAATTTTAGATAAATAAAGTTACCAAATGTAATTAAAAATTTTATCATTAGGATCTTTTCTAACCATTTCCTTTTCGTTATGAGGAATTGTTAAACAATTTGCAATTATCGACTCCTTGAAATTCAAACCTTTAAATCCATTCCATATATTTGGAGGAATAGTTACTAAAGCGTAATTTTTTTGAGACAAAATAATTTCTTGGTATTTATTTTTGGTAGGACTATCAAGCCTGTCGTCGAAAAGTACTAGTTTTACCTCGCCAGTTACACAGGTGTAATTCAATACAGACTCTTTATGAAGGTGCCATCCTTTAATTTTATTTTCGTAAATAGTTGAAAAATATACCTCACCAAATTTTTTAAAAACTTTGCTATCAGATCTAAGCATATGCATAACTTTACCTCTATCATCATTAATTATTTTTAGAGGTGTAATAATTACATCATGTATCATTTTTTATTTCTTAAAAAATATTGGTTCAGCGTATGTATTAAGAATCTTGCAAATTTTATCAATTTCACTTGGTTGTAAGTTGGCATGATTTGGTAAATAGATACCATTTTTGTCTACGAAATTAGCATTAATTAGATCATTATTATTTTTTATAATTTTTTTAAGAAATGGTTGTTGACCCATGTTTCCACAAATTAGTGGACGTGTTTGAATATTTTTATTTTTAAGCAATTTAAAAACTTTTGTTCTATTTTTTACAAAAGTTGCGTAACCAAAACTTGATACTAGGCTTAATTGGCTGTCTTGTGACCAAAAATTTTTGAGTTTGCTTTTATATATAAAAAAATTTTTGTGTCTTATATTACAAATTTTTTTTAATTTCTTAAGCTGGTTAATTCCGATGGAAGCATTAAAATCTGAAGATCTTAAATTAAATCCTGAATAATAAAATGTGAATAAAGACTTAAATTCGTTTACCTTATATTTTTTTTCTAAACTTCGTTTGTAACTAAGCTCCATATCTCTAGACCAGCCATGTGCACGGATTGCCATTGCTATATTATAAAAAGATCTATCGTTTGTTGAGACCATCCCCCCTTCTATGGTTGAAATGTGATGACCAAAATAAAAAGAGTGAGATGATGCAAAACCAAAAGAACCAAGAGATTTACTTAAGATTTTGCTACCTAAACTCTCACAATTGTCCTCCATTATTTTAAAATTATATTTTTTTTGCAAAATAGAAAGTTTTTTGAAACTATTTGCATGACCTAAAACATTTACTATAACAACTAATCCAGGTTTATATCTTTTACATAATTTTTCCAAATGATTTTCATCTAGTCCTAGGTTTCTTTTATCACAATCACAAAATATAACTTTATAGCCTAATTGTATAAATGGACTAACTGACGTAGACCAAGAAACAGCTGGTAAAATAACTGTCTTATTTTTTAAAAATTTTCCCTCCAACAATGTTTGCGCAATAAGTAAATTAGCTGAAGATCCAGAATTAATAAATATTGAATTTTTAACTCCAATAAATCTTGAAAAGTTTTTTTCAAATTTTTTTGTAATTTTTGATTGATTTAAATATTTTCTTTTCTTAAGAAAAGAAATCATTTTTTTATAATCGTCATTATCGATAGTATTATGTGCTAATTTAATCATATAAATTATAATCTCTATCAAATTTAATTAAATTTCTTATTACGTACTGTAGCTGATTAGTACTCATATTTGGGTATGTTGGAATTGTAACAAGATTTTTCCATTCACTAAGTGAGTTTTTTATTTTTTGATTGTATTTTTTATACAGTGGATGAAGTGGTAATGGTTTAATATATACTGTTGTAGAAATTCCTTTAGATTTTAAATATCCAATTAACGAATCTCTTTTTGAACATTTGATTGTGAACATCCAATATGATGAATTCTTAAATTTATATGGAAAAGCTGGTCTTAAATTCTTACAATTTTTTAATGATTTAATATACTCCTTAATAATTTTTTCTCTAGATCTATTGAAATATTTTAATTTTTTTAGTTGCTCAATACCTATAGAGGCCATTAAATCAGTCATATTATATTTAAAACCTAATTTGGTTATCGAATAATCCCAATGCTTCAATTTTTTTTGGTTATCAAGACTTTTTTTATGTCTCTCCCAAGGATCTTGATCCCATCCATGATAGCTAAGAGTTTTTAAATCTTTAATTGCTTTAGAATTATTTGTAGAAATCATTCCTCCATCTCCACCAGTGGTCATTATTTTAATTTCTTGAAAACTAAAGCATCCATAATCACCCCATGTGCCAAGTTTTTTTCCTTTATAATCGCCCCCACAAGTTTGAGCACAATCTTCGATCACAACAAGTTTATTTTTTTTTGCCCATGGAACAATTTTTTCCATTTCACATGGTTGTCCATTAAAATGAACAGCAATAACAGCTACACATTCTTTAGAATATTTATTTTTTAGATCTTCGAAGCTCATTACTAGAGTTTTTGGATCGATGTCTACAAAAACTGGTTTTAATCCGCAGTACAGTATTGAGGCTGCTGAAGCGCTAAACGTCATTGCGGGAACAAGAACTTTCTTATTTTTTTTAAATTTATTTACTGCTAAAGACAAATGAAGAGCGGCGGTACAAGAATTAACTCCTAAGGAATGTTTTACTTTAAAGTAATCACTCCATTTTTTTTCAAATTTTGAAACGTTTGGTCCATATCCTAACCAATAATTATTAAATATTTTTTTTATTTTATTAAGTTCTTTATTGTCAACTGTGGGAGTAGACAATCTTACTTTTAATTTATTCATAATTTTTAAATGTTGTAACCAAATTCCTCTAATTTTTTATCTAAAAATAATTGATAATTATCTTTATCAATAATATGAAAAATAGGTAGTGGTATAATTAACTTCCCACCCCTCATTAAGTACTCTTTCTCTTGCCTTATTACCTCTGATCTAAACGACCATATTAAAACAAATAAATAATTAGGTTTGATTTTTCTCATTTTTTCTTTTGAAATTATTCTTATATTTGATCCAGGTGTATATCTCCCCCATTTTCGTTTGTTTCCGTCACAAATAAATTTGATACTTTTATTTTTTATATTACAATAATTTAAAATAATATTACCTTTTGTTGCTGCACCATACCCGATAATTTTTTTTGATTTATTGTTTTCTAAAAAATTATTTATCACCATTTTTATATTTTGTAGTCGTGTACCAAATTTTTTGTAAGAATGATCGTTAATCTTTTTTTCCTGCATAAATATATCTTGGATTTTTTTCAAATTATTTTTTTTATGAGAATTTTTTTTAGCTACAATTACCTCAGCGCTACCACCATTAATTTCATTAAAATTCACATCTAAAATCTCTAGACCGTTTTTCTTTAAAATTTTATTAAATGTAGTGAGCGTATAGTAGGTTACATGTTCATGATTAATTTGATCGAATGTAAGATTTCTAAGGAGTAAAGGAAAATAAGAAAATTCAACTATCCAAATTCCTTTTTTGGAAAGTAATGAGTTAACATCTTTGCAAAATTGATTTGGATTATCAATATCGTAAAACATTGCAAAAGATGTAATTAGTGAAAATTTTTTTTTGGTCAAATGATTAGCTTCTTTATATTTTTCAATTTTTTTCTTAGAAAAGTAATCTACTATTAAATTTATTTTATTTTTTTCAAAAGTTGCTCTAAATTTTTCTGAAGAAGGATCAATGGCAAATAAATTAAGTTTTTTTTTTGTTTGATTAAGAAGATTTAAAAAAGTTGGATCGCTACAGCCAATATCAAGAACGCTTGAGTTTTTATTTAATCTATTCGTTTTAATTAGCCACTTTACCTTCTTTTTCATATGATTAACCATAAGTTTACTTAATCCAGTCCAATAGCCATAGCTTTCACCGTACATTTGATTAGAGGGTGCAACTTTCGATAATTGGATTAAATCACATTTATTACATTTGTATAAATCCAACGGGTATTTTTTAAGATTAATTTTTTTTTTCAAAGTGCTACTACTAATTGGTTGATTGCCAATTTTGATAATCCTATTGAATTTTTTATTTTTACAATTTCTACATTTCATAATTATTTATTTATCTTGATTAAGTAATCATTAATTTGTTTTCTAGTTAGTTCAATTATCTTAGTAACATTTTTATTTAGCTTGTAATATTTATACCATTCAAAAGTTAATCTTAATGCTCTCTCTGCACTTAATTTTGTTTTCCATTTTAAATATTTTAATGATTTGTTGCTGTTTAAAGAAAGGAAAGTTGATTCATAAAACTTATTTTTTTTAATTATTATTTTTGATTTTGAATTAAGGAAGTTTTTTCCAAATTTTGCAACCTGTATAACTTTTAGATTGCTTTTTCTGTTTGGACCAAAATTCCATGATCCTTCATATTTTTTATTTTTATATAATTTTTCTGATAATTTAATATATCCGAATAATGGTTCCATCACATGTTGCCAAGGTCTAGTAGCGTTAGGGTATCTGATAATCAATTTCCTTTCATTTAAAAAAGATTCTGCACAATCTTTCACTATACGATCTTTTGTCCAATCGCCGCCTCCGATACAATTACCAGATCTGACAGTAGCAATATTACATTTCCCATTTTGAAAAAAAGATTTTTTATAACTGTGAACTACTACTTCACATGCTGCTTTGCTTCCGCTATAAATGTCATATCCACCCAGACTGTCATCTTCTTTAAACGATTTATTTTTTTCTAAATTTAAATAGACTTTATCAGTTGTAGTAATCACTAAAGATTTTGCATATCTATTATTTTTTAAGGAGTCTAAGAGATTTATAGTACCCAAAACATTTGTTGCTATTGTGCCTTTGGGTGATTTATAGCTGACTAAAACACTTGATTGCGCTGCTAAATGAAACACTATTTCTGGCTTATGTCTGTCAATTACTGATTTAATTTTTTTAGAGTCTAAAATATCTAGTCTATAATCTTTTTGTAAAAATTTTTTTAGACCTAAGCCATCAAACATATTTGGTTTAGAAATTGGATTAAGCGCATAGCCGTAAATTTTTGCCCCCAGGTTTGAGAGAATTAGTGTCAACCAACTTCCTTTGAAACCGGTATGACCTGTTATAAGTACTTTTTTATTTTTCCAAAAACTCATTATCTAAAAATCATCCTTTTAATATATAATTTTTTAATTTGAAAACTTTCTTAAATTTAACTAAATTTTTTGATTTAGTAAGATCTTCTATATCTTTAAGATTATCAATAGAATGCCAAAAACCATTTATATTTCTTAAACCAGTCTTGTGTTTTTTAATTACTTGAGGATAAAATTCTTTTTCAAAATTTTTAGAATTTTTAAAACTTAAATTTAATAATTTTTTACTCATTATTGATATTCCAGAATAAACAAAGCTTATTATATTGCTTTGTTTTGAATATTGAACTTTATCAAATATTGCATTTCTCCTAAAATTCTTTACATTGCCCTTTACTAAATCTACAATTCCATAAGACAATTCAGCATCGCAACCTAAAAAAGTAATAAAATTTTTACTTCTTACGTGATCCTTATAATAATTTTTAATTTTAAAATTTAATATTGCGTCGCCATTTAATAATATGAAGTCATTTGATTTTACAAATTTTTTGACCAAAAAAATTCTTTTTGCAATTGTGGTGTTATTTCCTGTGTTAATTAAATCGATCGAGACTCCTTTGAAATTTTTTGTATTTTTGGAAAAATATCTTTTTATTAAATCACCTTTGTATCCTAAAGGTAGTATAAAATGATTAAATGATTGTTTTTCCAAAAACTTAATAATGTACCATATAATAGGTTTTCCGTTTACTTTAACCAATGTCTTAGGAATTTTTTTGCCTAGGTTACCCAGCCTAGTTCCTAAGCCTCCGCACAAGATAATTACTGTTTTTTTTTTTATTTTTGAATTCATAAATTTAATATCATTTTTTAAATAAAAACCAATTTGAATTATCACAGCTATTTTTTTTAGCTGGATCTTCTGCCCAGTGAAATCCATAATCAATTAATTTTAGTTTTGGATATAACTTCCAAAGTTCTTTAGCAAAATCTCTCTTAAATAATTTATTTTTAAAACCTCTATAATTTATTCTTACTGGATCAGGATTAAAGTATTCATCTAAATATAAATATTTTTTTGAAAGCGAATACATTTTTCTATAAAATTTTTCTAAATATTTTGGGTTTTGATGAATTAACACTCCAGAAGAGATAACAATATCAAATTTTTTTTTTGAATTAAAATTATATATAGATTTATTGAAGCATTGAAAATTTTTATTAGCGATTTGATATGCGCTTTTGTTAATTTCTACACCATATAATCTTGCCTTTGGAAAAATTTTTTGAAGTGTATGAAGGTTAAGTCCAATATTGCATCCGATTTCCAGAGCGCTACTAATTTTTATCTTTTTACGATAAAGATCCTTGCCTATTACGTTATGAAGATTTGATGATCTGTCTACGTTTCTACTAGTATATTTATCTCCAAAAGTATTCCTCCAAAAATTTTCCTGTGATGTTTTAAATTTCATTGTGTTTTATAATTTTTATTAATAAAGTACTGTCAAATTAAATTAATAAAATTTTTGTATATTTTTAAACCAGAAGTACCACTTTTTTCTGGGTGAAATTGCGTAGCGTATACATTTTTATAAGATATACTTGAGCAATATTCGAAATCATAATATTTAGATAATCCAGAAATAATTTCTTTTTTTTTAGGCTCTACATAATACGAGTGAGTAAAATAAAAAAAATCTTTGTCAGAGACGTTTTTAAGCAAATGACATTCTTTACTTTTAGACAATTTATTCCAACCGATTAAAGGTACTTTTCTAATAGATCTTTTATTCATGTCTTTTGAAATTTTTTTTACTTGGCCTTCAAAATAATTTAAACCTAAATGAATTCCAAATTCAAAACTCTTAGAGAAAAGAATTTGCATTCCCACACAAATAAAAAAGCTCGGCAAACCTAGATCTATTTTTTCAAGTATAAATTTATCTAATTTTTTTTCTTTAAGTTTTTGCATTACGTAACTAAAATTTCCAATTCCTGGAAATATTAAGGCGTGTAAGTTTCTATTAGTATCAGAAATATTTTTTATTTCGACTACTTCTGCATTTGACTCGATTAGAGCATAATAAACACTTTTTATATTTGAAGTGCCAGTATCTAAAAGTCCTATAACAGGTTTCTTAATCATAATTTATTTAATTTAGTCATTATGACCATCTCTGTTGGCAGTGTGTCTAAGTTTCCAACCATTGCTAGTTTTAATCCAAAGATGTTCTGGTCTAAATTTGTCTAATATAGTCATAAAATCATCTTTTTTTAATTCTATATAGTCTAATATTTCGTCTAAATATTTATCTGGAAATTCTCCGTCAAATTTTTTTATTAAACCAAGACCTTCGTCTTTATTTATATGACCATGTCTGACTTCCTGTGCTGAGTCATATGTTGCCCTGCCTATGCCAAATTTAATAAAAGTTGTGTAATAATGAAGGTCATCTATCTTATCGTCTATACTGCTATATTTTGTAAATGTCCCTTGAGTTCTAAAGGGTCTAGCCTGAAAATCTGAATGTTTTACGGCATAGTAGTACATCTCTTGAGGGATCCATCTTAAATAATATCCTAGGTAATGAAACTCTAAATCATTTTTTTTTAATTTTTCTTTTTCGATTGGTAAAAAACAAGAAATATCATTAAGAGTAATTTTATGCTTTTCTCTAAGTTCTTTTAAAGTCAATCCAGCTAATAAGATTTTATCAAGATCTTTATATGAATAAAAGTCATTTTTCATAAGTGACTTATTCGTTAAAGCTATGGGGTTGCCATCCTCGGTTTCAGGAGGTCCATAAAAAATTAATTTTATTCCAAAATTATTTGCAATTTTTGGAGCCATATTTTTTTGTCCTAAAATAAAAGATTGAAAAGGATGTAATAAGTTTTGAATAGCAAGCTTTGTTAATTTTTTTAAAACCAATCCACTTGGTTTTAATGTGATGTTGTCGAAACCACCTATATTTATCCAATTCAAAAAATTTTTGTACCCATAGTCTGTATACAAAATTGGGGGCCAGGTTGAAGTAAGGGGATTCATGCCATATTTATATTTTAAGACATGTGCAGCATAAACACTGTCTTTTCCGCCGCTACCTGGAACTAAACAATCATAATCACCGTTTGATTTTCGATATTTATCTAAAAGTTTTAAAAGATCTTGTTCTCTGGTTTTCCAATTTATAGAATTAAATTTTTTGTCTATATATAAACATGCATCACAAACACCATCTTTATTGATATTTGTGTACATTGACCCAGTTCTTGAAAAATCGTGTTGATATTCGTAAGTTGAACATGGTCTTTGGTTAGATTGATTGCATTTCTTACAAAAAATAACTTTTTGTGGTGCCCCGAATAAAGTTCTCATATTCTTAATTTAATATTTTTTGACAAAAGGTATTTTTTTAAATCAAATACAGACATACCAAATTTATCTTCTTCCTTTATACCTTTTGCATATGCATTACTACCTTTAAGTTTTGAATTCTCCTGTGCTTGAATATTTTTATAATGAAACAATGATGCAATAGAAATAGCGTCGACTTCTGCTGTGTTAAATAAATCCACAATATTATCTAAGGGACCTGCTCCACCATGAGCAACTAGTTGGGAGTCTATTCTACCTCTTAAATCTTTATAAAGATTAACATTGTATCCTTTATTTCTTCCCTCTTTTGAGATCTCAGTAACAGTTATTTCCCCAACATTTAATTCTTGAACTTTGTCTATCCATCTAAAAAGTTCGATATTGGTTCTTTCTCTACCAGTTTCTATTAGAATTTCATAATTATTATCTATCTTTATAGTTTCTATATTAACTCCAATTGTTGATGCTCCATAAATTTTGACTAATCTTTCTAAAAGCTTTGGATCTCTCACTGCAGCACTATTTATATTAACTTTGTCAACACCTAATCTAAGAAGTTGATCAACCTCCTTTTCATTTTTAATTCCTCCACCTACAGAAATATTTACAAAGATTTTTTTTGATACTCTCTCAATTATATTGAATAGAATATCTCTACCATATAGTGAAGCGACTACGTCTTGAAAATGGATTTCATCAATTTTTTGATCGTAATAAATTTTTAAAAAATATTCCGGGTCACCTAAATTTCTTAAACCTTCTAGTCCAATTCCTTTAACTAGAATTCCATTTTTTAAGTCTAAACGAGATATAATTCTTTTATACATATAAAATAATTTACAATAGTCTTAGATAGTCTTAATTCTAAAATTATATTTAATAATATTTTTCAAATTATGATTATTACAAAATTGATTTTTCAAAAATTTTTCTTGCAGTAATTTATATTTCATTATGTTTTATAATTTTTATTAAGTTTTCTAGATTATTTTCTCCATAATTAAAATTTGAGTTAAACTTTGATATTAATTTTTGAGTTTTAGCTGAGGTCCACCAAAAATCAACATTGTTCCAGATTTGATTTATATGACTTACTAGCTTATGCTTATCAAAAAAAACTATTTTAGCCTCCACCAAGTACTTAATTTTTTTAAAGAATAGATTATTATAGCACTCAAAGTCCATATCTAAGTAACTTACGCAAGGAATGTTCAAAAGAAAATTTTCAAGCATGCCTGTAGAATAATAATTGAAAAAGCTTAATCTAGAATTTGATTGCAACAATCTCAAATTATTTTTTTCTAAAAAGGAAACCTTATGGTGAGACTTTAAAAAATATTTTTTAAAATAATATCCATTAAATTGGTCTTTGTAGTTTTGTGAAATTCTTATATTTGCTCCCTGTTTAATATCGCTCCTTAAATTTTTTAAAATTAAAAACGTTGAATTTATTTGTTTTTCATCTAAATCATTTCTTTCTATTGGAGACCTATTGTGACCAGGAATATTACAAATAACCAATAAATTTCCACTTTTTTTAAAACACCTTTTTGTTTTTAATTTACCGATACATTTAAAATTTGAAACTGGAGTAATTTTTTTCTTATCATCTTTAAAACCCCAAGATAGAAATCGATCAGGAGTTTTGACATCAACAGAAATTCGAGTGAGATGTGATGTGAAATAATTATTTCCGTGTTGACCGCAATAGTATTTGGATTTTTTTTTTACTTGTTCAGCAAGATAAATCTTAAATAATTCATCACCTTGTGTTGCAAGACAGGTAAAAATTTTTTGGGGATTTTTAGGATAGCCTAAATTTTCTGAAATTTTAAGGTTTACTTTAAAAGTTTCTAGAGCAAAAACTGGAAAAGTAGAAGGTATAATTTTTCTTATGAACGTCTCAAATTGATCAAGTTTTTGTTTTTTTTTGTTTATCAAATTAAAATTTTTTCTTAATTCTACTGATATTTGTGAATATTTTGGCTCAACATATTTCCAAAATGTTGGTAATTGGCCTAGTTTCATCTCTAACTTTTTTTCAGTAATAAATGGTAATGAAGTTTTATAAATAAATATTTTATTGTTTTGGGAAAATTTGTTTATAGGATTTAAAAAGTTAAATAAGTCAGCCTTCGAATTTTGATTAACACTATATTCCAGTTTAAAAAAATTCTTATTAATTTTTTTATAAATTGGCTTAACATTAATGTTTAAAAATCTAAATATTTTACTATTTAAAGCAAAATTCCAATCACTATCAAAGGTTGCGTAAGCTCCCTCGATAGTATTACGAGTGTGTAAACTGTAATCATTATCTCTTGCTGCGATATAATTAGAAAATTTAATTTTGTTTATTACATTTTTACAATTAAAAAAATTTTTATGGCACACTAAAACAATATCTTTTAGCCAGTCCCCAATAATGATTTCCCAATATCTTTTGCTATTATTCGTACCATGCAAAATATTCAGTTGTATTGAGATTTCATTCAAAAGTCTTTTGTATATTTTCTCACAGTAGGAATAAGTTTTATTTACCTGATTTTTGCTCTTTGCAATATTTTTTACGATTTTAACTCTACTATGTTCTTTTGTTGAGAAGATATTTTCAATAGTGACTACTTTTTTATATTTTTTGAAATACTTTGTTT
>MDTB01186794.1_pt1 | contig 15542 bp, 13 predicted proteins | sample 811161 | NCBI WGS metagenome assembly MDTB01 (sample SAMN05326650, study PRJNA326480) | marine metagenome | isolation source: seawater | place: Mediterranean Sea | collected 2009 | reverse complement strand
TCCTTTGACATGTGCCTTCAAGAACAAGCTGCTCAGGTAATAACTCGTATTTTACCATGGGGAACCGATGCCCTTTAGGCAATGAATGAGCATATATAGAATGATGGGCAATGCGAAACATTGCCACAAATATAATTCAGTCTTTTGTAAACGCTTTGAAAATTATTCCGGTGCAAACTAAAGAAATCCCAACTAGAAATAATATATAAATAACACCCTTATCTGAGTTCAAATTAAGGGCTGGTTTAAACACTTCGTCTGTTTCAACATCAAGTATGATTAACAATGGAAAAGAAGTAATTATGAGCACAAAGCCAAAAGTCAAAATTTTTTTATAAAGCGTATGTTTTACTTGCATATATCTTAAATGATGTATCATTTTTTACCAAGAATATGCAAAGTCTCAGCATATAATAGCATAAGAATACCAACAAGTAGTAGTATTTTGACAACACCTTGATCGGATTTAAAAATTAAAATTCTATTAAAAAACCTGTAAGAATCAATTTCTGATAATAGCAGTAAGCATGAGGCGGCAACTGTAAGGGATATGCCAAATGCGAAAATTTTTTTTGGGGAAATGTTCATGTTTGAAGTATGTAAGTTTAGGGATAGTTAATTTAATCAAAACTTTATGATTTTTCAAACATTTGCTAGATTAAGCTTAACCTTTTGTATGTCAATAGCATCGTCATCAATTTTTTCGAACAGAAGTGCCGCTTCCCCTAACTTGTGTCCCGTTTCAATAAGTGGCAATGCGTTAACATCATTCCAGCCTAGGTTGTTATGAAGTTGTAACATAGCACGAAGTTTTTGCGCTGTGTGTGGCAAAAATGGTTCTGAAACAATTGCTAAACCAGCAGCTATTTGCAAGGCGGTATTTATAATTGTTGCTACACGACCTGGATTAGTTTTAATTAGCTTCCAAGGCTCTTCGTCTGCTAAATATTTGTTTCCTAATCTGGCTAGCTGCATCATTTCTTGACAGGCAGCTCTAAACTTGTACTGCTCAATCAGTTTTGAGATTTTACTTGGCGCATCAGTTAACTCAGCCTTTACAGCTTCATCTGCTTCGGTACACGTATTTGGTACGGGAACAACACCGTCATAATATTTTCGCATAAGTGCCATCACACGATTGATGAAATTTCCAAAAATAGCAACGAGCTCGCTCTCGTTTCGGGTTCTGAAATCATCCCATGTAAAATCGTTGTCTTTTGTTTCCGGTGCATTTGCTGTTAATACATAACGAAGTACATCTTGTTTTTCTGGAAAATCTTCAAGGTATTCGTGTAGCCAAACCGCCCAGTTTTTAGATGTAGACAGCTTTTGTCCTTCTAAGTTTAGAAACTCGTTTGCAGGTACGTTCTCAGGAAGAATATAACTCCCCATAGCTTTTAATACTGAAGGGAAAATGATGCAATGAAAAACAATGTTGTCTTTACCAATAAAGTGTATGAGTTCGGTATTTTTATCTTGCCAGTAGGGTTTCCAGTCTTTACCCTCTTGCGCCGCCCACTCTTTTGTGGCTGAAATGTAGCCAATGGGCGCATCAAACCAAACATACAATACTTTGTTTTCCCCGCCTTCCACAGGAACAGGAATTCCCCAAGATAAATCACGTGTTACGGCTCTCGGTTTTAGTCCGTCGTCTATCCAAGATTTTACTTGTCCCAATACGTTTGTTTTCCAATCGGATTTATGAGACTCTAAAATCCAGGAACGTAAAAAATCTTCATAACGATCTAAGGGTAAATACCAATGTGTGGTGGTCTTTAGGCTAGGCGTTTCTCCTGATAATGCCGACTTAGGCTCGATTAAATCAGTGGCATTTAACGAGCTCCCACAAGACTCGCATTGGTCACCATAGGCTTCTGGATTGCTGCATTTAGGACATGTACCTACAACATACCTGTCTGCTAAAAACTGATCTTCCTTGGCATCGTAAAGTTGTTCTGTAGTTTGGGTTTCAAAACAATCGTTGTCGTGCATTGTTTTAAAAAACTCCTGTGCTGTTTCACGGTGCATATCACTAGATGTTCTTCCGTAATAATCGAAAGAAATCCCAAACGCTTCAAAGGAGTTCTTGATGATATTATGGTATTTATCAATGATCTCTTTTGGCGACACACCTTCTTTTTTGGCTTTCATTGAAATGGCAACACCATGCTCATCGCTTCCGCAAATAAATAGTACATCTTTCCCTCGCATACGAAGGTAACGGGCATAAATATCAGCGGGAACGTAAACTCCTGCCAAGTGTCCAATGTGAATAGGTCCGTTGGTATAGGGCAGTGCAGCGGTAATGGTATATCGTTTGCTCATGCAAATAGCTTCGGCACAAAAATAGGGATTTTATATCCGTGCTTTCATATCTTTATTAATCTCAAATCAAAAACACATGAATTCCGTTAACAAGGGAAAGCAAGGCGAAGACTTGGCCGTAACATTTTTGCAAAAACAAGGCTACACAATTGTAGCACGTAATTTTTACTATCACAAAGCCGAGATTGATATCATTGCGCAAAAAGAAGATATTCTGTGCATAGTTGAAGTTAAATGGCGAAAATCAGATTTTCACGGGGCACCCACGAATTTGTTACCCCTAAAAAGCGGAAACTATTGGCGCGAGCTGCCGAATCTTTTATTCAAAAATACAATTGGCAAGGCGAAACCCGATTTGATATAGTTAGCATAACAGGTGTTGTACCCAATATTTCGATAGAGCATATTGAAAGTGCGTTTTATTTCTTTTAAAATTGTTATTTATATAACATTTTGTGTAATTATATATACATTTGCGAAATAATACAGAAACATGAAAACGATTGCTTCTGCCGTTGAGGCCTACATTAAGTCTAAGCCTTTTTTGATTAGTGCACTCACGCAAGGGATCATTAACCTGACCTCTTTATCACGCATTATGCTTGAGGATATTCAGGAACAGACCCAAAAACCCGTACGCACGGGAGCGATTGTTATGGCGCTAAAGCGTTTATCTACCGATTTGGAGTTCCGTTACTCCCATAAAATTATCAAAACACTTAAAAATGTTGGAGACATTACGGTACGTTCTTCCCTTATCGACTACAATTTTAAAGTGTCCGATACTCTCTTATCGGCTCAAGCAAAATTATTGTCCCAATTACAGTTATCTAGTGAGAATTTTTACACCTCTTCGCGGGGCGTACACGAGTGTAATATTGTGGTTAGTGAGCACCTTGCATCGTTGGTTGATACGTATCTTGCTCAAGAAGAATGTTTACATAAAGAAGAAAACTTATCTTCCATAACCCTAAAATTACCGACTGAAAATGTTTCTATTCCAGGGATTTATTATTTTGTTTTTCAGCGTCTTTCTTGGGAAGGAATCAATATCTATGAAGTAATTTCCACTTCAAATGAGTTTACCATTTTGGTAAATGATGAGCAAGTGGATAAGGCCTTTCGGGTGATAAAAGACCTCAAGCAGTTATAGGCTTTTGAAGTTTGTGGAGTAGGTCTATTGCTTTTTGAATTGTTAGCACTTCATCAATAACCAATACAAGCTTGGGTCCGTCTTTGGTGGTTTTTTCTTTAAGTTGTGCTTTACCCAGCGTGCCTAATTTACCTAACATATATTGGAATTCACTTTCTTGATAAAAAGAACTTTTAGGCTCAGCTAAGAAGGTGCATATACACTTTTGTTTTTTTAGAATGATTTTTTCAAACCCTAAGGATGCGCCCAACCACTTTAGGCGAACACTATCAAAAAGCGCCAATGTTTGTGCTGGAAGTGCTCCAAACCTATCGATTAGTGAATTACCAAAAGCGGTTAATTCATCCTCTGTTTTAAGCGTTGCAAGCTCTTGATATTGTGTTAGGCGCTCGGTGACATTATTAATATAATCTGTGGGGAAAAAGATTTCAAAATCGGTGTCTAAAACCATTTCTTTTGGCACAGGTTTTTGATCGGGATAGAGGGCTTTGAATTCATTTTGTTGCAATTCTTCAATAGCATCTTTGAGAATTCTTTGATAGGTTTCAAAACCAATATCATTAATAAATCCACTTTGCTCACCGCCGAGGAGGTCACCTGCTCCTCTAATCTCTAAGTCTTTCATTGCAATTTGAAACCCCGATCCTAAAGCTGTGTATTGGCTAACTGCTTCCATGCGTTTGCGCGCGTCTTCTGTGAGCACTGAAAAAGGTGGTGTAATAAAATAACAAAAGGCTTTTTTGTTGCTGCGTCCCACACGACCACGCATTTGGTGTAAATCACTAAGCCCAAAATGATTTGCATTGTTTATAAATATGGTATTTGCATTGGGAACATCAAGTCCACTTTCGATAATAGTGGTAGCAACTAACACATCAAATGAACCATCTATAAAACCAAGCATTAAGTCTTCTAATTTGTTCCCAGGAAGTTGTCCGTGGGCGGTTGCAATGCGTGCATCGGGGATTAGTCGTTGTAACATGCCTGATACTTCTCCAATATTTTCAATTCTATTATGTACAAAAAAGACCTGTCCGCCGCGTTGAAGCTCATAAATTACAGCATCTCGAATTTGGGATTCATTCCACGAAATCACTTGACTTTCAATAGGATATCGATTTGGCGGAGGGGTATTAATCACTGATAAATCCCGAGCTGCCATTAGGCTAAACTGCAGGGTTCTTGGAATAGGCGTTGCAGTAAGCGTAAGTACATCAACGTGTTCTTTCATGGAACGCAACTTTTCTTTTACACTTACCCCAAACTTTTGTTCTTCATCTACAATGAGTAGACCTAAATCTTTGAAAGAAACAGCTTTTCCAACCAATTGATGTGTCCCAATTACAATATCAATCGCCCCATTACCAATACCTTCAAGAACCTCTTTTTTCTGCTTAACTGTTCGAAATCGGTTTAGATAGTCAATCGTAACAGGGAACTCTTTTAGGCGCTTTACAAAAGTATTGTGGTGTTGAAATGCAAGGATAGTCGTTGGTACTAATACCGCCACTTGTTTACCATTATCCACAGCCTTAAAAGCTGCGCGAATAGCCACTTCTGTTTTTCCAAAACCTACATCGCCGCAAACCAATCTGTCCATTGGTTTGTGGTCTTCCATATCTTGCTTTACGGCTTCGGTTGCGGTGCGTTGATCGGGCGTGTCTTCAAATAAAAACGAAGCTTCTAGTTCATGTTGCAAATAGGTGTCCGGACCACAGGCAAAACCTTTATTCATTCGACGTTTGGCGTAAACATTGATTAGATTAAAAGCAATTTCTTTAACCTTCTTTTTGGTCTTTTGTTTGATTTTTTTCCATGCACCAGAACCTAATTTATACACTTTTGGCACGGCACCATCCTTACCATTAAATTTTGAAATTTTATGCAAGGAGTGAATACTCACATATAAAATATCTCTATCGCCATAAAACAGCTTAATGGCCTCCTGAGTTTTACCTTCCACATCTATCCGTTGCAACCCTCCAAAGGTGCCAATTCCGTGATCGATGTGCGTTACATAATCGCCTACTTCAAGTTGTGCCAATGCCTTTAACGAAATCGCTTGCTTTTTAGAGTAGCCATTTTTCAGCCGGAATTTGTGATAGCGCTCAAAAAGTTGATGGTCTGTATAGCAAACTATATTTTCATCCTCATCTACAAACCCTTGATACAGCGGAGCTACCCAACAAAAAAAGGGCGCTTCTGGCACAAGTTCTTCAATGATTTGTGTGAGTCGTTCTTTTTGGGTTTCAGAAGCACAAAAAATGTGATTGGTTCGTTGTTGTTCGCTATTTTCCTCAAGGTGTTCTACAAACCAATCAAACTTGCGTTTAAAGTGGGGTTGTGGTTGACATGAAAAGTTAAGTTTGTTGTTTTTTTTAGAAGTTGAGAAATGAATATTGGGTAAAGCTTTCAGTTCTTTTGAAAACATTTCTCCGTCAATAAATAACTCCTTTGGAAGACTCCTCTTCATTTCACCTGAAAGACTTTCATATGCTTTGTCAGCATGTTTAAAAAGGGCATCAAGTTCAGCCGTTATGACGGATTCATTTTGAACACAAACAAGTGTGTCTGAGGATACAAACGATAACAAGGATTGTCGCACCTCTTTTTTTTCTTTTTCTTCTATGTTGGCAAGGATTTTTATCTGTTCAAGAGGCTGAATAGAGCGTTGACTAGTTACATCAAATGTGCGAATGGTATCTACTTCATCACCAAAGAACTCTATGCGAAACGGCTCATCGTGGCTAAACGAAAACACATCTAAAATACCACCACGAACAGCGAATTCACCCGGCTCTGCCACAAAATCTACACGACTAAACCCAAATTCAAAAAGAGTCTCGTTGACAAAGTCAATACTCAATTCGTCTCTTTTACTTATGGTTAGTGTTTTACGCTGCAATTCTTTTGGTGTGAGCACTTGCTCAAAAAGTGCTTCTGGGTAGGTTACCACCAGTTGCTTCGGAAATTCTTCGATTTTTTGGAGTGTTTCCGCACGTAATAACACATTGGCGTTATCGGTTTCCTCAATATGGTAAGGCCTGCGGTAGCTTGACGGAAAAAAAAGAGGACGATTCGGAAGCAGTACCTCCAAATCATTTAAAAAATAAGCAGCTTCTTCTTTGTTGTTAAGGATCCAAATAATGGTATTGGGGTGTTGCTCGAACAGCGACTTTACTAAAAAACTGTGTTTTGAACCAATCAAACCAGAGACAATGGCACTACCGCGGGCGCATACGTCGCCATAAACCGCATGGAATTTCGGATTGTTTTGGTACAAAACGGGAAGCTCGGTCACACGCACTTTTTGGCAAAAATACAAAGACGAAAGTCCTTGTAATGTGTTTGCGTTATTTTTTGAACAAATTTGTCTTTTGCTGTGAAGTTACAACCTGTTTGTTCACATAAGAGTTACTACATTTGCGTTCAATGGAAAAAGTACAAATTCGCGACGCTATTGCAACTGATGCTGCAGCTATTCTTGCATTAATTCAGGAATTGGCTGATTTTGAACAAGAACCCGAAGCGGTTGCTGTTACCGAATCGGAACTTGCTCAAGACGGCTTTGGCGAAAAGCCACTGTTTCAATGTTTTGTAGCTGAGATAAACCAAAAAATTGTTGGCATTGCCTTATTTTATCCCTGCTATTCTACTTGGAAAGGCAAGTCGTGGCACTTAGAAGATCTGATTGTTACCAAAACGCACCGTGGCAAAGGAATCGGATTTGCATTATTAAAAAAGTTTGTTTCATTTACCTACGCATCGGGAGTTCGTCGCATTCAGTGGGCGGTATTAGACTGGAATACACCCGCCATTGAGTTTTATGAAAAACACGGAGCAACCGTATTTTCGGATTGGAAAATTACCCAGATGACAAAGGGGTCCATACAAAAATTTATAGCAAAACATCATGCGGATATTTAAGTTTGGAGGAGCATCAGTAAAAGATGTAGAAGGCGTAAAAAATGTAGCCACTGTATTGTCCGAAACGGGCCATGAAAATACTGTAGTGGTGATTTCGGCCATGGGCAAAACTACAAATGCCCTTGAAGGAGTAGTGGAGGCTTATTTTAAGCAACCCCAGACGTTCAAAAGCGCCTTAGCTGATGTTGAGGTATTTCATCAACATATTATTGAGGAGCTCTTCGAAGCACCAAATACAGCTGTTAGCAAACGGGTCAGAAATCTTTTTGAGCAGTGTCTTATTTTTTTGGCAAACAATCGCTCGCCACATGAGGCTTTTGTATACGATCAAGTTGTGAATTTCGGCGAATTGATTTCGACATCTATCGTTTGTGCTTACCTTAATCATGTTGGTATTGCTGCCGAATGGGTTGATGCTAGAACGTGCATAAAAACAGATAACTTTTATCGTAGTGCACACTTAGATTGGGAGCGCACACAATTGGCAATTCAGAATCAAGTGCAAGGAAGTGTGCTAAAAATCACGCAAGGATTTATTGGCTCTGACGATAATAATTTTACAACGACCTTAGGTAGAGAAGGTTCTGATTATTCAGCGGCTATTTTTGCGTATTGCTTGGGTGCTACTGACGTTACTATTTGGAAAGACGTCCCTGGAGTTTTAAATGCCGATCCAAGAGTCTTTGACAAAACCCAATTGTTGCATCACATTTCATATCATGAGGCCATTGAGTTGGCTTTTTACGGAGCGTCTGTGATTCATCCAAAAACCTTACAACCACTCCAACGTAAAGAAATTCCGTTGTTTGTAAAATCATTTTTAAATCCAACAGAAGGGGGCACTCAGGTTGGAAAAGGCGTCCGTATGCTTCCAGAAATCCCCTGCTATATTGTAAAAAAAGGACTTTCATTATTACGTCTTTCCACGCGCGATTTTTCTTTTGTTGTAGAAGATAATATAAGTGACATTTTCAAGTTACTACATGAACATAAAATGTCGGTTGATCTGATTCAAAATTCAGCCATTAGCTTTTCGGTATGCGTCAACGACAAATATCACAATATGGACACTTTGTTGCATAGCCTACGTGCTCGATTTGATGTCCAACATACTCCAGATGTAATGTTGTACACTATTCGTCATTTTGAAAAAGATTCTGCAGCTTCTCTGTTAAAATCGCACGAACTGGTGCTCGAACAACGTACCCAAACCACACTTCAATTAGTAATGAAATAGCTATATTTATTCTAAATTACCCCAAATGCCTATTGTTCATTCAACCGATATAGCCGCTGTACTTGGTCTTTCAAAGACAGGTTCTTTTGGTCGTCTTGTGGGGCGTTTTGTGCTGTGGCTTACTAGTCTAAATAAAATAAACTCATTATATGATAAAAGTCTTTCAGATGGTAAGCCTTCTCAATTTTTGGAAGCGTTATTATATCACTTAAAAATCAACTATCATCTAAACCCTGAAGAGCTAAAACGCATCCCAAAAAAAGGTCCTGTTGTGTTGGTTTCGAATCATCCGTTGGGCTTTGTAGATGGCATCATTTTATTGCATTTTTTGCAGCAAGTACGCCCTGACATAAAATGGATGTCAAATTTTTTGTTGGAACGTGTTACTCCCTTAAAAGAGTGGATGATTCCTGTAAATCCATTTAATGAAAAACAGTCTTCAAAATCAAGTATAGGCGGTTTTAGAAAAGTTTTAAGTCACTTAGAAAATGAAGGGCTTTTTGCTGTATTTCCAGCAGGAGAAGTTGCATCAACATTAAAAAAACAAGTTCCCATTGACCCCGCCTGGAACGAAGCTACCATGCGCCTTATTCAGCGCGCAAAAGTGCCTGTGATTCCCATTTATTTTCATGCTCACAACAGCTCACTTTTTTATCGTTTAGCTAAAATTCATGACTTGTTACGCACCGCAAGACTTCCAGCCGAACTGTTTACGCAAAAGAATCGCACTATTGGTGTTCGCGTGGGGAAAGCTATTTCGGTAAAAGACCAAAGTAACCACCAGCCGATTGCCGATTATACGGCATTCTTCCGCCGTAAGGTATATATGTTATCCAACAGTTTTGAACGTAAGCATTTACTTAACCGAGTACCACTATCTCTTCGGAGAAGAAGCCAAAAAGTTCAGCCTATTGCGCCTCCTGTTTCATTGTCGTTATTAAAAAACGAAATAGCATTACTTCAACAGCAAAACAAATCACTCTTATTATCCAAAGATTATGAGCTTTTTTTAACCCCTGCATTGCAAATTCCAAATATCCTAACCGAAATTGGAAGGCAGCGTGAAATTGCATTTAGGGCAGTAGGCGAGGGAACCAACAAAGCGCTTGATCTTGACCATTTTGATCAAGACTACTTACATCTTTTTTTATGGGATCACAAAGCCAGTAGTTTGGTCGGTGCATACCGTTTGGGCTTGGGAAAAGAACTCATGAACAAGCGCGGACTTTCTGGGTTTTACCTCGCAGAATTGTTTACTTTTCAACCTGAAATAAGTTATATGTTTAACAATACCATTGAGCTTGGTAGAGCATTTGTAGCGCAAAAATATCAACAACGCCCCATGCCACTTTTTCTTCTTTGGAAAGGCATTATTCATGCAACCTTGCGCTATCCAGAATATGATTTTCTTATGGGGAGTGTTAGCATCAGCAATCAATTTTCAAAGTTTACCAAGTCGTTGATGATTGAGTTTATGCGCTCGCATTATTATGACCCATTTTTGGCGCAATACATTACACCCAAAAAAGAATTTAAAGTAAAACTAAATGACGGAGATAAAGAGTTTGTTTTTGACGAAACTTCTGCCGATTTAAACAAGTTTGACAGGCTAATCGAGGAGGTAGAACCTGGCGCATTGCGCTTGCCGGTACTTATCAAAAAATACATTAAACAAAACGCTCGTGTGGTGTCTTTCAATGTCGATCCGCTGTTTAATAATACCATTGACGGACTCATGTACATTAAAGTTAAGGACATTCCTGCCAGTACAGTTCAACCTGTTTTGGAAGAATTTCAAGCCTCATTGGAGGCAAAAACTCAGTCTAGTAAATAGGTCTTTACAAATGATTTGCAGTACGCCTTGATTTCATCACGAGTAGCGGCAAAAGCCTTGTGAATTTCGTTTTCGTCTGTAGAGTTTAGTTTTGAAGGATCGCTAAAATTTTTGTGCCAACGATTTGCTTTTTCACTTGGAATATACGGGCAATTTTCCTGTGCGTGATCGCAAACCGTAATGATATGATCAAATTCGATATCGCTGTATTCGTCCACATGATTAGATGTGTGTTCGCTTATATCGATTCCGGCTTCCTTCATGATAGATACTGCTCGTTTATTTAGTCCGTGGGTTTCTATGCCTGCGCTGTAAACAGATACTTTATGTCCGCCATAAAAACTCATAAATCCATGCGCCATTTGACTGCGACACGAATTACCTGTACAAAGAATTAAAATATTTTCCATAAGTGCTAATAAAAAACTTACATTAAACCTTAAGGTTTTTTTTGTGTTAAGATTACTTAAAATAACCTTTGCTTAAAAGAGTTTTGATTTTCTTAAGAATTACCTCACTTAGCTTTATATGGCTTTGTTCAGTCCAACCTGCAACATGTGGCGAAAAGATAACTTTTGGGTGTGTTATTAAATAGCTCCAGGAATCTGATGGTTCGGCAGATACATGAAATGCGGTTGTTTCCATTTCGAGGACATCTAAGCAAGCACCCTTAACCGATTCATTCTTAAGTGCATCGACCAAATCAGAAGTAACTACTTGGTTTCCTCTTGCCGTATTGATTAGCCAAAAAGACTTCTGCATTTTTTCCACAAATTCACGATTAACATAATTAAGGGTGCTCTCGTCTAATGGCAAATGAAGACTTACAATATCTGCATTTCGTTGTAATTCTTCAAGTGACACTTGTTTGGCAAAAGCATCTCCAAGATTAGGAATAATGTCATGACACAACACATTTACATCAAACCCAGAAAGTTTTTTTGCAAACTGTTTTCCCGTGTGTCCATACCCAATGATTCCTATGGTTTTTCCATCAAGAGCTTCACCACGATTGGCCTCCCGTTGCCAAATACCTTTACGTACTTCGGCATTTGCTTTCGGAATTTTATTGAATAAGCTCAATAACATACCCAAGGCATGTTCGCCCACAGCTGGACTATTGCCTTCGGGGGCAGATAGTACCGCTATGCCTAATTTTTTAGCAGTTTTAACATCGATATTTTCGAGTCCAGACCCCACACGAGCAATAAACTTAAGCTTTGAAGCCTTGTTTAAAAAACTACTGTCAATAGGAAATCGACTTCGAATAACAACGCCATGAAAGTTACTAATTTCACCTTCAACTTCTTTTTTTGATTCGGTAGTATTTATGATGTTTTCACACCCCAGACTCCTAAGCCCTTCCACAAGGCTTGGGTGGTTAGTGTCTAGATGCAAAATCCGTATCATGCTAAAATCCTAAAATAATTTTGGCAATGTAAAAGAATAGGAAAATGCCAAAAATATCGTTGCTAGTAGTAATAAAGGGCCCTGTTGCGATGGCAGGATCGATGTTATTTTTGTCTAAAATAATGGGCACAAAGGTGCCTACAAGTGCTGAAACTACAATTACGCATAGCATGGAAAGGGCAATAGTAATACTCACTTGGGCATCGATTCCCAGAAAATACCCAAACACTATAAGTAATCCACCTAATACAGTTCCGTTAATAAGGCTTAATCCAACTTCTTTAAGTAAGCGATTAAACAAACTACCTTTCACAATATCATTTGCTAAACCTTGAACAATAATAGCCGAAGACTGTACCCCAACATTTCCTGCCATTGCAGCAATCAGTGGAGTGAAAAAGAATAGTGTTTTATATATGGGGTGACGCATTACTTCCTCGAAACCTTCAAGAATATATACGCTCCCGAGTCCGCCAACCAACCCCAAAATAAGCCACGGCAAGCGTGCTTTTGTTAAATCAATAATACTGTCGTCAGCTTCAACGTCCGACGCAATACCTGCTGCTAATTGGTAATCTTTATCGGCTTCTTCTTTGATAAAATCTACAATGTCGTCAATGGTAATTCTGCCTAATAGCTTTTTGTTGTCATCTACCACCGGAACAGCTTCAAGGTCGTATTTTGCCATTAGTTTTGCCACTTCCTCTCCTTCATCGTTCACATTCACAAAATCAACTTTCGGGATGTAAACTGATTTGATTTTGGCGCGGTCATTGGCAGTTAACAAGTCTTTTAGTGACAATCTTCCTATTAAAACATCATTGTCAGCCACAACATAAATAGAATGTACACGCTTAACCTCAATAGCCTGAACACGCATTTCGCGAACACACTTGGTCACGGTCCAATTTTCGTTGACTTTTACAAGTTCCTTAGCCATAAGTCCGCCTGCAGAATCTTCATCGTATGTCAGCAGTTCTTGGATGTCTTGGGCGTGCTCTTCATCCTCTATTTGCGCAATAACTTCAGCCTGTCTTTCTTCCGGAAGTTCGGAAATCAAGTCTACCGCATCGTCGGTGTCTAATTCTTCAACTTCTTCGGCAATTTCTTTAACCGATAGCAACTCCAAAATAGACTCTCTGATATCTTCGTCTACTTCGGTAAGTACATCTGATGTTTTTTTTGAATCGAGTAGTTTAATCAGGTAAACGCCTTCTTTAATGGAAAGTTCGTCAACAATTTCGGCAAGATCGGCATAGTGGTATTCGCCCGCACGTTTTTTTAATGCAGCGGCGTTACGTTGCTCAATGTCGCTTTTTATTTGCGCTAATAATTCGTCATCGAGTTGAAAGGGTGTCATCCGCTATTTTTTGTGTTAGCACTATAAACTCCGAAACACCCAAGCGTTCTGGGCGCTCATCAAAGATACTATCTTCTTTTAAACTAGCCGAAAGTCCAAAAGATTTTAGGCTATTTCGCAACGTTTTGCGTCGTTGTTGAAAAGCGGTTTTAACAACGTTAAAAAACAGCGCATCACTACAAGGAAGCGCAAAATCTTTTTTTCGTGTTAAACGAATCACACCCGAGGCCACTTTTGGTGGCGGGTCAAATACAAATCTCGATACATTAAATAGGTATTCAGTGTCGTAGAAGGCTTGTGCCAAAACGGACAAAATACCATAGGCTTTGGTCCCGGGTTTTTCGCATATGCGCTCCGCTACTTCTTTTTGGAACATACCTGAAAATTCAGGCACAAGATGCCGTTGCTCAATAACGCGAAACAAAATCTGGCTAGAAATATTGTATGGAAAATTACCAATAATAGCCACTTGATCCTCAAAGTATTCAGATAAAGAAAGCTTTAAAAAATCGCCTTCAATAATGCGGTTTTCAAGTTCTGAAAAATGTATTTTTAGATAATCAACCGATTCGGTATCGATTTCAATTACGCTTGTAGTATACGATTTCGGCAACAAATATTGGGTTAACACACCCATGCCAGGTCCAATTTCCAGTACATCGGCATAACCATTTCCCGTAAGCGTATCAGCAATGTTTTGTGCAATATTTTGATCGGTCAAAAAGTGTTGCCCTAAATATTTTTTTGGACGAACGCTCATGAGTAGGATTTCAAAAATTCCAATCGGCTGGCAAATGCTACCCAATCTTTTGGAAAGGCCCGATATAATTTTTGCACGGCAAGCTGGTGCCCAATCTCTTTTACCCAAGTCAGATGTTCGGGTTCTGAACAATAAAATTGCATGCTAAATGTCGTTCCTTTAACAGGCTCAATCCCATCCTCAAACTCCACACGCAAGAGGTCTATTTGTTGTACCGATTTTGCGAGTTCGGGTAATAGTTCTTTATCTACATAGGTCGCCCACTCGTGCTCGATATTTGGCTCAACAATAAACGTGATATTGTAAATTTTCATCTCAATTGATTAGATCAAAACCAGTATATGGAACCAATGCTTTAGGAATGCGAATTCCATCGGTAGTTTGATGATTTTCTAATAACCCTGCCACAATTCTGGGTAGTGCCAACGAGCTACCGTTTAGCGTATGCACCAATTGTTTTTTACCCTCTTTGCTTTTGTAGCGAAGTTTTAGTCTGTTGGCTTGAAACGACTCAAAATTAGAAACTGAGCTTACTTCGAGCCAACGACTTTGCGCCGTTGAATATACTTCAAAATCGAAGGTTAGTGCTGAGGTAAAACCTAAGTCGCCACCGCATAATCTTAAAATACGATAGGGCAATTCCAGCGATTCTAATAGCTTCCCTACATGGGCAACCATCTCATCCAATGCATTATATGAATTTTCGGGATCCTCGATGCGTACTATTTCTACTTTGTCAAATTGATGCAATCTATTCAGTCCGCGTACATGTGCCCCATAACTTCCAGCTTCTCGTCTAAAGCAAGGGGTGTATGCTGTGAGTTGAATCGGCAATTCACTTTCTTGTAACAAGCTATCGCGATAGATATTGGTTACGGGAACCTCGGCAGTTGGAATAAGGTACAAATCATCTTCGGTAATGTGATACATTTGCCCTTCTTTATCTGGCAATTGCCCTGTGCCCAGTCCAGAGGCTTCGTTGACCATGTGCGGCACTTGTACTTCATCATAACCCGCGGCAGTGTTAAAATCTAAAAAATAGTTGATCAGTGCACGCTGTAGTTTGGCACCTTTTCCTGTATATACCGGAAACCCAGCACCTGTGATTTTGGCACCCAATTCAAAATCGATAAGGTGGTATTTTTTTGCCAACTCCCAATGTGGTAATGCATTGCCTGCTAGTGTGGGGATAGTACCTTTTTGCAACACTTCTTCGTTGTCTTCATCAGAGTTTCCTTTGGGGACGCTTTCATGTGGGATATTAGGCAGTTGATAGAGTAATTCTTGCAAGGCGTCTGCTGTTTCCTGTAGTTTGGTTTGCAATGATTTTGTAGCAGCTTTCAGTTCCGCTGACGCTTCCTTTTTTTGATTGGCTTCTTCTGTAGCACCTTGTTTAAATAGTTGCCCAATTTCTTTGGCAATACTATTGGCTTGCGCGAGTGTTTGGTCTAACTCAGCTTGCGTTGCTCGACGTGTTTCGTCTAAAGAAAGAAGACGCTCTAATAGTGGCTTGGCGTCCAAATTGCGTTTTTCAAG
>MDTB01214153.1_pt1 | contig 15543 bp, 15 predicted proteins | sample 811161 | NCBI WGS metagenome assembly MDTB01 (sample SAMN05326650, study PRJNA326480) | marine metagenome | isolation source: seawater | place: Mediterranean Sea | collected 2009 | reverse complement strand
TAGAACACGTAATACTGTAGGAAGAGCTAGTGGTCTAGATATATTTCAACTTGGTATAATGAATCCTTTTGGAAGAAAACAAGAAACAGAAGCAGATTATTTAGGTTTAATTTTTGCTTCATTGTCAGGTTTTGACATAAGAGAGTCTGTAAAACTTTGGCAAAGAATGGCTGAAGCTAATAAGGGTAAAGAACCTCCGCAATTTTTAAGCACACATCCGTCAAGTAAAAATCGAATTTCAAACTTAAAAAAATGGATAAACGAAGTGATTATTGAGTATCCACCAATAGTTTAAGTATTAGTGGTGAGCCCTGATGGACTCGAACCATCGACACCCTCCTTAAAAGGGAGGTGCTCTACCAACTGAGCTAAGGGCCCTAGAAAAAATGTTTTACATTTAATCTTGAGTAATATCAAACGAATTTTAACTCTAATAAAGATTAATATATTTATGATAAAAATTATCAAAAGTTCCTTGTTTGATGTTTTCCCTTATTTTGCTCATGAACTGTTGATAAAAGCAAACGTTATGTAAAGAAATTATCATTGAAGCTAATAATTCATTAGTTTTTATTAAATGATTTAAATAACTCTTAGAATAACTTTTTAAATTTCTTATATCGTTATTTTTATCCAAAGGGGACTTGTCATATTGATATTTGGAATTTTTTAGATTGATTTTTCCTTCCCACGTAAAAGCTAATCCTGTTCTGCCTGAACGTGTTGGAATGACGCAGTCAAACATATCAACTCCCCTTTTTACAGCGCCTAAAATATCTGATGGAGTGCCTACTCCCATTAAATATCTTGGTTTATTTTTAGGCATTAACTTTACAATATCGTCTAAAACATCAAACATCTGTTCTTGAGTTTCTCCTACCGCAAGTCCACCTAATGCATAGCCGTTAAAATCAATATTAATCAAATTTTCAAGACTTTTTTTTCTTAGATCTTTAAATAAACCGCCTTGAATTATTCCAAATAATGCTTTCTCTTCGTTGTTACCGAATTCAATTTTAGATCTTTTTGCCCAATCACTTGAGATGTTAATTGCACTTAAAATTTTTTTTTTGTCAATTGTTAGTTTAGGGCATTCATCTAAAACCATCATTATATCAGAATCTATAGATTTTTGAATTTGAATGCTTTTTTCAGGACTCAAAATAATTTTTTTTCCATCTACATGCGATGAAAAAATTGCACCTATTTCTCTATCTATTTTATTAAGTTTTGAAAGAGACATTATTTGAAAACCACCTGAGTCAGTTAAAATAGGCTTTTGCCAATTCATAAAATTATGAAGTCCGTCAAAACTTTGTAAAACGCTAGTTCCGGGTCTAATCATTAAATGATATGTGTTTCCTAAAATAATTTGAGTACCGGTTTTTTGAACGTCTTCCACAAACAATCCTTTTAGGGTTCCTTGAGTGCCAACAGGCATGAAAGCGGGTGTGTCTACAACTCCTCTTTTAGTATTAATTTTTCCTAGTCTAGCTTTTTCATTTTGAGTTATAAGCTCAAAAGAAAATTTTTTCTTATTCATTCAAACTGTTATTTTAAACTAAGACTTATAATTTTGTCTGGTTCAGAAACTGATCCGTTTTGACCGTCACCTTTTTTTATCTTATCAACTAATTCCATTCCTTTAATCACTTTACCAAAAACAGAATATTGTCTGTCTAAATGAGGAGCTGGTGCAAAACAAATAAAAAATTGACTATTCGCACTGTTTGGGTCAGCAGATCTTGCCATCGATAAAGTTCCCCTCTCGTGTGCAATATTACTAAACTCAGCTTTTAAGTTTGGAAGGTTTGATCCTCCAGTCCCTGCTAAGGATAGATCGAAATTTGAATTTGATGAGTTTCCAAATTTAACATCACCTGTTTGAGCCATAAAGCCATCTATTACTCTATGGAAAACTACATTATTATATTTTCCTTCATTAGCTAAAGTTTTAAATCTCTCAACGTGATTTGGAGCTGCATCTGGAAATAGTTCAATTTCGACATTTCCATCTTTTAATTTTAAAATCATAGTGTTTTCTTGTGTGAAACTATTATTATTAATTAACAAAAAAAGCAAAATAAATAAATAAAATATTTTTTTCATTTAAGTTTATTTTTTAAAGCAGTTATTGCTGATTTTGTTAGAAACTTGCCTATATTACCATTCAACTTAGCTATCTCCTTAACAAATTTAGATGAGATTATTTGATTTTCGACATCTGACATCAAAAAAATTGTTTCAATTTTATCATTTAATTTTTTATTCATACCAGCTAATTGGAACTCATACTCAAAGTCTGAAACAGCTCGAAGCCCTCTAACTATAAGGTTAGCCTTATATTTTTTACAAAGATCTATTGTAAGATTATCAAAAGATGTAACTATAACTTCTTTTTTATTTAATCTTAAGTCTTTAAATAAAGAGTCTCTTATAATTGATATTCTTTCTTCTATAGAAAAAAAATATTCCTTTTCAATATTATCAGTTGTTGCTACAATTATTCTGTCAACAATCTTAAGAGATTTTTTGATCACATCAATGTGGCCGTACGTTATCGGATCAAATGTTCCTGGATAAATTGCTGTTCTCATTTATTGAATATTATTATCTATTTTTATTACTGATACAACTTTTTCTATACCTGATAATTTTTTAATCCTTACTCCTTGTGTGTTTCGCCCTGCTACTCTTATTTCCTTAACAGCGCACCTCATTATACTTCCTTTGTCTGTAGAAAGAATTATTTCATCATTTTCTTCAACTATAAGTGTCGAAGCTACATTTCCGTTTCTTTCAGAATTAACTATACTTATAATGCCTTTCCCTCCTCTATTAGTGACTCTATAATCCATATAAGATGACCTTTTGCCATAACCATTTTCAGTCACAGACAAAACAAATTTATTTAAACCATTTTTAATTTTTTTATCGGATTTTATTGTTTTATCATCAATTTTTGGTTTATCTAACACAGATAGAGAGATAACCCTATCATCACTGTTTAATTGAATTCCTCTAATACCTTTTGACGACCTTCCTTTGAATAATCTTAATTTTTTAGACATGAATCTTATGCATTTTCCTTTTAAAGTACTAAGCATAATATCTTGATCGTCTCTACAAATCTTTACGCCAACTATCTTGTCGTTTTCTTCAAGCTTCATAGCAATTTTTCCATTAGCATTAATATTTGAAAAATCTTCTAACGAATTTTTTCTAACATTTCCATTTGCGGTCACAAAAATAACCATTAATTTTTTCCATTCACTTTCATCTTCTGGTAAAGGCATGATTGAGCTTATTTGGTGATGGCTTTTTAATGGTAATAAATTAAATATAGACTTACCTTTAGAACTAGCTGTACCCTCAGGAATTTTATAAGCTTTTATTTTATATGCCAATCCTTGAGTAGAAAAAAATAAAACTGGAGTATGTGTGTTGGCTGTAAAAATTTGAATTACAAAATCTTCGTCTCGAGTGACTATTCCTGTTTTCCCTTTCCCTCCCCTTTTTTGAGGTTTTAGAGAAGTTAATGCACTTCTTTTAATGTATCCTTGTTTTGTAATATTAATAACTACAGATTCTTTCTGTATTGTTTCTTCTATATTATAATTTAATACCGCGTCTATAATTTGTGTTCTTCTATCAACTCCATATTTTAATTTAATTCCTTCAAGCTCATCTATCATGAGTTTATTAAGTTCTTTTTTTGAGCCAAGAATTTTCTTAAAGCCTGTTATCAGTTCAGATAATTTTTTTAATTCAATTTCTATTTCACTAATTCCGTAAGCTGTTAATTTTTGAAGCCTTAATTCTAAAATTGATTCTACCTGTTTTTCAGATAATTGATAATTAGAGACATTTGACTTGTTTTCGATAAGTTTTACTAACTTTATACTTTTTTTAATTTTCCATTTTTTGGCTAAAAGATTTTTTTTTGCGGAGAATGAATCTTTTGAACTTTTTATTATTTTAATTATGCTATCGATATTTTCAACCGCTGTGGCTAAACCAATGAGCACATGGGCTCTTTCTTCAGCTTTTTTTAAGTCGTACTTAATTCTCTTTGTTGTTGTTTCTTCTCTAAATTTTACGAATTCAGATATAAATTCTTTTAAATTTAAAATTTTTGGTTTATTCTCAACTATAGCAAGTGTATTAAAGCCAAATGAACTCTCTACATTTGTAAGTTTGTATAGTTGTCTTTTAATTGTTTCAGGCTCAACTGCTCTTCTTAGTTCTAAAACAACTCTGATACCCTCTCTGTTTGATTCATCTCTTATGTCTCTAATTCCTTCAATTTTTTTATCTCTTGCTAATTGTGCAATTCTTTCATTTAAAATTGATTTATTAATCTGATAGGGAATAGACTTAATTATAAGAAGATTTCTTCCATTTTTTTTTTCTTCAACTTCAATCACACCCCTTATCTTAAAAGAACCACGACCTTTATTGTACCCTTGTTTAATTATATCCTTTCCTATAATTAAACCACCAGTTGGAAAATCAGGTCCTGGAATATGTTTCATCAATTGACCTATGGTTATCTCTTTATTGTTAATATATGCAATTGTTCCATTTATTATCTCTTTAAGATTATGAGGCGGTATACTCGTTGCCATGCCTACAGCTATACCTCCTGCACCGTTTACTAAAAGATTAGGATACTGAGAAGGTAAAACTGTTGGTTCCCTTTCGGTTTCATCATAATTATTTCTATAATTTACTGTCTCCTTCTCTAAATCTTCAGTCAAATGTTGAGCTATCTTACCTAATTTTGTTTCTGTGTACCTCATGGCTGCAGGAGGATCTCCATCAATGGATCCAAAATTTCCTTGGCCTTCAATTAAAGGTAGGCTCATTGAAAAATCTTGAACTAGTCTAACCAAGGCTTCATATACTGCTTGGTCACCATGTGGATGATATTTACCTATCACATCACCAACTATTCTTGCAGATTTTCTAAAAGGTTTAGACCAATCATAGCCTGCTTTGTACATTGCATAAATAATTCTTCTATGAACTGGTTTTAAGCCATCTCTTACATCAGGTAGTGCTCTGCTTACAATTACGCTCATAGCATAAGATAAGTAGGATGAGCTCATTTCATCCTGAACAAAAATAGGTTTGAAAGAATTTTCTTTTTGAATTATTTGTTTTTCCATAAAATTAAAATGGAATTTTATCGTCTAAATCGCTTTGATCTTGATTAAGGTTTTCTTCAGGTAAATTACTTTTGTTTTCGGTTACAAGATTTGTGCTGTCATCTTTTTTTCTACCATCTAACATGGTGAGACTTGAGTTGTAACCCTGTAAAACTATTTCAGTTGAATACTTGTCCTGACCGGTCGACTCATCTTTCCACTTACGAGTAGATAGTTGACCTTCAACGTATACATTCGCGCCTTTTTTTAAATATTGTTGAACTACATTAATCAGGCCTTCGTTAAATATAACAACTCTATGCCACTCTGTTTTTTCTTTTCTTTCACCTGATGACTTGTCTTTCCAAGATTGACTTGTTGCTATACTCAGCCTTGCGACGTTTTTACCGTTAACCATTTGCTTTATTTCAGGATCTGCACCAAGTCTTCCTATTAATAATACTTTATTTAAGCTTCCAGCCATAATATTTAAAGTTAATAAGTGATTTATAATTAATTTCTTAATATATTTATATCACATTTGGATAATAATTATAAGGTCATTATTTTTTGAAGGTAAAAAAATGTTGAAAAAAATCGTTATAAAAGGGGCAAAAGAACATAACCTTAAAAATATTTCTTTGGAAATTCCAAAAGAAAAATTTGTGGTAATAACTGGGCTTTCAGGCTCTGGAAAATCGTCTTTGGCATTTGACACAATATACGCTGAAGGTCAGAGAAGATATGTTGAAAGCCTTTCAGCTTATGCTAGACAATTTTTGGACAAAATGAAAAAACCTAAAGTTGACTTAATTGAAGGTTTAAGTCCAGCAATTTCAATTGAGCAAAAGAATACCTCTAAAAATCCGAGATCTACGGTTGCTACAGTTACCGAGATTTATGATTACATGAGAGTTCTTTTTGCTAGAGTTGGTATCCCCTATTCGCCATTTACTGGAAAGCCGATTGTATCTCAATCTGTATCTGACATGGTAGATAGGATAAAAGCATTACCGAAAAATAATACTATTTATTTACTTGCTCCTATAGTTAGAGGTAGAAAAGGTGAATATAAAAAAGAAATTTTGAATTACAAAAAAAGAGGTTTTCAAAAAATAAAAGTTGACGGTGAATATTATGAAATCTCCAATTTCCCTAATTTAAATAAAAAAATTAAACATGACATATCAATAATTGTAGATAGATTAATAATTAATTCAAACATTGGAAATAGACTTGCTGATAGTGTTGAAACTGCTATCAATTTATCTAACGGATTGCTGGTTGTAGAATATGAAAATGAAACTTTACCCAAAAAATTTAGAAAAAAAGAGTCAGTGCTTTTTTCATCAAAATTTTCATGTCCGGAAAGTGGTTTTACAATTGAAGAAATTGAGCCAAGATTATTTTCCTTCAATTCACCTTACGGAGCTTGTGAAGAATGTGAAGGGATAGGAAATAATTTAAATGTTGATCCAAATTTGGTTGTTCCTAATACTAAAAAAAGCTTACAAGAGGGTGCGATTGAACCATGGTCTAAAACGACAACTTTGTACTACGCTCAAACATTATCTTCATTATCAAAACATTATAAGTTTTCTCTAGATACATCTTGGAAAAAGCTCAGTAAAAAAATTCAAGATATAATTCTTTATGGGTCTGATGATGAAGAAATTAAATTCATTTATGATGACGGATATGAAAAATATACAACAAAAAAAACATTTGAAGGAGTAGTAAATAATCTTGAAAGGAGATTTTTAGAAACAGAAAGTGAGTGGAAAAGAGAAGAAATATCTCAATATCAAAGTGAGTCTGATTGCGAAAAATGCAAAGGTCAAAGGCTTAAAGATGAAGCGCTTTGCGTTAAAATAAATAATTTAAATATTAGTCAAGTTACCAAGATGTCAATTGAAGATGCCAAAAAATGGTTTGATAATTTAAATATTATTTTTAGCGAAAGAGAGAAAAAAATATCACAGCATATATTAAAAGAAATTAATGAAAGACTAAACTTTTTATTAAATGTTGGATTAAACTATCTTACTCTTTCAAGGGAGTCAGGAACATTGTCAGGTGGTGAAGCACAAAGAATTAGATTAGCTTCTCAAATTGGGTCAGGGTTAACTGGTGTACTATATGTTCTTGATGAACCTTCTATAGGTTTGCATCAAAGGGATAATGTAAAATTAATTAATGCCCTAAAAAAATTACGAGATCTTGGAAATACTGTAATCGTAGTAGAACACGATATTGAAACTATAGAAAGTGCAGATCATATTATAGATATAGGTCCAAAGGCTGGAACTGATGGTGGTAAAATCATTGCAGAAGGTGAGTTAAAGGAAATCATTAAAAGTGAAAAAAGTATAACTGGAAATTATCTTGCAGGAAAAAAATTCATAAATATTCCAAAAAAAAGAAGGATAGCAAAAAACGGAAGGTTTCTAGAAATAAATGGTGCAACTGGTAATAATTTAAAAAATGTAAACTTAAAGATTCCATTTGGGACTTTCACTTGTGTTACAGGAGTTTCAGGAAGTGGAAAATCAACTTTAATATTACAAACCCTTTATAATGCTCTAAATTTAATGTTAAATAAAAATAAGTCTAGAAAAATTCCTAAAGCCTTTAAGGGATATAAGGGAATAGAATTAATTGATAAAGTAATTGACATAGATCAATCTCCAATTGGTAGAACTCCAAGATCAAATCCAGCTACTTATACAGGAGCTTTTGGTCCTATAAGGGATTGGTTTACAAATTTACCGGAGTCAAAAGCACGAGGTTATAAGGCAGGGAGGTTTTCTTTTAATGTAAGAGGCGGAAGATGTGAAACTTGTGAAGGCGATGGAGTAATCACATACGAAATGCACTTTCTTCCGGATGTTTTTATACCTTGCGACGCTTGTAAAGGAACTAGGTATAATAGAGAAACCCTTGAAATTAAATACAAAGATAAAAATATTGCAGAAGTTTTGGATATGACGGTTGACGAAGGATGTCTATTTTTTGAAAATATTCAAACTATAAAATCAAAATTAATAACTCTTAAACATGTTGGATTAGGCTACATTAAAATTGGTCAACAAGCTACAACACTATCTGGAGGTGAAGCACAAAGAATAAAGTTGGCAAAAGAACTTTCTAAAAGATCAACTGGAAGAACATTGTATATTCTTGATGAACCAACTACAGGTTTGCACTCAGAAGACATAAAAAAATTGTTAGATATACTACAAGCTTTTGTAGCTACCGGTAACACTGTTGTTGTTATAGAGCATAACCTAGATGTAATAAAAACAGCTGATTGGATTGTTGATATGGGTCCTGAAGGTGGAACTGAGGGAGGAAAAATTATAGCTGAGGGATCGCCTGAAAAAATAGCTGAAATTCAGGGCAGTTATACTGGTAAGTTTATAAAAGACATTATTAATACAAAGATGAAAAAAACAGCATAATGTTTAGAAATATGTTATAATAATCTATGATTAACATACTACAGTCGCTTTCAAAAACAATACACCTCTCTTTAGTCTTAGCTATTTTACTTTTTGTAGGATTATTTTTTGGAGGGGGAGACTGGGCTTTTGATAAGCTTTTTTGGAGTTGGCTCTTTAGATATTTTCATGTACTTGCAGGAATAATGTGGATTGGATTATTATGGTATCTAAACTTTGTTCAAATTCCTAGTATGCCAAAAATACCAGATGAACAAAAACCAGCTATTGGAAAAGTTATCGCTCCCGCTGTTTTGTTTTGGTTTAGATGGGCGGCCTTTGCTACAATAATAACAGGATTAATAGTAGCTTATTTGAATGGTTATGCGCATGAGGCAATGACACTCGGTATCGGTAGTGGTGGTGGAAAGTATACTGCGATAGGTATCGGTATGTGGCTTGGTTTGATAATGGCTTACAATGTTTGGTTTATAATTTGGCCAAATCAAAAGAAAGCGTTAGGTATAGTTGAGGCTCAGCCTGATGAAAAAGCAAAATCTGCAAAGACAGCGATGTTAACATCAAGAATTAACACTTTGTTATCTCTTCCAATGTTGCTTTCGATGGTTATGGCTCAAAATCTTTACTAAGGAATAATTTTTTCTTCTTTTTTTTCTAAAGTTTTGGAACTCACTTTAAAAAGTTTTAATACAGGTGAGGCTACAAATATTGAAGAATAGGTCCCAATAATAACTCCTAAAATCATTGCAAAAGAAAAGCCTTTCAATATTTCTCCTCCAAGAATAAAAATTGAAACAAGTGCTAATAAAGTTGTAATTGACGTTATGACTGTACGAGATAAAGTTTCATTAATAGAGAGGTTAGAAATATCGTTAATACTTATTCTAGTAAATTTTGACAAATTTTCTCTTATGCGGTCATAAATTACAACAGTATCATTCATAGAATAACCTACAATGGTAAGCACAGCAGCGATTATAGAAAGATTAATTTCAAGAGAAAGTACAGAAAAAATTCCTAAGGTAATTATCACATCATGAAATAGCGCAATTATGGATCCTAAACTAAATTGCCATTCAAATCTAATCCAAATATAAAATAACATTGCAAAAAGAGACAAACTTATCGCTAATATTCCTGCTTCCAAAAGTTCGCTACTAACTTTTGGTCCAACTTTTTCGACTCTTCTAAAACTTATTTCAGTTTGAAGATCTAATGAAACATCTTTTTTAATTTTTTCAATAAAATCTGCTTTATTTTCATTTGTCTTCTCAATTTTAATAAGGTAGTCACCTTTTTTTCCAAATTCCTTGATATTTATATCTCCTAGATCCATATTTCTAAAAGCAGATCTTATGTCAGAAATATTAGTCATGTTTTTATCAACTCTAAGTTCAATTAGAGTGCCTCCTTTAAAATCAATTCCATAGTTTAAACCTTTAAAAATAATAAAAATTAGGCTTAAAGAAAAAATAATTAATGAAAAAATATTCGCTAATTTAAAAAATTGAATAAAATTAATGTCTTTGCTGATCATAATCTTATTTTCCCATCTTTATTATTTAAAACTACAAAAGAAGTTATATGTCTTGCAATAAAATATGCAGAAAATAAAGTTGTTATAATTCCGATACCTAGAGTAACTGCAAAGCCCTTGACTGGTCCAGATCCAAAAGCAAAAAGAATTATTGCAGCTATTAAAGTCGTTATATTAGCATCTAATACTGTAATTTTAGCTCGTTTATAACCCATGTCAAATGCATGAATAATTGATTTCTCAGTTTTAAGTTCTTCCTTAATACGTTCAAATATAAGAACATTTGCATCTACTGCCATGCCAACTGTCAAAATAATTCCGGCTATACCTGGCAAAGTAAGAGTTGCTTCTAAGATTGTTAAAACACCAACCAGCATCATTAGGTTTGAAATTAAAGCTATATTGGCAATTATTCCAAAAATTTTATACTTTAATAACATAAAAATTATTACAAGAAAAAAACCTACTGCTAAAGAAATGGTTCCTGACTTAATAGAATCTTCTCCGAGATCAGGTCCTACGGTTCTTTCTTCAACAATATCTAAGGGTGTTGGTAAAGCTCCAGATCTTAATAACAAAGCTAAATCAGTTGCTTCTTGAAAAGAAAAATTTCCAGTTATATGTCCGCTACCACCCGTAATAGGTTCTTGAATTGTGGGTGCGCTTATCATTTTACCATCGAGAACTATTGCAATTCTTTTACCGACATTTTCTATTGTAGATTTTCCAAAACGTTGAGATCCTAATCTATCAAGTGTAAAAGCAACAACTGGTTCGTTTGATTGATTGTTTAATCTAGGTTGGGCATCAATAAGATTTTCCCCGCTAAAAATAATCCTTTTGTTTACTTTTAATGCTTCACCATTTTCAGACTCCAATTTCTCAAAACCAAATTCATTATTTTCATCAGATACAAGTCTGAAGTTAAGTTGAGCGGTTTTTCCTAAAAGTTTTTTTATACGTTCTGGATCTTTAATGCCTGGTAATTCAACTAGAATTCTTTTGTCACCTCTTTGTAAAATTGTTGGTTCTTTTGTCCCTATATCATCTATGCGTCTTCTTGCTATTTCAATTGATTGTTTAAGTGCTGAATTATTAATAGTTAAAATCCCATATTTCGAAAAAAAGATTTCAATAAAATTATTTTCATAATTATAATCTAACTCGAAAGATTTATATTTTTCGACATAAAAATTTAAAGTATTATCTTTTCTTTGAGAAAATAAAACGTCAAATTTTTTTAAATTTTTATTATCAATTTTAAATAAAATTTTATCTTCTGATACTGAAAAATTGCTATAAGAAAGACTATTTTCTTTAAACATTTTTTTTAAAGGTATTACTTTATTTTGAATTCTTTCAGCAATTAGTGGTTTTGTATCAATTTCGAGTAAAAGATAGGAGCCACCTTGCAAGTCAAGACCAAGGTTAATTTTTTTATCAATTAAAAAACTATTATCTTTTTGAAAATTTAAAAAAGTAAAAAAACATATAAGTAAAAAAAAACTATATATTATAAATACGGAAATTTTTGAAAAGTTTAACACGAAAAAATTTTATTTTTTTTCTTCTTTTTTAAGTAAGCTGGTTATAGTTGATTTAATTATTTGAACTTTAACATTTTCTGAAATTATAACTTCGACCCTATCATCTTCTAAAACTCTATCTACTTTCCCTAAAATTCCTCCAGACGTTATTATCTCATCACCACGTTTAAGTGATTGGACCATTGCCTTATGTTCCTTTACTCTTTTTTGTTGTGGTCTAATTAAGAAAAAATAAAAAATTACAAAAATTAGTATAAGTGGAATAAATTGTGTAAATTGGCTATTCATAATTAGATGAATAAATATATTAAAAGACTTGTTTAAACAAGAAAATACTTAAATAATTAATTAAATTTTATCTAAATTTTTCATATATTTTTTTAAAACATTGGGTATTGAAATCGTTCCATCTTTATTTTGATTATTTTCTACTAAAGCAATTAACATCCTCCCTACCGCTAACCCTGAACCGTTTAAAGTTCCTACGAACTCTGTTTCTTTTGTTGATTTGTATTTAGCATTCATTCTTCTTGCTTGAAAAGTACCACAAGATGAGCAGCTTGATATTTCTCTGTACTTTTTCTCGGAGGGTATCCAAGCTTCTAAATCAAAAGTTTTTTCAGCACTAAAACCCATGTCGCCGGTTGAAAGAAGAACTACCTGATAAGGAATTTCCAGTTGCTTTAAAATATATTCTGCACAATCTAACATTCTATTAAGTTCTTTTTCACAGCTTTCAGGCTTAACTATACTTACTAATTCAACCTTATAAAATTGGTGTTGCCTCATCATTCCTTTTGTGTCCTTGCCGTAACTTCCTGCTTCTTTTCTAAAACACGGTGTGCCAGCTACGTATCTTAATGGTAGGGTTTTCTCATCTAAAACACTTTCTCTTACTAAATTTGTTAAGGCGACTTCTGCCGTTGGAATAATAAATTTTCTTTCTTCTTCTTTTTCTAGTTTTAATTCAAATTGGTCATTTTCGAATTTAGGAAGTTGACCAGTTCCAAACATTGTTTTTTCATTTACAATAAGTGGAGGAGAAATTTCTGTGTAATTAAATTTTTCAATATGAGTATCTATCATAAAGTTTATTAAAGCTCGTTCTAAAAGAGCATATTTACCTTTTAAAACAACAAATCTTGAGCCTGATAACTTAATTGAGGTTTTAAAATCTATTAGGTTCTCTTTTTCACCTAATTCTATGTGCGATTTTAAAGGAAAATCAAATTTTTTTACAACTCCCTCTTTTCTAATTATCTTGTTTGATTTTTCATCTTTGCCTATAGGAACTTCATCCAAAGCTAAATTTGGAATATTTGATAATATCAAATTAATTTTTTTTTGAATAATATTTTGATCCTTTGAAAATAAAGATATTTTTTGTGATAATTCTTTTGATTTTTGAAAATTTGACTCATTTTTAGTTTTGGATAAAATTTTTTTTTCTTGTTCTAAAGATTCTTTTTTTTGAATTAACTCTCTATTGTTCTTATCAAGTTTTGCAAGTTCATCAAATTCAAGTGTTACGTTCCTATCGTTAATTTTTTTTTTAAAAAAATCAATATTTTTTTTAATGTCTTTAAAATTAATCATTTGTTTTTTTTTCAATTAGTTTAACTGTAAGTATAGATAATTCATATAAAATTAATAAAGGTAAAGCTAAACCTATTTGAGTAATTGGATCCGGAGGAGTCATAATAGCTGCTGCTGCAAAGATTATAACAATTACATACTTACGTCTCGTTTTTAAATAATTTGAGTTAACAACTCCTATTCTTGCAAGAAGACTTAAAACTACTGGAAGTTGAAAACTAATGCCGAAAGCAAATATCAATCTCATAATTAACGATAGATACTCGTTCAATTTTGCCTCAAGTTGAATTGGAATAGTATTATCACTTGCTTCTGATTCAAAACCAATAAAAAAATTTATAGCTAGTGGCATTACAAAATAATAAACTAAAAAACCCCCAAAAAGAAAAAGTATTGGCGTAGCGACTAAATATGGCAATAAAGCACTTTTTTCATTTTTGTATAAACCCGGAGCAATAAATTTCCAAATTTGTGTTAAAAATATTGGACTTGTAATAAAAAAAGATGCAAAAAATGCTACTTTTAAATAAGTTAAAAAAGCTTCATGTAATGCGGTAAATATCAATTTTCTATCAAGATTTTTTTCTATTACAACGTTAGTGTAAGGGGCTACCAAAAAGTTATAAATTTCTGCTGCAAAATAATAACAAATTACAAAAGCTAAAAATAAAAAAATAAAAGTCTTGATTATTCTAGACCTTAATTCAGATAAATGTGAAATGAAAGTTCCACTCTCTTCGTTATTTTTTTTGTTCATTATTTTTTTTATCTATTGACTCTTTTTTTTTATCTTCATCGTTCATTTCTAAATTGGTGACTTTATTTAAATTATTTTGAACTTCAGAAAAATAACTTTTAATCGATGAAAACCATGAACCTAGTTTATTAAGGACAACAGGAAAATCTTTTGGACCAATAACAATAATAGCTATTATTACAACTAGAAGTAATTCAAACCAACCTATTTGTGGCATTATTAACTATTTGTTTTCAGAACTTGAATCTTCATCTTCTTTTTTTGATGAAGCATCTGTTTGATCTAATTCGTCTGAGGACATACCTTTTTTAAAACTCTTTATTCCTTTAGCCAAATCTCCCATTAAACTTGAAATCTTACCTCTACCAAATAATAATATGATTAAGATTACAACAACTGCAATTTGCCATGCGCTTGGAAACATAGAGTTATTATATACAATAAATTTGATGAAATAAATAAATTAATTGTCAGAATTGGGCGTTTGATCTATAGCCTTTTCTATATCAGAGTAAATATCCTCTTTTTTAGCTTCAGCTTGCTCTTTATAAAATTTACCAGTACCAAAAATTGAAGAGTCTATACTAGAAGAATCTATCAAGCCAGCTGAACTTAATTCATCGACTGTCGGCAAATCAGATAGCTTTTGAATATTAAAATGATTAAGAAATTTTTCTGTAGTAGCGTATTGTATAGGTCGACCAGGTATATCTTTTCTTCCAGCTGGCCTGACCCAGTCTAACTCCAATAATGTCTCCATAGTATTTGTTGCAAATGATACTCCTCTTATTTCTTCAATTTCAGATCTTGTAACTGGCTGGTGATAAACAATGATAGCTAAAGTTTCAATTGTTGCTTTAGATAGTTTTTTTTGAGTAGACTTTTGAAGCGACATAAGGCTTGATAAATCGTCTGAAGTTCTAAATGACCATTTATCTTTAATACAAACTAAATTAATTCCTCTAAGTTTGTAATCTGTTTGAATATTTTCTAAGATCTTTTTTATATCAGTATTTATTTGTAATCTTTTTTCAATCGTTTCGATATCCAAAGGTTCTTCTGCAGCAAATAAAATCGCTTCTACTTGTCTTTCCAGCTTAGAAATATTTCTTGGAAATTTAATAACATTATCTTTATCTTTATTTTTTTTATTCATTAATGTGTTTTTTTATTAAAAGTTTATCAAAGATTTTTTTTTGCATAATGTTGATCACTCCTTCTTTAGTAAGTTCTAAACTTGCGGCAAAAATTCCCGTTAGTCCCTTTTTTCTTAATTTTTTATCTTTTAAAAAATTATTTGGAATTAGTTCTTCTATATTTCTCCAATCTTTTAAAGAATCTAAATTACTTTTTATTTGTTTTATACCCTCTTCTGTCGTCATAACTGGAAGTTTAGGTATATTTATTACCTGGAAAGCTTTTTGCATTTTTACTTTTGAATATGACTTAAGAAGCTCATATAAAGTAACTTTATATATGGGGGTATTAATTGATC